>ERZ724517.340-NODE-340-length-29298-cov-7.172793_pt1 | contig 29298 bp, 23 predicted proteins | sample MGYA00376050_ERZ724517 | MGnify/ENA primary metagenome ERZ724517 (study PRJEB28724, sample SAMN07190886) | activated sludge metagenome | isolation source: activated sludge of sewage treatment plant in Hong Hong | place: USA: Christiansburg, Virginia | collected... | reverse complement strand
CGAGTTCGTTGGCCAGGGACTTGCCGTCTTCAACGGTGATGACGCCTTCCTTGCCAACCTTTTCCATGGCACGGGCGATGATGTCGCCGATGTCGGCATCGGAGTTGGCGGAAATGGAACCGACCTGGGCAATTTCCTTGGTCGTCGTGCACGGCTTGGAAAATGCCTGCAGTTCGCCAATCGTGGCGATCACGGCCTTGTCGATACCGCGCTTGAGGTCCATCGGGTTCATGCCGGCGGCAACGTACTTCATGCCTTCGCGGACGATGGACTGGGCCAGCACGGTGGCGGTGGTGGTGCCGTCACCGGCGATGTCGGAGGTCTTGGAAGCGACTTCCTTGACCATCTGGGCGCCCATGTTGGCGAACTTGTCCTTCAGTTCGATTTCCTTGGCGACGGAAACGCCGTCCTTGGTGACGGTCGGGCCGCCGTAAGAGCGCTCGAGCACCACGTTGCGGCCTTTCGGACCAAGGGTGACCTTGACGGCATCCGCCAGGATGTTGATGCCTTCGACCATGCGGGCGCGGGCGGAATCACCGAATTTGACTTCTTTAGCTGCCATTTAAAACTCCTGAAATTTGATCTGTTTGGAACGTCGACCGCAAGAATTACTTCTGCAGGACACCCATGATGTCTTCTTCACGCATGACGAGGACTTCCTCGCCATCGACCTTGACGGCCTGGCCGGCATACTTGCCGAACAGAACGCGGTCGCCCACCTTGACGTCGAGGGCGATCTGCTTGCCGTTATCGTCACGCTTGCCCGGGCCGATGGCCAGGACTTCGCCCTGATCCGGCTTTTCGCCGGCGGAATCAGGGATGACGATACCGGAGGCGGTGGTGCGCTCGGCTTCGACGCGCTTGACGATGACACGGTCGTGCAAAGGACGGATATTCATAGAGAGACTCCTCTTGGTTCACAAAAATGAAATTGGCCGGGCAACCCCGGAAGCGGACGAGAGAATTATTAGCACTCGTTACCGGTGAGTGCTAATAATAGGGGCGCTTCACCCGAATTTCAAGTCGACACCGCAACAGTTTTTATTCGTCGGCGAAATTCGCCGGTTTTTCCGCGTTGGCTGCGGGCCGAAATTCAGCCATGGCAGGCGTTACGGAAGCCTGCCGGCTAGGGGAATTTTCAGTTTTCGACCCGCGACCAGCCTTTGCGCTCCATGCAGGCCGACATGCGCCGCACGGATTCGCTGGTAACGACTCCCGAGGTGTCATATGAGTAAACCGCCGCCTTGCACTGGTTCAGGTCGAACGAATACTCCTGATCGCTCGCGCCCCGCTTTTCCCAATGCCAGGAAGGCTTGAGCGCGCACCCTGCGCTGCCGATGCAAAGAATCGCAGCGCAGCCCGCTGCCCGTAACCGGAGGCGATTCATCGATTACTCTCTTAGAAAGGTGAAAGGGTCGCCACGACCTTGCCCGGTTCGACCCGGACCGACCGCAGCAGCCATCGTGCCGCCACTTCCTGGGAGTTTCCGTCCTCGCGCAGCACGTAAACCGGCCGGTTGCGGAAATAGCCCGCAATCAACTGCGTCGCTGCGTTGCGCGCCGCCTGCGCAGCATCTTTCGAAAGCGCCGGTGACTGTACCAAATCCGCTACCGGCTTCTCGAGGAAAAAGGCCTTCGCCTTGTCGTCGTAGCGAATGCCCGCCGTTCCGGCCAGGTCGAACGGAACCGGCACGCCGCCAGCCAGCGCGATGCTCATGCTTGCCGCAATGCCGACGCGCTCCGCCGGCACCCCCAGAGTCACCCGCGGCGGCTGCATCAGGGCGAGCGCCAGCAACCCGCCATAACGGACCTCGGCAGGGCTCGACTTGTCGAGCGCAGCCTGAATTTCCGCCTCGGTAAAGGACACATTCTTGTCGAGGAAATCGGCCGACGCGCAACCGGCCACAGCCGCAAACAGGAGAAAAGCGATGCGTCGTCTCATCGGGGAATGCTAACGCAAAACAAGCGCCGCCGAACATTCAGCTTGCGCATCGACCTCATCCGACGTCGCACGCGGATTGCAATCTGCTGGCGGTGCTACTGCCACAAATGCCGGGCGGCTAATTTTTCTTCGTGGGCGGATTGCTGGCCGGCGACGCCCCCAACTGCAGCGCCAAGGAGTCCGCCTATGGTGCCGAAATGGCAGTGACGGGAGAAAAAGCTTCGGCGAAATCGCGCACGCCCTGCCGGTCGTTAATGTACGCAAACAAACACTAATGAAGGTGGGACGATTCGTTCCCGGCTTCGGAGTGATCTGCTATAAACCGTCGCTCAGGGCGATGCCGATCCCGATGGTGTTCTGCTTCCAGTTGTAATCGATCAGTGTCTCCCCGTATCCCGAGAAAACCTGGACGTAGCCGCGGAGCGGGCCGAGGACAGGGGGAGAGAACCAACCGAACTGGACGGCACCTTTGCCGGTGCTCAAGTTGCCGCGGGCCATTGCCGCAAAGCTGTTGCCGCGCCAGCGGTACAGGGTGCTGAACTCGCCGTGGCCATAGTAGTCGGTGATGTCCGGGTTGTCGTCCGTACCCGCATCTTCAGGCAGGCGGTACCAGAGCTTGCCGGACAAGGCGAGGCTGTCGCGCTCGACGCCAACTTCGGCAAAAAGGCGGTTCCAGTTCCGCGATAGCGCGTCGGAGCGCCCGTTCGACTGATGATTGAAACCGGCGCTCAAGAGGTTCCAACTGAAGCCGCCGCCGAGATCGATGGCGGGCTTGTAGCTGACGAACAGCTCGGGCATGTAGTTGGTGTCGCGGAACGCCCGTGACACGTCGCCGTTGTACAACTGCCACTGGCTCTGCTGCGTGTACGCAGCCCAGACGCCCCAGCGCCGGTCATCCGTCGTCCACAGGCGCGCCTTGAAGCTGAACTGGAACTTCGCCTCCGTACTGCTCAGATCATTCTGCTCCATGCCGCCCTGAAAAAACGGTGAAAACGGCGCGCTGTTGACGTTGTCCGAGTAGCGCCCGAACAAAAGATAGTTCGCCCGGTGAAAGCGGATTTCATACGGCGCTGACGCGGGATCGAAGCCCCAGGCCTCGTCGATCATCGACAGGCGCACAGCGGTCGTCACGCCGTTGTCGGTGCGTGCCGATTCGGTCGCGACCGCTTGCGCAGGGTCACGGCGGGCATCCCCGGCGCGGCCAGCCAAGGCGTCGTAGCAGGCAAGCCGCTCGCCATTTGCGACGATGCCGCGACACTGATCGATCGTAGCGGGTGGCGCCTGGGCAAAAGACGTCCCGGCACTACCCGCGGCAGCGAGAACGAGGACGCCGATGCGCAGGCCAGCCGGTGGGCGCCTGGTCCCGGTCAACGAGTAATCAAGGGCTGTATGACGTCTTTCGCCTGTTTCTTGACCTGCTTGGCCGTCTTCTTTTCCTTTTTAGTCAGGACGGCATCCTTCTTCGCTTCCTTGGTCCCGTGTCTTTCCTTGCCCATGCTTCCGCTCCTTGCAGTGCGTATCCTGGTGATACGCGGTTAGTGTCACAGCGCCAAGCCTAGCCGGAAGTCAGCGGCCGGTATGTGGGGAAGCACACATAACTTCGCCGGCAATTCTTGTATGCTGCAAAAGGTAGCTATACGTCCAACACGAGGGAATGAATGCCATCCACATCGATTTGCAACCCGAAGCAGAACCGCATCCTGGGGGCGCTTCCCGCCAACGATTTCGCGCGGATCAATGACGACCTCGAACTGGTTCAGCTCGAACTCGGGCATGTTCTGTACGAGTCCGGCGACAGCCTGAGCTACATTTATTTTCCGGTCACCTGTCTCGCCTCACTGATCTTCACCACCCGCAAGGGCGCCACCGCCGAGCTGGCGATCGTCGGCAACGATGGCCTGGTCGGCACCCCGGCGGTGCTGGGGGGCGACACGACCACCCACCGGGTCGTCGTGCAGAGTGCCGGCGCAGCCTACCGGGCCAGGGTCGAGGTGATCCGCTGGGAACTGGATCAGGGGGGTGAGTTTCAGCATCTTGCGCTGCGCTTCACCCAGGCCCTGATGACGCAAATGGCGCAGAGCATCGTCTGCAACCGTCACCACTCGGTCGACCAGCAGTTGTGCCGCTGGCTTTTGCTCAGCCTTGACCGGCTCCCCGGCAACCAGCTCGACATGACGCAGGAACTGATCGCCAACATGCTCGGCGTACGCCGCGAAGCGGTGACCGAGGCGGCCGGCAAACTGCAGGCCGCCGGCCTGATCCAGTACAGCCGCGGCCACATCACCGCCCTCGACCGTCCCGGCATCGAAGCCCGGAGCTGCGAATGCTATGCCACTGTGAAGGTCGAATATGACCGGATCTTCCTGATGCAGCCGGTGCTGCGGTTGGTCAATCGGGCACGCCCCAACCCGGTAACGCTGCGCAAGCGCGCCGAAGCCCGCTTGCAGCAGACAGATGTCAGGGTGCCGACAACGGCATGGGACAAAGAACAACTGGTGCATGAATTGCAGGTTCACCAGATCGAGCTTGAAATGCACAACGAGGAACTCCGCCACGCCTACGAGGAAGCAGATGCCTTGCGCGCACGCTATGCGGACATCTACGATTTCGCGCCCGTGGCCTACTTCACCCTCGATCCGCTGGGCGTCATTCTCGACACGAATCTCGCCGGCGCCATCCTTCTGGGGATCAAGGGTACACAGAGAGCCCGCTATCGCTTCGCTGCTTTTGTCAGTGCCGACACCCTGGATATCTTCAATCGATTTTTTGACGAAATGCTCAATGCGAAGCGTAAAACGGCCTGCGAATTAACACTGTCGGCAAACGAGCAGCGCCCGGAAATCAAGGTAACAATCCTGGCGGTTCTCGACGAAACCGGAGGAGAGTGCCGCATGGTCGTCATGGACAGCAGCGCTGCATCCGTCCTGATCGAGCCGATCTGCCCGATCATCAAATAGCGAGAGGAAGAGCCCTGTCATGCTTGTCACCTTCAAATCGGCCGCCAGCGGCAACCTCGTCATGCTCGAAAAGAACGGCAGGGAGATATTGGCCCTGCTCGGCAAGGACCCCGAAGAGGCGCGCGGCATCGTAACCGCCGAGCAATTGCCCGGTGCAATCGCCGCGCTGCGGACGGCCATTGCAGCCGACAAGGCGAGGCAGGCCGGGCAAGCGGCCGACGAAAATGACGCGGAAACCGGGGTCGACCGCAAGATCAACCTGTCCCAGCGCGCCCTGCCGCTGCTCGAGATGCTTGAACGCTCGCTGCAGGAACGCGAACCGGTAACCTGGGGCGTGTGAACCGCAAATGACGCCCGAAGCAGGCCATGTGCCTTCCGCCACGGTGTTCGCTGACGCCGAAGCCGCAACGCACGACATGGCGTTCCCGATCGTCGGCATCGGGGCGTCGGCGGGCGGACTGGAAGCGCTGGAACAATTGCTCGCGGGCGTCCCGGCAGACAGCGGCATCGCCTTTGTCATCATTCAGCACCTCGACCCCAATCGCCCCGGCATGCTCCCGGAACTGCTGCAGCGTGCCACGAAGATGGCCGTGAAGCAGGCGGCAAACCGGATGCGGATCAAGCCCGATTGCGTCTATGTCATTCCGCCCGACAAGGACATCTCGATCCTGCACGGCGCACTTTACCTGCTCGAGATGACGACCCGGCACGGGCTGCACCTGCCGATCGACACATTCCTCGCCAGCCTGGCCGAAGACCGGGGCGAACAGGCGATCGGCGTCATCCTGTCCGGCATGGGTTCGGATGGAACGGCCGGCCTCGCGGCGATCCGCAAGCGTGGCGGCCTGGCCCTGGTGCAGACGCCGGAAACCGCCAGGTTCGATGCCATGCCGCGCAGCGCGATCGATGCCGGGCTCGCCGACATCGTCGCGGAGGCCGGCGCAATGCCCAGGTTGATCCTTGGCCGGAAAAAGCACCATCCGCTGCTTGCCGAGGTGCCGGTCGTACCGGAAAGCCCGGCCGGGAATTCTGCCTTCGAGAAGGTCTGCATCCTTTTACGTGCGCAAACCGGGCATGACTTTTCCCTCTACAAGAAGAGCACCCTCTATCGGCGGATCGAGCGCCGCATCGCCATCCATCAGCTCGCCGGCATTGCCGACTACGCAATTTTCCTGCAGTCCAACCCCCAGGAAATCGATCTGCTGTTCAAGGAGCTGCTGATCGGCGTCACCCAGTTTTTCCGCGATCCGGCCGCCTGGGCCTGGCTGCAGGAACACGTATTGCCCGCGATGATCCGCGCAAACCCGCCCGGCAATGTGCTGCGCGCCTGGGTCGCCGGCTGCTCCAGCGGCGAGGAAGCGTATTCGCTGGCCATCGCCTTCCAGGAAGCCGTTGACCGGATCAAGCCGAAGGAACGGGTCGAACTTCACATTTTCGCCACCGACCTCGACCCAGATGCCATTGCCCGGGCCCGCCAGGGGCTCTATCCGGCAAGCATTGCCGGCGATGTCTCGGCGGAGCGCCTGGCCCGCTTCTTCAGGGAGGATGTCGGCAAGTACCGGGTCAGCCAGAATATCCGCCAGATGGTGGTATTCGCGCCGCACAATGTCACGATGGACCCGCCGTTCACCCGGCTGGACATCCTCACCTGCCGGAACCTGATGATCTATCTGGGTCCGGCACTGCAAAAGAAGCTGGTGCCACTGTTCCACTACAGCCTGAAGCCGGGCGGCATCCTTTTTCTGGGCAGTGCCGAGAGCATCGGCGGCTTTGGCGAGCTTTTTTCGCCGTGCGATGCCAAGGCCCGCATCTACCGCCGGGAGCCGCTTGTGTCCAGGCCGTTGGATGTAGAATTTCCGACTCGCCTCCCCCCACAGCCAGTCAACACCAGCACAAGCCTGACCCCGACCATGCCGACCGCCAATCTGCAGACCATTGCCGACCAACTGCTCCTGCAGAAATTCGCGCCCGCCGCCGTGCTGACCAATGCCGAGGGCGACGTGATCTTCATCAACGGGCGCACCGGAAAATACCTGGAACCCGCTGCCGGCAAGGCGAACTGGAATATCCACGCGATGGCGCGCGCGGGCTTGCGCGAAGAACTGATCGTCGCGCTGCCCAAGGCGCTGCGCTCCGCGGAGGCAGTCGTCATCCACGACCTGAAAGTCGGCGGCAACGGCGAGACACGCACCATCAATCTGACCGTCTATCCGGTCCGCGAGCCTGCCCTGCTACAGGGCATGGCGATGATCGTTTTCGAGGAGGTGGCGCCAGCCAGGCCCGAGCGCAAACGCCGCACCGCCAGGCAGGCCACCGATGCGCGTGTCCTCGAACTTGAAGCGGCGCTGCAGAAGGCAAGGGAAGAGACCCAAAGCATTCGCGAGGCAATGCAGACCTCGCATGAGGAACTCAAATCGGCGAACGAGGAACTGCAATCGACCAACGAGGAATTGCAGTCGACCAACGAGGAACTGACCACCTCGAAGGAGGAAATGCAGTCACTCAACGAAGAATTGCAGATGGTCAACGCCGAACTGCAGTCGAAGGTCGATGAATTGTCGGCCACCAGCAGTGACATGAAGAACCTGATGGACAGTACCGACATCGCCACCGTCTTCCTCGACAACGCCCTGCACGTGCGGCGCTTTACCAGCCAGGCGACGCATATCTTCAAGCTGATTCCCGGCGATGTCGGCCGCCCGCTGTCGGATATCGTCCATGACCTCGACTACCCCGATTTGCAGGACGATGCGCAGGAAGTGCTGCGCACGCTGGTCTTCTCGGAAAAGCAGATCCCCAGTCGGGATGCCGGCTGGTACATCGTGCGGATCATGCCCTACCGCACGCTGGAAAACGTGATCGACGGCGTGGTGATCACCTTCATCGACATCAGCGAGGCCAAACACCTCGAGGCCGAATTGCGCGCGGCGCGGACGGGCGGCCCGGGATCATGAGCCAGGCATGGTCAGGGTGACCACCACCTTATGGTCCCCCTGGTCATCGACCAGAGGAATCACCCCGTCGCTGCGCGCCACGCCATCGACAATCAGGCTGCCCGCACCGTCCTCTAGCAGGGTGACCGCGATGTGATAGACCGTCGCCCGGTAGCGGTAAGTCATCGTGAACCCCGGCCAGTCCGCCGGCAGACAGGGCGCACAATGCAACCGCTCCCCTTCCAGTCGCAGTCCGAGCAGCGATTCGAGCAGTAGCCGGTACATCCAGCCAGCCGATCCGGTGTACCACGACCAGCCAGCGCGGCCGGTATGCGGCGCCAGCGCGTAGACGTCGGCGGCAAGCACGTAAGGTTCGGCTTTGTAGGTTGCGAGCGCCATGGCCGACAGCGCATGGTTGACCGGGTTGATCATGCGCGTCAGTTCCCAGGCGCGCTTGCCGTCGCCCAGCGCGGCAAAGGCCATCGCCGCCCAGATCGCGCCGTGGGTGTACTGCCCCCCGTTCTCGCGCACCCCCGGCACGTAGCCGCGGATGTAGCCGGGGTCGAGCGGCGATTTGTCGAACGGGGGATCGAGCAACTGGACGAGTCCGTCCTTGCGCCGCACCAGTCGCTCATCGACCGCCTGCATGGCGAGGCGCGCGCGATTTGGATCGGCCGCCCCTGACAGCACGGACCAGCTCTGCGAGATCGAGTCGATCCGGCATTCGTCGCCGCTTGCGGTGCCGAGCGGCGTGCCGTCGTCGAAATAGGCACGGCGATACCAGGCGCCATCCCAGCCGTGCGTCTCCAGCGCCTGATGCAGGCGTACGCCCTCGGCGCGGCAGAATTCGGCGAACGCTGCATCGCCATGCGCCACCGCCAGTGCGCTGAAGCGCTTGAGCACGTCGCAGAGGAAGAAGCCCAGCCAGACGCTTTCTCCCTTGCCCAGTATGCCCACCCGATCCATGCCGTCGTTCCAGTCCCCGGAACCGATCAGCGGCAGACCGTGGACGCCGAAGCGCAGACCGTGGCGGATGGCACGCACACAATGCTCGTAGAGGCTGGCAGTCTCGGCCGAGCGCCCCGGCAGGTCATAGTAGGAGTCGTCCTCCGCGTTGACCGGCCGGCCTTCGAGGAACTGGACCGTTTCGTCCAGCACGGCGCTGTCCCCGGTGCCGACGACATAGCGGCAGACCGCCAGCGGCAGCCACAGGTAGTCGTCGGAACAGCGCGTGCGAACACCGCGCCCCGAGGGCGGATGCCACCAGTGCTGGACATCGCCTTCCTGAAACTGGCGGCTGGCGCACAGCAGCAGATGTTCGCGGACCAGCCCCGGCTCGGCATGGATCAGCGCCATCGAGTCCTGCAACTGGTCACGGAAGCCGAAGGCGCCGCCCGACTGGTAATAGCCGCTGCGCGCCCAGATCCGGCAGGCCAGCGTCTGATAGACCAGCCAGCCATTGGCCAGCACATTGACCGCCGGGTCGGGTGTCGCCACCTGCACGGCACCGAGCGTCTGCGCCCACTGCCGGCGCACCGCTGCGAGTGCGTCGCGGGCCGCCATGGCGCCGCGAAAACGCTGGACCAGTTGCCCGGCTTCGCCGGCATTGCGCCCGACGCCAAGGCGGAAGACGATTTCGCGCTCCTCCCCGTCGGCGAGTTCGAAAGCGACCTGGAGCGCAGCACAGGGGTCGAGTCCGGCGCCGACCTTGCCGGAAAGACGGGCACGCCGCATGGCGGCCGGATCCTGCAGGGTGCCGTTGCGCCCGATGAATTCCGCCCGGTCGCCACTCACCGTGCGCGTCGGATCGTCGACATCGAAGAACGCAACGCGTCCGGCAAATTCCGTGCTGTAGGGATTGCGCGCAAAGAGCGCACCGCTGCCGGGAGCGACTTCGCTGCTGACATGCATGGCCGTCCTGGCGCGCAGGTCGCCGAGCACCCACTCGACATAGCCGGTCGCCGAGAGCTGCCGCGGTCGACCCGATTTATTGTGCAATTTCAGAACCGAGAACTTGATCGCGGCGTCGCTAGCCACATAGACCGTCAGCTCCGAACAGATGCCGCCCGTACAGGTCTCGAAGACGCTGTAGCCGAAACCATGGCGGATCACATAGGGCATCGCCGCCCGTACCGGCAGCGGGGTCGGCGACCAGACGTGGCCGGTCTCTTCGTCGCGCAGGTAGAGCGCTTCGCCGCTGCCATCGCTGACCGGATCGTTGTGCCACGGGGTCAGGCGGAACTCGTGGGCATTTTCGCTCCAGGAATAGGCGGCGCCGCTCTCCGAGATGACCGTCCCGAAATGCGGATTGGCCAGCACATTCGCCCACGGCGCTGGTGTCGTCTGGCCGGAACCAAGCGTGGTGACATATTCGGAACCGTCGGCAGCAAACCCGCCGAGTCCGTTGAACAACTGCAGACCGACGCCCGGGGGGACGGCGACCGGCGGTACTTCTGGCCGGTAGCGACGGGTCGGGACCAGGCGCGGCACGCGCGTTTCGCTGAGGCTGCGCCGGTCGAGCTGTTCGACCAGGGTTCCCCGGTTATCGACGATGACGGCACGTGCCACCGACTGGAGCAGGATGCGGTCTTCGCTCGATATCTGCTCGGCCAGCCGCACGAAAATGCCACCCGGCCGGTCGATCACGCTGGCCTCGATGCCCGAGGCAATCAGCCCCATGATCTGTTCCTGCAAGCGCTGCCGGTAGCCGGCGTGATCCTCGTTCCAGATCACCAGGTCAACGGCCAGCCCCTTCAGGCGCCAGTAGGCGTGGGCCTGGACGAGCTGGCGCACGAGATCCAAATTGGCCGCATCACCGATCTGCAACAGAACTATGGGCAGGTCGCCGGAGATGGCATACCCCCAGAGCCCGGACTGACCGCGCCGGTTCTTGACGAGGACTGCGGCATCGGCGCGCAGCAGGGCATGGGCATGGATGACCGCCCCGGCCAGGCGCGCATATAGCTGCGCGTCGGCCTCCGTCGCGTTGAGCTGGCGCAATACGACCTGGCTGTGGGTCCAGGTGAGCTCAAATACGCGGTCGGCCAGATGCCGGTCCTGATATTTTTCGATCAGGGCCAGGGCCAGGTCGCGGGTTCCGGCAATGCCGTTCACCAGGTCGATGGTCACCGACTGCTCGGGTTCCAGCACGATGCGCCGGCGGATTGCCGCCACCGGGTCAAGCACCGACCCCTCGGCCCCGCCCAACACGGTGCTCTCCTCCAGCGCCTGCGGGTTGACGATGCTGCGGGTACGGCCGAGGAAGGCCAGGCGGTCCGTTTCATAGGAAACCGTGCCGTTGGCCGCGCCGTGCACCGCCATCAGGTGCAGCATGGTAGGCGCCGGTTCGCCGGGCGAACGCGGTCGGCGGGTACACAGGATGGCGTGCCGCTCGCGCAAGATCTCGGTCTGCATGAACAGGTTGCTGAAGGCCGGATGCAGGTCGTCTGCCGCCGCCGGCGCCAGCACGACTTCGGCGTAGCTGGTAACCTCGATTTCCCGGCGCTGCCGCGAGCGGTTGGTGATCCGCGTCCGGCGCAATTCGATATCGTCTTCCGGCGAGACGACGATCTCGGTATAGGTCTCGATCTCCCCATCCCCGCTACCCGGTATGCTGCCCAGCGAATCGCGGCGGCGGAACTCGGCGCGCCCTTCGGAGAAGATGGCCTCGTAGTGATCGGCGCGCCTGAGCGTGGGCTGGAAGGCGGTCGACCAGACGGTCCCGCTCGCCACTTCACGGATGTAGCAGAAGCTGCCCCAGTTGTCGCGCAAGCCGTCCTCGCGCCAGCGCGTCACGGCGAGATCGTTCCAGCGGCTGTAGCCACCCCCGGCGTTGGTGACCATGACGTGGTAGCGGCCGTTCGACAGCAACTGGACTTCCGGTATCGGGGTGTCCGGGGTGGTGAAGACGCGGATCGGCATTTCAGCGGCCGCTTCGGTCGACCGCGCTTCGGCCAGTTCGGCGGTGTGCGAAAACAGCGTCGTGACCTTGGGGATGCGTTCCTGCAGCAGCAGCATCACCGCCTGGAACAGACGGTCGGCCGCGAAGCGGCGCTGCATCGGCTGGTCGAGGAGCAACCAGGCCAGCGCCAGCAGGCTCATGCCCTGATGGTGGGCCATGAAGGAGCGCACCACCGCATGTGTCTGGCCGCGCCGCTGGCGGGCCGGCGTGTAGTCGATGGCCTCGAAGAAGCCGTATTTCCCGACAAATCCGTCTTCGGCCATGCGCTGCATATTCAGGCAGGCCGCTTCGGGCGCCACCATCAGGGCCAGCGCCGAGGCATAGGGCGCGATCACCAGATCCTCGGCCAGCCCGCGCTTGAGCCCCAGCCCCGGCACGCCGAAGGCGCGGTACTGGTAGTTGAGATGGACATCGACCGTGTTGTAGCCGGATTCGGATACCCCCCACGGCACGCCGCGCTGCTTGCCGTACTCGATCTGGCGGGCGACCGCCGCCTTGCAGGTCTGGTCGAGCAGCGTGTTGTCGTAGTTCGGCATGACCAGCATCGGCATCAGGTACTCGAACATCGAGCCGCTCCACGACAGCAAGGCCGGCTCGCCGCCCGTCCCGGTGAGCAGACGGCCGAGCGAGAACCAGCTCTCCTGCGGCAGCTGCCCCTGGGCGATGGCGACGAAACTGCACAGGCGTGCCTCGGAGGCCAGCAGATCGTAAAAGCTGGCATCCACCCGGCGCTCGGTGACGTTATAGCCGATGGTCAGCAGATGGCGCGCCTTGTCGAACAAGAACCCGTAGTCCATCTCGGCCAGTTCGCCGCAGGCTCGTGCCAGGTCATCTATACGCCCGATCCGGCGCGCGCCTTCGTTGCTGCCCGCAACAATGAGCCGGCGCAGTTCGGCCAGCCATTCGCACTGTTCCGGAGTCATCGTCGCCGCCAGCTGCAGGTCGATCGCCTGGCATAGATCGGTCTCCAGATGCACCAGTCCGCGCAGGGTCGGCACGGCCAGGCCGGCAGCTTTCTGTGCCAGAGCCTCGAGGCCGGGCGGTGCCGTCCGGAGGGTCAGCCACGGCGCCAGCTGCTCCAGTTCCGCGAAGGCGTCATCGAGCTGGCGGGCGAGCGCCAGCGCCCAATCGTTGGCCTCGTTTTCGGGCAGGGTTTCGTCCCGCTGCTTGAGTTGGGAGGCAGACAGGGCAAGCAGCTCGCCACTGCCGGCGAGGAGCCGCAGAAGAAGCAGGCGCATCGCCGACAGCGATTGCGGCGGGGCCGCGGCAGCGTCTTCGAGAATCTTGCGAAAGGCAGCCAGGGCACCGGCCGCTGCCGCATCGGCGCTCTCGCCAAGCAAGCCGAGCGTGTCGCCGAGGCCGCCAAACAGCCGGGGCGTCAGCAGCGCCTCGTCGGCCAGGCCGAGCAGCCCGCCGCGCAAGGTGAGCAGGTGCCCGGCCAGGTTGCCGCTATCGACGGTCGATACGTAGAGCACCGGCAGCGGCTGCAGGGTCTGCGTGTCGTACCAGTTGTAGAAATGCCCGCGGTAGCGCGCCAGCCCGGCCATCGTGTGCAGGGTCCTGGCGGTGCGCTCGACCAGTTGCCCGGTCGCGATGTAGCCGAAATCATATGCCGTCAGATTGGCCAGCAAGGCCAGCCCCATGTTGGTCGGCGAGGTGCGGTGGGCGATCGCGGCAATACGGTATTCCTGATAGTTGTCAGGCGCCAGCCAGTGGTCTTCCGGACCGACGAAACGCTCGAAGAAACCCCAGGTCCGCCGCGCAATCCGGCGCAGGAACATGCGTTGCTCATCGCTCAGGCTGGCCTTGTGCACAGCCAGCGGGCGGCTGACCCACCAGGCGATCAGAGGCGAGAACAGCCAGAGCAGCAGGAACGGTCCGGCGACCGCCAGCAGCGCCGGATTCTCCAGCAGGAGATGGAGCGCCACCGCCACGGCAATCAGCGGCCCGATCCACATCGCCCGCAGACATGCGGCGAGTTCGCTGCGGCCGCGCCCGGCCAGCTGGCGCTCGACCTCGCTCGACGGGTTCCATTCCAGCAAGTGCCGGTGCGAGACCAGCAGCCGCCAGGCCGTGCGGGCAACCGCATCGAGACTGAAAAACGCCTCGTATGGCAGACAGGCCAGCTCGAACCCGACCTGCCTGAAGTGCCTGTAGAGCGAGCCGGCCACGGCAGAGAAATGTTGCCTGAACAGCAGTTCATCGGGCTTGCGGCAGACATCGAAAAGCGCTGAAAAGAGCGGCGGAACGATGAGAATGCCGAGCACCGACAAGGTCCACCAGCCGGCCGGCGCAAGGACAGTCCAGCCGAGCAGCAGGAGCAGCGTCAGCGCCACCGGGACGAGACTGCGCCGCAGGTTGTCGATCAGTTTCCACTGCGACAGCGGCGACAGCGGGTTCGGGTGCCGGCAGCTGTCCTCGCCCGGTACGCGCCGCCACAGCCAGCCGGCCAGTTGCCAGTCGCCACGCATCCAGCGGTGCCGGCGCAGCACATCGGCGCGGTAGCTTGCCGGACAGTCCTCGTACAGTTGCACGTCACTCAACAGGCCGGCGCGGGCGTAGCAGCCTTCGAGCAAGTCGTGGCTGAGGATGCGGTTTTCCGGGAAACAGCCGCCGAGGGCGCGCTCGAAGGCGTCGACGTCGTAGATCCCCTTGCCGATGAACGAACCTTCGCCGAACACGTCCTGATAGACATCCGATACCACGCGGGTATAGGGATCGATGCCGGGTTCGCCGCCATAGAGCCGCGCCAGGCGCGAGCGATTGGTACCCGGGAGGCTGACCGCAACCCGTGGCTGCAGGATGCCGTAGCCGCTGACGACCCGGCGCTGTGCTTCGTCGAAGCGCGGGCGGTTCAGCGGATGGGCCATGGCCCCGACGAACTGGCGGGCGGCATCGCGCGGCAACTGCGTATCGGTATCGAGCGTAATGACGTACCTGACCCCGGCCAGGGCTGCCGTATTGCCGACAACCAGCGCAAAGCCTTCGCTGGCCCCGGTGCGCAGCAAGGCGTTCAATTCGGCCAGCTTGCCGCGCTTGCGCTCATGCCCCATCCAGACGCGCTCCTGCGGATTCCAGCGGCGCGGCCGATGGAAGAGGAAAAAGATGTCTGCTGCGGTCGACGTCGATTCAAGGGCATATTTCGCGTTGAGTTCGCCGATTCTTTCGCCGGCGAGTTTCATCAAGGCGGCATCCTCGGGCAGCGATGCCTGGCTCGCATCGAGAAAATCGCTAAGCAGGGCAAAGTGCAGGTGGGTATCGCGATTCGCCAGAAAACGCACCTCCAGTGCCTCGACCAGCGCCTCGACCCCGGCCACGCTGCTCAGCATGGTCGGCACCACCACCAATGTCCGCGATGTTTCCGGAATGCCATCGGAGAAATCCATTTTCGGCAAGGCGCGCGCGGTGGCGAGCAGGCTGGCCAGCCAGTTGACCAGGGCCACGCCCAACTGACTGGTCGCCAGCAGTGCGACCAGTCCAAGCGGAATCATCACCCACAGTGGCAATCCCGCAACAAGTGCGCGTTGCACAAGGCTCCCGCCGAGAATCCCGGAAATCATCGCGATGGCGCCGAGGTAGATCAGCAGCGGAAACCGGTTCGCCGCGTGGCACAGCCGGTCGCTTGTCGAATAGGCCACTTCAGCCGCCCTTTCGAGCGCCGGCCGCCCCTCGCCGATCAGGTAGAAGCCGACGTGTCCAAGATGTACCTCCGCCCCCGCCAATGCCCCGGCACGGGCCAGTTCGACCGCCTTGCGCGCCAGCGCACCTTCGGCCAGACGCCCCTTGCGGGCGATTTCTTCGGCGGCGTGGCGGTAGCGGTCGCGCGTGGCAAAGTCCATCCGGCCATACACGCCACCGGGATCCTCGAGCAGGGTCTGTTCAACGACACTCTGGGTCTCGACAAACGTCTGCCAGTCCATCGCACCGAGAATACGCAGGCTGCCGATGCTGTTGCTGATCGTCACCTGATCGGCGGCCTGCAACTGGTTCTCGGCCTGAACCATCTGCGCGATGGTCAGGCCGGATTCAGCAAGGTGCTGCTCGACCCAGGTCAGCGGCAGGGCCAGCGCCGGCCCCCGCCCCTGCAGGCGACGCACAAGTTCGGCGACGAAGGCGCTGACCATCGGCGGCTGCGAACGCGCCATGTCGGCGATTACCAGAATCAGGCTCTTCGGATCATTCTCGGCGACCGCCGTCATGCGGTCCGCCCAATACCCGGCCAGATTGCGCTCGTCCCAGCCGGCGGCGATGCGTGCACCGACCCGACGCAGATTCTCGATCACCGCCAGGCGCAGCATGATCGGGATCGCCCACAACTCGCCCAGCCGGAGATCGGTGACAGTCTGATAGGCCGCCACGAAGCGATTGAGCGTTTCCGGATCGACCCGCCCGTCGCCATGCGAGACAGTTTCCAGCGCAATGTCGTAGACACGGGGATGGCCAGCTGACTGCCCGCTCGCCAGACGGGGCAGTTCGCGGCTGTAGCCTTTTGGCAGATGCCGCTTGGCGGTGCGGATCTGTTCCTCGATCAGGTAGAAATTGTCGAGCAACCACTCGCCGGCCGGGGTGATCCGGCGCCTTTCGGTGGATACTGAGGTCAGCCGCCGGCAGACACCGATCAGCGTGTCTTCATTGGCCGCCAGACGATCCAGCAGGCGGTCGGCGACGCTTCCCGAAGCCACCCGGTGTGTTGCCGCCAGCGCCCTGCCGTGCTGGGCCATCTGGTCGGCGCTATACAACTCCGCGCGCAGCGGCGCGTCCTCGCCGGGCAGGCGCCGGGGCTGGCCGACAAAGCCCAGCCGGGCCTGCAATTGATCGAAATACGCGGAGAACGTTGTGCGGAAACTCAAACGGGATGGCCCTTCCAGAAATCAAAAGTCTCACGAGGCGGGCGCATCGTGAGACAGGGTACTTCATCCCGCGGCCGGTAACTGACCTGACGTCACCTGCCGGCCGACGGGCTTGACCTCGATTACTTGATGCGCATGTCGTTCTTTACCGACTTCACGCCGCCGACCGCACGGGTGATCTCGACAGCCTTGTTGATGGCTGCCTGCGAACTGACGAAGCCGCTCAACTGAACGACGCCCTTGAAGGTTTCGACGTTGATCTCGGCAGACTTCAGGGTGGATTCACCCAGAATGGCGGCCTTGACCTTTGCAGTGATCGCGACGTCATCCGAATATTCGCCGGTGCTTTCCTGGGTTCGCGTAGACGAGCAACCGACGGCGGTAATCAGGGTGGCGGCGAGAAACATGGCGGATAGATACTTGCTTGCTGAATTCATGATTGAAGCTCCTTAGATGGGAAAAACAGGACTCTCTGTTTCCAGCGTCTTCCCGATGACCCGTGGCGACGCCTTGAAACCAGCATAGGGAAAAGCGCCGGCCTGCTCGGTACGCTGGCACACATATCAATGTGCGACGCCTACTGAATTCGCGGCGACGCTGTTCATTTCAGCCGTGAAGAACTGGTAGTTGTTGCGCCCTTTGGCCTTGGCGCAATACATCGCGGTATCGGCCTTCTGCATCAGTGCATCGGCGATCAGCCCGTCATCGGGATAGATGCTGATGCCGATGCTCAGGGTTGCATGCAGGTCATGGCCTTCGATACGGTGCGGCGCAAGCAGCGCAGCAAGAAGCTTCTCGGCAACCTGGGCCGCATCCTGCCGACGCTCGATTTCGGCGAGCAGGATCACGAACTCGTCGCCGCCCTGGCGGCAAACGCTATCCGTGGACCGGACACACTCGAGCAGCCGCGCGGCAACCGACTGCAGCAATCGGTCACCGATCTCGTGACCCCGCGTGTCGTTGATGTCCTTGAAACTGTCCAGGTCAATAAAAAGCAGCGCTGCCTGCTTGTGGTGTCGCTGCGCATGAGCGATGGACCAGGAGAGCCGCTCTGTCAGCAGCAGGCGGTTGGGCAGGGCGGTAAGATAATCATGCCGGGCCAGATGGGACATTTTTTGCGCCATGGCCCGCGCTTCACTGACATCGTGAAAGACAATCACCGCGCCGCTGACCCGGCCATCCCGGTTGTGGATCGGCGCCGAGGAATCCTCGATGGCAAACTCGACGCCATCACACCGGATCAGCACGCTGTCCATTGCCAGGCCGACGACCTTGTTCTCGGCGATGGCGCGTTGTCCGGGATCGTCTGCCGGTTGCCGGGTCACCCCGTCGATGATCCGGAATACTTCGCCAAGTGGTCGCCCCAGCGCACCCGCAGTTGCCCAGCCGGTCATCGTCTCGGCCACCGGATTCAGATAAGTCACTTTGCCCGAGGTGTCGGTGCACAGCACGGCATCGCCAATCGAATTCAGTGTCACCTGTGCCCGCTCCTTTTCCTCGAACAAGGCTTCCTGCGCCAGCGCCAGTTCGCGATCTGCCGCCTTGCGCCCGGTAATGTCCTCGACCGTCTGCACCCGGCCGCGCGACGTCAGCCCATCGCGCATGGTCACGGCATTCAGGCGGGTCCAAACGATACTGCCGTCTTCGCGCATAAAGCGAACCTCAGCCTCGAAGGGCTCCTGGCCGCGCACCGCGTCGCGCCATTCGACGACAATGCGCTGACGATCATCCGGGTGGATCGCCATGCTCCAACTGGTGCCCAGCGCCTGCTCGAAATTCAGCCCGGATATCTTGTGGTATGCTGCGTTGGTATAAATGCAGTCACCCCCGGCATCGGAAACGAAGATACCGAGCGGCGAAGCGTCGCTCATGGCGCGAAAGCGTTCCTCGCTGTCACGCAGGGCATCCTGGCTGGCCTTGCGTTCCATGACGTAGCGCAGTGCATGCGGCAGCCAGCGGGCGTCGATGTGACCCTTGGCAAAATAGTCATGGGCGCCGCGCTGCACGGCCTGGCGGGCCAGTTCGTCATCGCTGGCGCCGCTCAGAACGAGAATCAGCGCGCGCGGCGCGGCCTCGAATATCTGATCAAAAACTGCGATGCCCAAACCGTCGGGCAACGTTAGATCAAGCAGGACCACGTCAATGGCCGCCTTGCTCAATCGAAGAAGTGCCTCTCTGAGCTGCGTCACCCATTCAACCTGATACGCTGGCTCGGCTGAACCGACAAGCGCTTCCTGAATAAGCTTCGCATCGGCGGAGTCATCCTCGACCAGAAGGACCCTGGTCGCGGGACGAGCAACATCAGTGGCCGGCAAGCGACTTCTCGGTAAACAGATAAGTTTTCAACTGGCCGGAAAATGCGGGGTCCTGGCGACGGAGCCACTCCAGCAGCATCGCCGCATGCTCCTTCTCTTCATCCCGGTTGTGCTTGAGGATGCTCTTGAGTTCCGGGTCATCGCAGGCGTCGCAGCGCTGGTTGTACCAATCGATGGCCTCCAGTTCCTCCATCAATGAAACGATTGCCCGGTGCATGTCCCGCGTGGTCGCGGACAGCTTGTCTTCAGACTCGTGCAAGCCGATGCTGGCCATGAATTGTTCCTTCAATGAGTGTTGGAGGCGCGATCACTTGACGCGCAGATTGCCTTCCCAGGTGCATTTCAACGACCGGCACCGGTAACGGCGGACCGGCGTGAAGATGCTCTGGAGAAGATCGATGACACGCCGCGGAATACGATTCGTGGATGCATTGCAGACAGGACAGGGGCGGCCATAGGAGGCCACGCTGAGGCCAAAGTCGGAAGCACTCTTCATGGTTTTTCCGTCTCCATCATAAACACCTCCGAGAATGAACGAAGCTGCCAGATCAATCGTCTGAGAAACGTCATCGACGTGTCCATCCAGGCATGCGCTTTCGTACTGCGGGAAAAGTCGCCTGTGGAACGACATTGATCCGACCTTTCAACTGTGTGCTTCCGTACATGGAGCGCGACCCGACAGCCCTGACCGGGAAGAAGACTCACGGCAGCTTCAGGGCAGCGAATCAGCGGCGACGCAAAAGGATGCCGCCGATGACGATGCCGGCTGCGGCAGCGACCCCGAGCATCTTCCAGGGGTTGTCCCGGACGTAGGCGTCGGTTGCATCGGCCGCGTATTTGGCCCGGTCCGACACCGCCATGCTCGCGTCCACGAGTACGGTTTTCGCATGGGCGAGGCGGGACTCGAGCTTCCTTCGCGCCAGGGCGATTTCGTCGGCGCTTGAGGCGACCACGTTGCTAAGCAGGCGATCAGCATCGCCGACGGCATTCTTCAGATCCATGACGAGAGCTTGCTTGCTGCCGTCGACAGACCCGCGGCCGGGAATCATTCCGTTGTTCATCATATCTCCTGGTGTCAAAGTTTCCCGGGGCAGTTGCCATGGGCGAGGAAGCTGCCTATGCGCAACCTTCCTCTGGGTCACATGTTGGCTCCGGGCCGGAGGAATGTCTGTGTGCTGGCGTACAGACCCTCGCCATGGCCTGCGTAACATGATCTCGACGGCACGGATTCAATCGTGCCTCGCAACAAATCACTGTTAGGAGAAACAAAATGTCATTAGGAACAATTCTGTTGATCGTTCTGATCCTGATACTGGTCGGCGTGATTCCAAGCTGGCCGCACAGCCGGAGCTGGGGCTACGGGCCCAGCGGCGGTGTCGGGTTACTGGTGATCATTCTGGTCATCCTCTTGCTACTCGGCAGGATTTAGAGAAGCAAAACAATTCTTGCAACACACTGGAGAACCAAAAAATGACACATAGCAAGCTCAAACTGATCGCAATTTCGCTGTTCCTCGCCGCCGGGCTGGCTGCCTGCGACAAGCCGGGACCGGCTGAAAAGGCGGGCAAGTCGATGGACCAGACTGCCTCTGATGCCAAGAACAAGATTGGTGAGACCGTCGACAAGACCGAGAAGAAAATGACCGAGCAAAGCGCAAAAGCCGGTCAGGCGATCGATGACACCGAGATCACAACCAGGGTCAAGACCGCCGTCTTTGGCGAACCCGGACTGAAGACCCTTCAAATCCATGTCGACACCGTCAAGGGCGTCGTGACTTTGAGCGGCACGGTCGATTCGCAGGCGAACAGCGACAAGGCTAGGACCTTGGCGGCCGCGGTTCCGGAAGTGAAGGATGTCAGCAACAAGCTGGTGGTCACACCGGCCAAGTAGGAACGGACCGGCGCCAGCCAATCAAGGAGTAAGTGGTGGAAACACAAGATGCATACAGGCACAGAATGAAGGTGCAAATCGAGGATTTGCGTGCCCAGGCGAATTTTCTTGAAGCCAAGCTGATCAGCTTTGACTTGAGAATCAAGCGTGCCGAGCGGTTAAATCAATCGTCCGCCACTCATCACTCCGCCGCTGAATATGTAACGGTATTCAGAAATTCGAATGCCGAGGCATGGAACCCGGCCAAGGAGGCCCCTGAAAAGGTTCGGGCGGTTTCCAGAGCCGCCTGACTGGCGAGCGCAAGTGGCACAGGAATTTGGCACCCGAGGGTAGCGAATCCTGCACCCCTTTCAAACCGGCTTCGGCCGGATTTTTTATGCCGTCGACCAGCGCTGCGTTTGCCCTGATCCGGCCCCATATCCAATCCAAAGTGTATACCGCCCTCAGTGGATGAACATGCTCCCCAGGGCCGCTGCGGATATAAGAACGAGAACCGGAATAATGTCGCCAATAACAACAGAGCCGGCCGATGCCAGGACAATCGAATGGAGCATGCTTGTTTCCCCCTCAGTAAAGAAAGGGTATGAAACCTCATCCGCTGGCAGGCAGTCGGTACGCTGGCAAACACAGAGAAAAATCGCGCTTGATTTCCCGGCATTTTTCTTTAGCCGCATAGGCCATCATCTGGAAAATCGAACTGTGCGTGCCAGCAAACAGACTTCGATCGTGGCCTCAGTCAGGCTGGGACATGCGGCTTCTCGGCCGCGTACGACCTAAGAGGAAAATCATGAAAAAATCACTCAGTACCATGTTGATTGTCGCAGCCTTCGGTTTGGGGGCATGCACCGGACCGATGGGCCCTCAGGGCGAGCGTGGAACTACCGGCAGTACCGGTAACACGGGAAATACAGGCAATACCGGATACACCGGCGCCCAGGGTGCGACGGGAACGCAAGGCAGCACAGGCGCAGTTGGCGACACTGGCGCCACCGGGAACCAGGGCAACACGGGCAACACAGGCGCGACCGGGGCGAAGGGCAACACCGGCTCCGGCGGCGCCAGCAGCGGCAGCACTATCGTTGTCGTTCCGCCGGCACGCTGATCCAGCAGTAGACCGACACAGGGGGGAAGGAAGCTTTCCCCCTGCGGCAGTTCATTTCGCGTAAGCCGACGAACCATCCGTTGAAGCCGGGGAAGCGTGCCATCGGTAAAACCCCCGCTTGGCGACCTCGACGATCACCAGATAAGCCAGCGCCATGCCCCCCAGGATGATGTAGAACATGGCCGGTGGCGGCACGAATCCGAAGTAGGTTCCTACGGGCGTGAACGGCAGTACGGCGCCGAGCAGCGCCACGCCAAGTGAGGTAGCGACCAATACGGGATGCGGGCGGCTCCTGAATGGATTGCCGCGCGTACGGATAACGAAGATGACCAGTACCTGGGTGCATAGAGACTCAACGAACCAGCCGGTCTGGAAGAGTTTCTCATCCGCTTGCAAGACGCTGAGCATTATGTAGAACGTGAGGAAATCGAAGGCCGAGCTGATCGGTCCGATTGTCAGCATGAAGTTGCGAATGAAGTTCATGTCCATGATCCGTGGCTTGCGCAGCTCCTCGGGATCGACCTTGTCGAGCGGAACCGGCACCTCGGAGATGTCGTAGAGCACATTGTTGAGCAGGATCTGGGTCGGCAACATCGGCAGGAAAGGCAGGAACAGCGCCGCCCCGGCCATGCTGAACATGTTTCCAAAATTGGAACTGGTGCCCATCATGATGTACTTCATGATGTTGCCGAAGGTCCGGCGGCCTTCCAGCACACCATCGTGCAGCACGTGCAGGTCGTGATCGAGCAGGATCATGTCGGCGGCTTCCTTGGCCACATCGACGGCCGAATCCACCGACAGGCCGACATCCGCCGCATGCAGCGACGGCGCGTCATTGATGCCATCGCCGAGATAGCCGACGACATGACCGCGTGCCTTGAGGGCGAGGATGACCCGTTCCTTCTGCGCCGGATTCACCCGGCAGAACAGATTGGCCTTCTCCACATGGATGCGTAGGGCGGCATCGTCCATCGCTGCCATTTCCTTGCCAGTCAGGATGCCGATGACCGGAATGTTCAACTGGCCGCAAACATGCTGGGTCACCAGTTCGCTGTCGCCGGTGACGATCTTGACCGTAATGCCGCTCTCCCGGAGGGCGGCCAGCGCGCTGCCGGCACTCTCCTTGGGCGGGTCGAGAAAGGCGGCGAAGCCGGCGAAGACGAGTTCCGCTTCATCGCCGATGACGGCATGCGGGTGGTCAGCGGCAACGTCCCGCCAGGCAATCCCGAGCACGCGAAAGCCCTCTTTCTCGAGGTCGACATGCACTGCATGTATCTTTTCGCGGGCAGCCTTGTCGAGCGGAATCCGCGCCACATTTCCCTGCTCTTCATAGCTGGCGCACAGGCCGATAATCTCTTCCGAGGCGCCTTTGACCACCAGCAAACGCCCCTGCCCTTTATCCAGCAGGACCGAGACGCGCCGCCGTTCGAAATCGAAAGGGACTTCATCGATTTTTTTCCAGGCGCTGACGTCGATGTCCTGGTGTGCCAGGATGGCCTCGTCGAGCGGACTCTTCAGGCCGGTTTCGAAGAAGCTGTTGAGGTAAGCCAGTTCCAGCACCCGTTCGCTCGGCTTGCCTTGCGGGTCGGTATGTTGTTCCAGCCGGATCTTTGCTTCAGTCAGCGTCCCGGTCTTGTCGGTGCAAAAAACATCCATCGACCCCAGGTTCTGGATCGCGGCCAGTCGTTTGACGATGACTTTCTTCTTGGCCATGAGCAAGGCGCCATGGGCTAGCGTCACTGATACCACCATGGGCAGCAGTTCGGGGGTCAGGCCGACGGCGAGCGCGACGGCGAACAGGAATGAGTCCAGCCAGGGCTTGTGCATGAAGGCATTGACCAGCAGCACGAAGAGCACGAGCAGGATCGTCAGCCGCATGATGAGCATGCCGAAGCGATGCGTACCAATCTCGAAGGAAGTCGGCGCCGGCGTCCGGGTCAATGTGTCAGCGATGGCGCCAATGGCAGTGCCGACACCGGTATTGACGACCTGAACCCTGGCGCTGCCGCTGATCACGGTGGTGCCCATGAACACCGCATTGGCGGCATCCTGAATGTCGGTTGCACTGGCAGCAAGCGCGCCCGGGTGCTTTTCGACCGGGTAGGGCTCACCGGTCAACAAGGCTTGCTTGACAAAAAAGTCGTTGGATTCCAGCACCAGGGCATCGGCTGGAATCATGTCCCCTGCGGAAAGCATGACAAGATCACCCGGCACCACGTCGCTTGCCGCCACTTCGAGCTGCTGGCCATCGCGAACAACGCGTGCCCGCAACGAAACCGACTGGCGCAGGCTGGCTGCCGCCTTGCCGGCACGGTGTTCCTGGACAAAGTCCAGCGTGACGCTGAACAACACCATGACGAAGATGATGAAAAAATTCGTCAGCTCCCCCGTCAAGGCGGAAATCGCACTGGCCACGAGCAGCAAGAGGACCAGCGGATTCTGGAAGCGGGCAATGAACTGCCGCCACAAGGGCAGCTCCTGATGGTCACTGAACAGGTTGGGGCCGAATTTGGCCAGGCGCACTCTGGCTTCGGCGCTCGACAAGCCGGCTGGCGCAGAACCTGACGCCGCAGCAGCGTCAGGGAGTGGCTCAAGCCACCAGGGCCGTGTGCTCGAAACTGTTGCCATTCTAAAAACCACCTATTTTTTCGATGTCGGCTAGCCAGCGACTCCCATCGTCTGAAGCCTTGTCACTTCAGCCCCTTTGACTGAGGCTGGCACGCCAAAGCTACGTCTATTTCTTCACCCAGGCGCCGGCTGGATTCTGGATGTAATTTCCCGGCAAGGTCCGTTCTGCCGCTTCGCGGGCAAAGACCTTCGCCGCTTCCGCCTCGGCGATACCGTTCTTCGTGGCAATCTGCGTGAACTGGGCTTTACGCTGACCATTTACCTCGGCCACCAGCGCTTTCATATCGGCGGGCGCGTCGCTCTTGACCAGGCCGAGGTAACCGTTGTTCTGTTCGCCGACCCAGCCCTGCTCCTTGGCTGTCTTGAGGTCGGCGGCAAAGGCGCCTTGCATCATCAGCAACAGGCTGAGCAAACATGCTTTCATCAATGTTTTCATGGAATTTCCTTGGTCAAGAGAGGCGTTGATCAAAACAGGCCCTTGTTCGAATCGAACAGTTGCTGAACTTCCTTTTCAACCTTGACCAGAATTTCGTGTTTGATATTCACGGTCATGTTGATTTCGATCGGCTTGTCCGGCGCCTGGAGTTGCACGGTCGGCGAACACGCGGCAAGCAGCAGTGTCAGCGCAGCAAGGGAAAGCAGAGGGGATTTACTGGGCATGAACGTGCTCCGAAGGGGATAAGGCCAGCTTAACAAAACTATTCCAGTTTTCCCGATTGCAATTGTTCCAGAATGTGTCGATTGAAATCGCCGGAAAAAACTGCCGAGCGGAACAGGCCCGGCAGATTGCCGTTGATGTTGAGCCTGAATCGGATGGGATAGCCGTTGTAGAAATCGGGGTTGTTGCCGTCCAGTGTGGCCTGCGTCCGGTAAGCCCCGTCGGCGGCATACCAAAGGTGCACGCCCAACTGCCGGAAGTGGAAGTTGCGCAAGGCCTGCAAGCCGGGATTGTCCGTAATCGGCTGCGCCGGCGCGTACTTGATGGTGCCGGCACCCACGCTGTCAAGCCGGCCGTCGCGGATTTCCACGCTGCCGTCGCGATAGACAAGCGGTAGCACGCCGTCCAGTTGGCCGCTCCCTGACAAGCCGTGAACCTTGGGCAGAGCTAGCAGCTGGCCCAGATCGAACTGGCGAATTTCCAGCGGCAGGGCTTGTTCCCCTGGCGGCCATGGGAGGCTGAGCGGCTCGCTGTGTACGCTGCCGCCGAGCAACTTGACGTGCAGTGCATGCACGTTCAGCGTCTGCGCCGCCAGGGCAAGGTCGACGTTCAGGTCGGCCAGCGCCGTGCCGGTTGCCAGTTCGCCGCGTTGCGCAGCAAGCTGGATGCGGCCTTGCAGCGGATTCAATCCGTCGAGCTGCAGCTTGAACTGAACCGCTTCGGCGCGCGCCCGTTCCCAGCCGAGGGCGGCATCGCGCACCTGCAAGCTGCCTTTGGCGTCGAAGCGCAGGCGTGGCTGCGTACACCAGTCCATCGTGAAGCGCGCATCAGCCTCGCCTGCCTGAAAGTCGAGCGGGAGCAGTGCGGGCGGACGCGGCTGCAACAACTTGCCCAGCGTCTGCAGGGCGTGCTGCGTCGTCAGCGTGGCTTCGCCGCAGCCTCGTGAAAGCGTGTGCGTCCCGACAAAGCGAAGCACATCGGCCCCCTGCAACTGCAAGCTGCCATCGCCGCGCAAGGCGCTGCCATCAAGGTGCAGACGGGCGCGCAAAGCGGGCGCCGGCCAGGTGCCGTTCCGCATGGCGTCAGCCGAAAGCAACAATTCACCTTGGGCGCCCTGTGGCCCGGCCGGGTGGAATTGCACTACCTGCAGGCGGCTCGGGCCGAGCGTCAGCGTCTGGGCCGAACCCCGCGCCACATTCAGTTGCGGGCTGCTGGCTTCGCCATGCAAGGCCAGCGTCTTCCAGAACTCACCGCCAGCCTTGGCCGCTGCAGCGGCGTTTAGTGTCCATGTTGACTTGCTTGCGGTCAGCGGCGTATCCCCCGCCCACGACAGGCGTTCGACGCCGAGCTGCAAGGCAAGCTCGCTGCGTATGTCAACCGGGTGCGACCAGTGCAGCGCCACCTTGCCCGCCGCCTGCATGCCGCGCATCTGGATCGCATCCCGCTGCCACTGCTTGAGTTTTCCCTTGATGCGCAATTGGGCATCGGCGTTACGCCAATCAGCCAGGCCCGGGCCGCCGTTCGCCCTGACGCGCTGTAGCGCACCCTCCCATTGCCCCCACCGGGACGAGCTGACCGCGAATGGGAACTCGGCGTCACTCTCCGCCAACCCATCGTCCATGCGAATTGCAAAGGCCCGGTCAAGCCGACCGCTTGCTTTCAAGGACTGCTCCCCGTCAGCCATTACTTGCCAGAGAAGCCCCGGCTGCAATTCGAGACTGGCATGCGTCGGTTGCCAGGCGAAGCCCAGTTTCCCGGCCAGAGCGAGTGTCAGTGGACTCGCTTTCTCCGTCGCCTGCATTTGGGCATCCGCAAATTCCGCTTCGCCGCTGAGCGCACGAACGGTTCCCGCCGCCTCACCCAGGAGCGCTTCCGCCTTCAGCATCAGCATGCCGCGTGCTGCGGTCAACGGCATGGAAGGGGCAAAAATGCGGCCCAGTTCGCTCAGCACAGAGAGTGGCAACCGGGCGACCAGCCTTGCCGGTTGTTGATCGGGCTGGCGACCGATTTGCAGGCGAGCATCGGCCTCCGGGCCGACGGCAGGCAGCCACTCGGCATGAATATCAAGCGCGTTGCCGGGAAGCTGCGGTTGACTCGCCGTGATCCGCAACAGGTCGGCAGCCGGTCGGAATTCGGCCTGCAACTGCCCCGCCGTTTGCCGCAACCGGAAATTGCCTTGCGCTTCCAGCACCCGACCTTCCGGCCAGTGCACGGCAACCCGCAGGTCTCCGACTTGCGCTTCGCTCAAGGGCAGAGAGAGCAGTTCAAGTTGCGGCCAGGGTAAGCCCTGCGGCGCCTGGCCGGGGGAAATCTCCAACTCGCCGCGGGCAATTTCCAGTCGCTCGATATGGCGACCAGCCAGCGCATAGTCGACTGCGACATCGTGCAGGGCAATCTGGAACCGGTGGCCACCGGCGCTGCGATAGACGGCGCGCATTTCGCTCACCTGAGCGTGCCCGCCACCGACTGTCTCGATTTCGAGGTGTAATGACTCAAGGCCCGGGATCGCCAGCCAATGCTCCGCCGCCAGGCCGAGCAGTCGTGGCAGGGCGAGCCAGAACAGAAGTATCCCGAGCAGCACGGCCAGCAGCCAACGCGCTACGCGTGGCAAATGAATTGGATGCATATACCGAGGATACCGCCCTGCAGGTCGCTTGGGGGGCCCCAAGCTGGTCTTGGAAGGCCGCCATCAACGTCATTACAGGGTTACTTGTTTCGACCCTGGCCCTGACCGCCACCTGAGTCGCGCTCCTTCTCCTGCCCTTGACCACGACCCTGCTCCTGTGGGGCTTGCTGCTGACGCTGTTCAGGCGCTTGCCGCGGCGCTTGCATCTGATCCCGGCCGACCGGACTCCTTTGCTGAACGGGGGCTTGTTCACGCACCTTGTCTTGGCCTTGACCACGCCCCTGCTCCTGTGGGGCCTGCTGCTGACGCTGTTCAGGCGCTTGCCGCGGCGCTTGCATCTGATCCCGGCCGACCGGACTCCTTTGCTGAACGGGGGCTTGTTCACGCACCTTGTCTTGCCCTTGACCATGCCCCTGCTCCTGGGGAGCTTGCCTTGATACCGGCGCTTGCTGCTGACGCTGTTCGGGCGCTTGCCGTGGCGCTTGCATCTGATCCCGGTCGACCGGCCCCCTTTGCTGAACGGGGGCTTGTGCCGGTGCTGCCCGCTGAGCGTCTTCACCGCTTCTCTGCTGTGGCTGCTGGCGTGGGGTTTCCTGCTGAGGCGCTCTCTGCCGATCCTGCTGAGGTACGTTCAAACGCTCCTGCGACGCTGGCGCGGGGGCCATCCGGGCGGGCGACGCCTGTTCGTGCTGCCGTACCTGTGCATCGCGCGGCTGGTAGCGGTAATTCTGGTCATGAATATTGCGTTGCTGCTCCACCTGATGGGGATAGCGATCCCCGGCATACTGGCGCTGATAGGTTGGCAGCGGTGCTGGCGCCGGCGCCGAACCACGGTTCCACCTGTCCCATCCGCTGCGCTGATGCGCCCAGTCATTACCCCAGTGGTCGCCCCAGCGTGGCGGCGCATCCCGCTGCCAACCACGGAAGTATGCAGGCGGCGCCCGGTAGTAGCGCACCGGGATGCGCAGGACGAACAGCGGTACCGCCTGCGGACCGACGAATTCCCAAGGTCCGTTGTACCAGGAACTCGCGTACCAGTTGTCTCCCTCGTAAACCCAGTACATGCCATCGTAAAAGAAGAAGTTTGAACCGAGTTGCGGCGCGTAATAGACCGGGTAGCCCGGTATCCGGGAGAGCTGAGGGTAAACCGGGAAGTTGAGGCCAATACTCACCCCGGGAAGCCCGATGCCGATGCTGACCTGCGCAATGGCAGGCGTCGCCGACAGGAACAACGCCCCCACGAGAGGGATCACAAAGCTGAATTTCCGCATTTTCATTTCCTCATTTCTTTCACCGGATTTGGACGAATGCTGCCCGAAGGAGGCACGCTCCAGAATCCGGGCCATTCAGACGTCCGTCAAGCCTTGATTGTGCGCGGGCCGGGCGCATCAATCCGTGCGCCAGCGCACTCAGGAAAGACTTCTTCAAGACTGCGGC
>ERZ724517.334-NODE-334-length-29507-cov-8.085529_pt1 | contig 29507 bp, 21 predicted proteins | sample MGYA00376050_ERZ724517 | MGnify/ENA primary metagenome ERZ724517 (study PRJEB28724, sample SAMN07190886) | activated sludge metagenome | isolation source: activated sludge of sewage treatment plant in Hong Hong | place: USA: Christiansburg, Virginia | collected... | reverse complement strand
CCTCGTTGCCAAGATGCCGACCATCGTCGCCATGGCCTACAAGTACAACACCGGCGCCCCGTTCATGTACCCGGACAACGACCTGGACTACACCGCCAACTTCATGCGCATGATGTTCGGCACCCCGTGCCAGAAATACGTCCCGAACCCGGTGCTGGTCAATGCCCTCGACACCATCTTCACGCTGCACGCCGACCACGAGCAGAACGCCTCGACCTCGACCGTGCGCCTGGCCGGTTCGTCGGGCGCCAACCCCTTCGCCTGTATCGCCGCTGGCATTGCCTGCCTGTGGGGTCCGGCACACGGTGGTGCCAACGAAGCCTGTCTGCAGATGCTGGAAGAAATCGGTGACGTCTCGCGCGTCGGCGAATACATCGCCCGCGCCAAGGACAAGAACGACTCCTTCAAGCTGATGGGCTTCGGTCACCGCGTCTACAAGAATTTCGACCCGCGTGCCACGCTGATGCGCAAGGTCTGCGGCGAAGTCCTGTCCGAACTCGGCCTGCAGAACGACCGCCTGTTCAAGCTGGCGATGGAACTGGAAAAGATCGCCCTGGAAGATCCGTACTTCGTCGAGAAGAAGCTCTACCCGAACGTCGACTTCTACTCCGGCATTGTCCAGAAGGCGATCGGCATCCCGACCGAGATGTTCACCTGCATCTTCGCGCTGGCCCGCACGGTCGGCTGGATGACGCAGTGGGAAGAGATGATCACCGATCCGGAATACAAGATCGGCCGGCCGCGTCAGCTCTACGTCGGCGCCGCCAAGCGCGACGTCGTCCCGCTGGCCCAGCGCGGCTGATCGTCCGAGACGGGGCGGCCTGACGGGCCGCCCTTTTTTTACCCGTCAAGCTTCGTTGTCCGGCTAATCGCAAGTGCGGGCAAATGGAGCACACTAAGGGGGATGCCTATGACTACGATGAATCAGCTTTTCGACAGCACGATGTTTTTCGGTGGCAATGCACCATTCGTCGAAGAGCTCTACGAGAACTATCTCGACAACCCGACTGCCGTTCCCGCCGAATGGCGTGACTATTTCGACCGCCTGGCCCAGATGCCGGGTTACGTTGCCCGCGACGTGCCGCACGCGCCGGTCGTCGCAGCTTTTGCCGAACTCGGCAAGGATGGCGGGTTCCGCCCGGCGGCGCAGGCGGCCGGTGGCGATGGCAAAAAGCAGGTTTCGGTTCTCCAGCTGATCAATGCCCACCGCATCCTCGGCACGCGCTGGGCTGAACTCGATCCGCTCAAGCGGATGCCGCGTCCGGAGATTCACGAACTCGAACTGTCCTTCTACGGCTTTTCCGACGCCGACCTGAACCAGACCTTCAATGCCGGGTCGTTCAAGGGGACGCCGGAGAACGCCAAGCTCGGCGACATCCTCGGTGCCCTGAGGCAGACCTACTGCAGTTCGGTTGGCGTCGAATACATGTACATGAGCGACTACACCGAGAAGCGCTGGCTGCAGGAGCGCCTCGAGACGATCCGCTCGCGCCCCAGTTACAGCGCCGACCAGAAAAAGCGCCTGCTGGAGCGGTTGACCGCAGCCGAGACGCTGGAGCGCTATCTGCATACCAAGTATGTCGGCCAGAAGCGTTTCTCGCTGGAAGGCGGCGAATCGCTGATCGTTTCCATGGATGAAGCGATCCGCGTCGCCGGCGGCATGGGTGTCGACGAAGTGGTGATCGGCATGGCCCACCGCGGCCGCCTGAACGTGCTGGTCAATACGCTGGGCAAGGCGCCGTCGATGCTCTTCGCCGAATTCGAAGGCAAGAAGAAGAGCGACCTGTCGGCGGGCGACGTCAAGTACCACATGGGCTTCTCGTCCGATGTCTCGACCCCGGGCGGCCCCTGCCACCTGACCCTGGCCTTCAACCCGTCGCACCTCGAGATCGTCAACCCGGTTGTCGAAGGTTCGGTTTACGCGCGCCAGGTCCGCCGCGGCGACGAGGGCAAGTCCAAGGTCCTGCCGGTAATCATCCACGGCGACTCGGCCGTCGCCGGCCAGGGCGTCAACCAGGAAATGCTCAATTTCGCGCAGACCCGTGGCTACGGCACCGGCGGCACGCTGCACATCGTGGTGAATAACCAGATCGGCTTCACCACCAGCGACCCGCGCGACTACCGTTCGGGACACTACTGCACCGACATCTTCAAGATGGCCGATGCGCCGATCTTCCACGTCAATGGCGACGATCCGGAAGCGGTGGCGCTGGTTACCCAGCTTGCCGTCGAGTTCCGCCAGACCTTCAGGAAGGATGTCGTCGTCGACATCATCTGCTTCCGCAAGCTCGGCCACAACGAGCAAGACGAGCCGATGGTCACGCAGCCGCTGATGTACAAGAAGGTTGCCCTGCACCCGGGGACGCGCAAGGTCTACGGCGACCGGCTGATTGCCGAAGGCGTTCTGGCGGCCGACGGCCCGGATCAGATGATCCAGCAGTACCGCCAGTCTCTGGACAAGGGCGAACTGCTCTACAACCCGGTCCTCGCCGGCTACAAGCATCCCAATACCATCGACTGGACGCCGTACCTGACCAAGGGCTACATCGAGAATTGCGATACCACGGTCCCGACCAAGGAACTCAAGCGTCTGGCGCAACGCCTGACGTCCTTCCCCGAAGGCTTTACGCTGCACTCGCGGGTCAAGAAGATCGCCGAGGACCGCGCCTCGATGGGCGAGGGTTCGCTGCCGGTCGACTGGGGCATGGCCGAGAATCTCGCCTATGCTTCGTTGCTGGTTTCGGGCTACGGCATCCGGATCTCCGGTGAAGACGTCGGACGCGGTACCTTCTTCCACCGTCATGCGGCCTTCCACGACCAGAATCGCGAGAACTGGGATGAAGGAACTTACTACCCGCTGAAGCACCTCCAGCAGAAGCAGGCCAGTTTCCACTGCTACGACTCGGTGTTGTCCGAAGAGGCCGTGCTCGCCTTCGACTACGGCTATGCGTCGGCCAACCCTTACGAGCTGGTGATATGGGAGGGCCAGTTCGGTGACTTCGCCAACGGTGCCCAGGTGGTCATCGACCAGTTCATTTCCTCGGGCGAGGCCAAGTGGGGTCGCGCCTGCGGCCTGGTGATGCTGCTGCCGCACGGCTACGAAGGTCAGGGGCCGGAGCACTCCTCCGCCCGCCTCGAGCGCTACATGCAGGCCTGTGCCGAGATGAACATGGAGGTCTGCGTGCCCAGCACCGCGGCCCAGGTCTTCCACATGTTGCGCCGTCAGGCTTTGCGCAGCCAGCGCAAGCCGCTGATCGTCATGTCGCCCAAGTCGCTGCTGCGGCACAAGGACGCCTGCTCGCCGCTCTCGGATCTGGCTGGCGGCTCCTTCCAGACGGTCATCGGCGAAATCGACAAGATCGATGCCAAGAAGGTGACGCGTGTCGTCCTGTGTTCGGGCAAGGTTTATTACGACCTGCTGGCAGCACGCCGCGAGCGCAAGATCGCCAATATCGCCATCGTCCGCATCGAGCAGCTCTATCCCTTCCCGAAGGATCATCTGGAGAAGGAACTGGCCAAGTACCCGAAGGCGACCGAAATCGTCTGGTGCCAGGAAGAGCCGCGCAACCAGGGTGCATGGTACTGGATCGCCTCGCGTCACCACCTCGATTCTCAGATCAGCGGCAAGCAGAAGATGCTGCTGGTGTCGCGTCCGGCATCGTCGTCGCCGGCGGTCGGGTATCTCGCGAAGCACAACGAGCAACAGAAGGCACTGATCGAGTCCGCGCTGGGCACGATCGAGTACTGATAACCAGAACAGAGTGGAGCCACTATGAGCATTATCGAAGTCCAAGTCCCCCAGCTTTCCGAGTCCGTCGCCGAAGGCACGCTTGCTTCCTGGAAGAAGAAGATCGGCGAAGCCGTTGCGCGCGATGAGATCCTGATCGACATCGAAACCGACAAGGTCGTCCTCGAAGTGCCCTCGCCGGGTGCTGGCGTGCTGGTCGAGATCGTCAAGGCCGATGGCGAGACCGTCGTCTCCGGCGAGCTGATCGCCCGCATCGATACCGAAGCCAAGGCTGGCGCGGCTGCCCCGGCGGCTGCAGCACCGAAGGCTGCCGCTGCGTCCGCACCGCCACCGGCGGCCGCTGTCCCGGCTGGCACAGCCAGCCCGTCGGCGCGCAAGATCCTCGATGAAAAAGGCGTTGCCGCCGCCGATGTCGCCGGGTCCGGCCGCGGTGGCCGCGTGACCAAGGAAGATGCCGTTGCCGCCCAGCCGAAGTCCGGCCCGGTGGCAGCGCCGGTAGCCGCCAAGGCTGCCCTGCCGACCCCGCCGGTGACAGTTTCCCTCGGTGACCGCACCGAGCAGCGCGTGCCGATGACCCGCCTGCGTGCCCGCATCGCCGAGCGCCTGCTGCAGTCGCAGGCGACCAACGCCATCCTGACCACGTTCAACGAAGTGAACATGGGCCCGATGATGGCGCTGCGCAAGCAATACGGCGAGAAGTTCGAGAAGGCGCATGGCGTTCGCCTCGGCTTCATGGGTTTCTTCGTCAAGGCCGCCTGTGCCGCCTTGCAGAAGTTCCCGGTGCTGAACGCTTCGGTCGATGGCAATGACATCGTTTACCACGGTTTCATCGACATCGGCATCGCCGTCGGTTCGCCGCGCGGCCTGGTCGTGCCGATCATCCGCAATGCCGATCAGCTGAGCATCGCCGAGATCGAGAAAAAGATCGCCGAGTTTGGCGCCAAGGCCAAGGACGGCAAGCTGTCGATCGAGGAATTGACCGGTGGCACTTTCTCCATCTCCAACGGCGGTATCTTCGGCTCCATGATGTCGACCCCGATCATCAACCCGCCGCAATCCGCGATCCTCGGCATCCATGCCACCAAGGATCGGGCGATGGTCGAGAACGGCCAGGTCGTCGTGCGCCCGATGAACTATCTGGCCATGTCCTACGATCACCGCATCATCGACGGCCGCGAAGCCGTCCTCGGCCTGGTGACCATGAAGGAAGCCCTGGAAGATCCGTCCCGCCTGCTGCTCGGCGTCTAAGCGACCATTTTTGAGGATCCGGGGTAAAAGACCGGGCACAACGGTGCCCGGTCCGGCCTCCCGGGTCCTCTTTTCATTTCAAGGAACGAACACATGTCCCAACAATTCGACGTCCTCGTCATCGGTGCCGGTCCCGGCGGCTACATCGCCGCGATCCGCGCCGCCCAGCTCGGTTTCTCGGCCGCCTGCTGCGAATCCAATCCGTATGCCGACCCCAAGGGCGAGCCGCGTCTCGGCGGCACCTGCCTGAACGTCGGCTGCATTCCGTCCAAGGCGCTGCTGCATACCTCGCACATGTTTGAGGAAGCCGGTCATGCCTTCGCCGCCCAGGGCATCAAGGTGTCCAAGCCGGCGATCGACGTGCCGGTGATGAAGGGCCGCAAGGACACCATCGTCACCCAGCTGACTTCCGGCATCAAGGGCCTGTTCAAGAAGAACAAGGTCACCATGCTGCCCGGTCACGGCGTATTCGTCGGCAAGGAAGGCGACCTGTGGAAGGTCAAGGTCGGTGCCGAGGAAGTGCTGGCCAAACAGGTCATCGTCGCCACCGGCTCCAAGGCCCGTCACTTGCCCAATGTGCCGGTCGACCAGAAGATCGTCATGGACAACGACGGCGCACTGAACCAGGAGTCCGTGCCCAAAAAGCTGGCCATCATCGGCGCCGGCGTCATCGGCCTCGAAATGGGTTCGGTCTGGCGGCGCGTCGGTGCCGAAGTGACTGTCCTCGAAGCCATGCCGGACTTTCTGGCGGCCGCCGATGTCGATGTCGCCAAGGAAGCGCTCAAGCTGTTCACCAAGCAGGGCCTCAACATCCAGATGGCGGTCAAGATCGGTGACGTCAAGGTCACCAAGAAGGGCGTTTCGATTGCCTACGACGACAAGGATGGCAAGCCGCAGAAGCTGGATGCCGATCGCCTGATCGTCTCCATCGGCCGCGTCCCGAACACCGATGGCCTCAATGCCGAGGCGGTCGGACTGAAGCTCGATGCGCGCGGTTTCGTAGAGGTCGACGGCCACTGCAAGACCAACCTGCCCGGTGTCTGGGCAATCGGTGACGTCGTGCGTGGCCCGATGCTGGCCCACAAGGCCCATGAAGAAGGCGTCATGGTTGCAGAACTGATGGCCGGCCAGGCCGGGCATTGCAATTTCGACACTATTCCCTGGGTTATCTATACGGCGCCGGAAATCGCCTGGGTCGGCAAGACCGAGCAGCAACTCAAGGCCGACGGCGTCGCCTACAAGGCCGGCAAGATTCCGTTCCTGGCCAACGGCCGGGCGCTGGGCATGGGCGAGCCGTCCGGCTTCGTCAAGATGCTGGCCTGCGCCCAGACCGATCGTATTCTCGGCGTGCATATCATTGGTGCCAATGCCTCGGAGCTCATTTCCGAGTGCGTGGTGGCGATGGAGTTCGGCGGTGCCGCAGAAGATCTCGCCCGTATCTGCCATGCCCACCCGACGCTATCGGAGACGGTGCACGAAGCGGCGCTGGCCTGCGACAAACGCTCGCTGAACTTCTGATCGGCGGCATGCCGCCCGCGCGCGGCATTGAAGTCGTTGCAAGGAGCCCTTCGGGGCTCTTTGTTTTTGGCGGGCTTCCCGCCATACTACGTGTAAGAGAGCACCGACCCACCATTCGAGTTGCGGAATGCACAACGACGACGATCAACTGGCCTTTGTCGAGGACGTCCTTGAGCCGGATACCGGCCCGGCGCTAGAGACCTGCTGGAGCGTGCTGATCGTCGACGATGACGAGGATGTCCACCACGCCACGGAATTTGCCCTACACGACCTGCGGGTCTTGGGTCGTCCCCTGCACTTCCTTCACGCATTCAGCGCCGCCGAGGCGATCGCGCTGCTTGGTCAGCATCGCGAGGTCGCCGTCGTACTCCTCGACGTCGTCATGGAGCGCGAGGATGCCGGCCTGCAGGCGGTCGGCCGGATCCGCAACGAACTTGGCATGGCAGCGGTGCGCATCATCCTGCGCACCGGCCAGCCGGGCTATGCCCCGGAACTCGAGGCGATTGCGAATTTCGACATCAACGATTACAAGACCAAGACGGAACTTACCCGCAGCAAGTTGTTCACGACGATCACGGCGGCGATCCGCTCGTTCGACCAGATTCGGCGGCTCGACCGGAGCCGCAGCAGTCTCGAGCTGATTGTCGACGGTGCCGCGCGTTTCGACGCCGAGCTCGGACTGCCGAACTTCGCCAGTGCCGTATTGACGCAGCTGGCGGCACTGCTCGGCATCCCGCCACTAGGCATCGTCTGCGCGGGCCACGGCGCGGGTCCGGCGGTGATTCTGGCTGCCGCCGGATCTTACGCGCCGCTGGTCAACCGGCCGCTGTCGGCGGTGGCCGATGCCGGCGTACGCGAACTGGTCGCCAGGTGCCTGCGCGAGCGCCAGGAACAGCGCGGGGAGCGGGCGCTGGCCGTGCATTTCGCCGGGCGCCATGGCGGCAATTTTGCCGCCTACATCGAGTCGACCGCAGCGATCCGTCCGCTGGACGAGCATCTTCTGGAAATCTTCTGTACCAACATCGGCATTTGTGGCGAGAATGTCGGGCTTGTCGAGCGCCTGCGTAGCGCAGCCTATGTCGACCCGCTCACCGGCTTGCCCAACCGCGCCGCCCAGATCGCCGTGATCGATGAAACCGCGAAGATTCCGGGCGTGGCCGAACACGTGCTCGCCTTGATCGACATCGACGAATTCTCGGAAACGATCGATGCCTTCGGTTACAGTTTCGGCGATCAGCAACTGCAGGCGGTAGGTGCCCGCCTGCGGGCCGGGTTACCGGACGACGTGCATGTGGCGCGGCTGGGCAGCGACGTGTTCGGGGCCTATGGCAGCGGGCGGATCGTCAATGTGGAAAATTTGCGGGAAATCCTGCTCGAACCATTCGTCAACGAGGGGGTGTCGCACACCATTTCGTTCTCGCTGGGCCTGGTCAGTGCCGGCGCCGCCGATTGCAGCGGCGTCGATTTGCTGCGCAATGCGGCCATCGCGCTGAAGCGGGCCAAGCTCGACGGCCCCGGCAACGATGCCTGTTACACGGCCGAAGTCGGCGTCCTGACCCGGCAGCGGGTGCATATGCTTCACGACCTGCGGGCCGCGCTGGAGCACCGCCAGCTCATCGTCGTCTTCCAGCCGCAGTTCGACCTGGCGTCGAACCGTGTCCTGGGTGTCGAGGCCCTGCTCCGCTGGCGCAACGAATCCGGTCAGTTCGTGCCGCTCGAGCAGTTCATTCCGGTGGCCGAGCAATCGGGACTCATCGTCGACATCGGCGCCTGGGTTCTCAATGCGGCCGTGAATGCCCAGCGCGAGCTGGCCGGGCAGGGCTTCAAGCTGCGCATGGCGGTCAATGTCTCGCCGGTCCAGTTCCGCGACCCCGGCTTCCTCGAAGTCGTCCGCCGCGCCATCGCCGATGCCGGCATCGACCCTGCGTTGCTCGAACTCGAGATCACCGAATCGGTTGCCCTGTCGGGCTGGAAGCTGGTCGCCGAACATTTGCAGGCGATCAAGGCACTGGGGGTTTCGATCGCCATCGATGACTTCGGCACCGGTTTTTCGTCCCTCAGCTATCTGGCACGCCTGCCGGCCGATTGCCTCAAGATCGACCGCAGTTTCGTCCATGCGCTCGACGACCGGCATTCCGGCACGCCGATTGCGGCGATGGTCATCCACCTCGGCGCACAGCTTGGGATGCGCGTCCTCGCCGAAGGCATCGAGGATTGCGTCCAGTTGCAGACGCTGGTCGGCCTGGGTTGCAGCGAGGGGCAGGGTCTCGTCTACGCCCCAGCGATGGAGCAGCCTGAACTGCTGGCCTGGCTCAGGGGACGGGAGCGCTGACGGGCGATGCTCAGGCTGGCCGCATCGCTCCTTCTGGTCGCTATTCTGAGCGCCTGCGGGCAGCGTGAGCCCTTGCGCATCGGTTTCCTTGGCGGCCTGAGCGGGCGTGTCGCGGATCTCGGCGAGGCGGGGCGCAACGGTGCCCAGATCGCCATCGAGGAGGTCAATCGCGCCGGCGGCGTCAACGGTCGCCAGGTCGAGCTGATCGTCCGCGACGACGGCCAGAGCACGGAGAAGGCCGTCGCGGCCTTCAACGAACTGATCGCCGCGGGCGTCGAAGCGGTCATCGGCCCGATGACCAGCGCGATGGCCGAGGTCGTCCTGCCGGCCGCCCAGAGTTCGGGCATCGTCCTCGTCAGCCCGACGGTGACTGCAGGCAGTTTCTTCGGTCGTGACGACAACCTGTTCCTGATCATGTCGAGCACCCGGGAAGAGGCAAGCCTGAGCGCCGAGTATCATTACACGCAGAGCGGGGTGCGGCGCGTGGTGGCGATTCATGACCTGCAGAACCGCGCCTATACAGAAAGCTGGCTACGCGATTTCACCGTGGCATTCCAGGAAAAGGGCGGCGAGGTGCTGCCGATCGGTTTTGCGTCCGGGCCCGATGTCGATAGCGGCGCCATGGTCCGCGCGGCGCTGGGCAAGAAGCCGGACGCCATCCTGCTGGTCACCAGCGCCCTCGATGCGGCGCGCCTGGCGCAAAAGGTTCGCGAGAGCAACGCCGGGGTCTTGTTGTTCGCCTCGCAATGGGCGACCACCGAGCGCCTGATCGAACTCGGCGGCAGGGCGGTGGACGGGATGGTTCTTCACAACTACTTCGACCGGGACAACAAGGCTGAAGGCTTGCTGCGCCTGCGTCAGGCCTACCGCAAGCGATTCCAGCGCGAGCCGGACTTTGCCGCCGTGGCGGCCCACGATGCAACGCATGTCGTACTCGAGGCCCTGGCCCGGCGCGGCAGCGGCCAGTCCTTGCGCGACGCGTTGCTGACGCGCGGCCCGTTTGCCGGCTCGGAAGAGGCCATCAGCTTCAATCGCAACGGCGACAGCCAACGCGTTCCTCACATTCTGGTCGTGCGCGATGGTCAGTTCGTCACGCTGCGTTAGGGAGCCATTTTGACCCCTCAGGGGCAGTCGACCGCAACCCGCGAGTGGCGCCTGCGCACCTCGCTGATCCTCCTCCTGGTGACCGCCATGGTCGCCACGTTCGGGATCATCGGCTCCGGTGTCCTGCTGGTCCGCGTGCCGGTCGCGTTGAAGGAGGACCGGGTGCTGATGCGCAGCCTGGCAGTCAATCTGGCCCAGCATTTCGAGCAGTGGGTCGATGGCCTCGAAGGCCGGCTGGGTGCGCTGACCGGCCTGCCGCCTGACCTGGCGCCGGCGCAGGTTCAGGGGCTACTTGATGCGGTCGTCGCCGAAGGCGGATTTCAGGTGATCTATCTGGTCGGCGCTCAGGGGCTCGTCCTGTATGCGGCCCTGCCGGAAGGCTTGGCCAGTCGCCGGCCGAGTCTTGTCGGCGCCGACCTGTCGCGCAATCGCCTGTTCGAGTCGGTGCAGCAGTCGGGCCGCCGGGTGTGGAGCGACCGTTACCTGTCAGCGCTCGACGGCGGGGCGACCATCGGGCTGGCCATACCGCACGGGCAATTCGTGTTGCTCGCCGAGGTGGCGCCGGATTTCGCGCGCGAAGCGATCCACACCGGTGCCCAGAACCGGCGCTATCCGGTGCTGGTGATCGACCGCCTCGGCGAGTACGTTGCGGGCAGGAACGTGCCCGAGAGTGACCGGCTGCGCAACTGGGCGGCCGACCTGCCGGCTGATTCGCGAGGGGCCGAAGGTGCGGTCAGCGAATTGCGCATCGGCGGCCGCCTTTACGATACCGGGATCGCCAGCTCGCACAAGCTCGGCTGGACTTTCCTCGTCGCCAATCCGGCCCGGCTGGCCAATCCGCGGGTGCGAACGTCGATCCTGATCGTGCTTGGCGGCTTCGTCGCTTCTCTCGTCCTCGCGCTCATACTGGCGCCGCTCTGGGCGTCGCGGATGAGTGCGCCCCTGCGTGACCTGATCGCCCAGACCCGGGCACTGACCAGCGGCAAGTTCGGGCGCCGGGTCACGCGCGGGCCGATCATGGAATTCAACCAGCTGGCGAGCGACATGGAAGCGATGGCTGAGGTGACACGGCAGCGCCAGTCGGAACTCGAGCAGAGCGAGGAGCGCCTGCTGCAATCCCTGCAGAATGTCCAGCGCCTGAATATCGAACTCGAGAGCCGCGTCGAGCGGCGGACTGCCGACCTGGCACGCGCCAACCGCGAGCTGTCGGAGGCGATGGCGACGCTCACGATGGCCCAGGGCGAGCTGGTGCGCAGCGAAAAGCTGGCTTCGCTCGGCAACCTGGTCGGGGGCATCGCGCACGAGTTGAATACCCCGATCGGCAACGGCGTGATGGCCGTGTCGACGCTGAGCGACCAGGCCCGCGATTTCCGTCGCGTGCTGGCCGGCGGTTTGCGCCGGTCGACGCTCGAGGCTTTCGTCGACCGCGTCGAGCGCGGCAGCGAGATCGCGGTGCGCAACCTGCAGCGCGCCAACGAACTGCTGGCCAGCTTCAAGCAGGTCGCGGTGGACCAGACCACGGTGCAGCGCCGGCCCTTCATTCTGTCGGACGTGGTCGACGAAATCCTCCTGACCATGCAGCCGACGCTGCGCCGGACACCATTCAAGGTGCGCAGCCGGATTGCCCATGGCCTGGCGATGGACAGCTACCCCGGGCCACTCGGGCAGGTGCTGACCAATCTGCTGAGCAATGCGCTGGTCCATGGATTCGAGGGGCGCGCGCAGGGCCTGGTCGAGATCAGTGCCGAGCCGCTGGGCGAGGATCAGGTCAGCCTGATCGTCTCTGACGATGGCGCGGGCATTCCGCCAGACATGCTGGGCCGGGTGTTCGATCCCTTCGTTACCAGCAAGCTCGGTCGCGGGGGCACCGGCCTTGGCCTGCACATCGTCTGGAACACGGTGACGGTCGTGCTCGGCGGCAGTATTTCCGTCAACAGCGCGCCCGGCGAGGGGGCGCGTTTCCGTATAATCCTGCCTGTTGTCGCCCCGAGCCAGCCCACCGCCGATTGAAGCCCCGATCCATCCCATGCCGCACAGAAAACTGAAAGTCTCCGCCCGGGGCATGCTCGATGCCTACGAAAACCTGCTGACGACGCGCGGCTATGTCGCCGATGGGGCACAGATGGCTGCAGCCGGTGCGCTGCAGGCGCTCTATGGAAACCTGCTCTCGTTCAAGGTTAACCGCGGTAGCACCTTCAAGCGCCTGCTGGCACCGCCGACCCCGCCGCGTGGCCTCTATTTCTGGGGCGGTGTCGGGCGCGGCAAGAGTTTCCTGATGGACTGCTTCTATGACGCGGTGCCCTACCGGCGCAAGCGACGCATCCACTTCCACGCCTTCATGCAGCAGATCCACCGTGACCTCGAACAGTACAAGGGCGAGCCCGACCCGATGCTGCGCATCGCCGACCAGATCGCCCGCGAGGTGCGCCTGCTCTGTTTCGACGAGTTCCACGTATCTGACATCGCCGACGCGATGATCCTCGGCCGCCTGCTCGACGGCCTGTTCGCCAAGGGCGTGATCCTGATCATGACCTCGAACTACCCGCCGGATCGCCTCTATCCGAATGGCTTGCAGCGTGAGAATTTCTTGCCGACCATAGCCCTCCTGAAGCGTCATCTCGATGTGCTCGAAGTCGAATCCGGTATCGACTACCGGTTGCGCGCGCTCGAGCAGGTCGAAATATTCCATCACCCGGCGGATGCTGCGGCCGAAGCGAAGATGCTCGATTACTTCCGCATGGTCGCCGGCGAGGAGGGCAGGAAAGGCGGGCAGATCGAAGTGCTCGGGCGCAACATCGCTACCGTCCGCCGCGGCCACGGCGTGATCTGGTTCGATTTCAAGACCCTGTGCGGCGGGCCGCGCTCGCAGAACGATTACCTGGAGATCGCCCGTGGCTACCATACCGTGCTCCTTTCGCGGATTCCAAAAATGACCCAGCACCAGGCATCCGAGGCACGACGCTTCACCTGGCTGGTCGATGTTTTTTACGACCACAAGGTCAAGCTGATTTCCACAGCCGATTGCGCGCCTGAAGCGCTGTATACGGAAGGGACGCAGGCCGGTGAATTTGCACGCACCGTCAGCCGGCTGACCGAAATGCATTCCCGCGAATACCTCGCCATGCCGCACATCGCCGGTTGATCGCCATGAACCTCCCGACCATGCCGCAAGACCTTGCCATCGACCTGCGCCAGCTGGTGATGACGATCGCCAATACCGTCGACCTCGTCGGCGTCGACGACTTGCTGCACGGTCGCCGCGTCGGCATGCTGGCGCGTGAGCTGGCCCGCCAGCTCGGCCTCGACGAAAAGGCGCAGTTGCTGCTCTACGACACTGGCCTGCTGCACGACTGCGGGGTGTCGTCGACCCGCGTCCATCGGCGCCTGGTGGTCGACCTCGAATGGGCTGGGGCCCAGGAGCATTGCGTCCGCGGCGAGGAATTGCTGCGCGACTTCGCGCCGCTCGCCAATCTGGCGCCGCTCATCCGTTATCACCACAGCCGCTGGGAATGGCTCGCGACGCAGACGCTGCCGCCGGACGTCGCACGCTTCGCCAACCTGATCTTTCTCGCCGATCGCATCGATGTGCTGGCCGCGCCCTTCCATGCCGACCAGAGTACTCTTGCTCATGCCGAGCAGATCAGGACGCGGCTGGCGGCTGAGCGCGGGCGGCTCTTCGCGCCCGAGCTGGTCGATGCCTTTCTGGCGCGGTCCAAGGGCGAAGCTTTCTGGCTGGCCTTGCAGCCCGATGCGGTGCACCAGTATCAGACCGAGATGGAGTCCTACGGTGATCTGCGCACCGTTAGCTGGACGGATTTCAAGCGTTGTGCCGACATCTTCGCCCGCATCATCGATGCCAAGTCGCCCTATACCGAGCAGCATTCGCGCGGCGTGTCGCTGCTCTCGCGGCACCTCGCCGCGAAAATGGGCTTCGACGAGATCGCCTGCGAGAAAATCGAGGTCGCCGGCCTTCTGCACGATATCGGCAAGTTGCAGATTCCCGACGAGATCATCGAAGGCCGGGCGGCGCTGACCCAGCACGAGTTCGACATCATGAAGAGCCACAGCTACGGGACGCGGCAGGTGCTCAAGCGCCTCCACGCTATCGACGAAATCGCGCGCTGGGCGTCCTATCATCATGAAACGCCGGATGGTCATGGCTATCCTTTTCATATCGGGGGCGCCGATTTGCCACTCGAAGCGCGCATCATCAATGTCGCGGATGTCTTCCAGGCGCTGGCCCAGGACCGCCCCTACCGTCGCCCGCTGGCGCCCGAGCAGATCCTGGCCATCCTCAAGGAGCGCGCGCTCAAGGGGCAGGCCGATCCGGCGGTTGTCGCCGCGGTCGAGGACGACCTTGCCAACTGTCATCGCGTCGCCCTTTGTCGTGCGGGCTCATGACGCACGCCGCATCGCTGAAGTTCGAGCCAACGGCGGCTAGCACCTGCATCCGGCCGATCCGCTTTCCAATCAAGGAATCCCGATGAAACTGAAACGCCATATTGGCCAGCAGGTGGCGCTCGCCACGGCTGCTTTCTGCGCCTTGCTGACCTTGCCTGCATTCGCCGTGTTCCTCTGGCTTTGGAAGGAACGCGGGCTGGCAGATACCTGGACCCCGAGCGCGCTCGCCTCGGTTGCGTTCCTCGGTGCCTGTACGGTCGTGCTCTATGTGATGAGCCGACCGCAGCCGCCGCTGCCACAGGATGGGGCGGCTGCGGTCGACCGCTGAAAAGCGGCGAATTTCGCCATGATGTGCGAGCTTTCGGCTAGCGCCGGGCGGCGTCCGGCGACAGCCACGCTGGTCCTGCTGGCCAGCCTCTATTGCGCGCAAGGGCTGCCCTCGGGCCTGATCGCCCATTCCCTGCCGGTGCTGTTGCGCCAGTACGGCGTGGACCTTGCGGTGATCGGCATGCTCAAGCTGCTGGCGCTGCCGTGGATGCTCAAGGTGCTGTGGGCGCCCTGGGTGGACCGCATCGCTTCAGAGCGCCTTGGCCACCATCGCGGCTGGATACTGCCGCTGCAGGCGACCGTGACGCTGTGCGTCGCCTGCCTCGCGCTGCTCGGCCCGCCAGCATTGTTCACCATTCAATTGCCGCTCCTGCTTGCGTTGATCCTGCTCGTCAATACGGCCGCCGCCACCCAGGACATCGCCACCGACGGCCTCACCGTGCGCCTGCTGCCGGAACGCTGGCGTGGCCTCGGCAACAGCCTGCAGGTCGGTGGCTACAAGGTCGGAATGATCATCAGCGGCAGCGGGTTGCTGATCGCCATCGACCGCCTGGGCTGGAACCTCAGCCTGGCCCTGGTCACATTGCTGCTGGTCTTGTGCACCCTGCCGATCTGGCGCTTTGCCGAGCAGCAGCAGATTCCCCACCAGGCCGCGGCGGCGGAAAGGACCAGCGGGCCGCGGCTGCTGCTGACGCACTACCGGGGGCTGCTGGCGCAACCGGGCATGCTCGGCTGGCTGGCCGTGGTCTTGAGTTTCAAGCTCGGCGATGCGCTGGGGTCACCGATGATCAAGCCGATGCTCGTCGACCAGGGCTGGAGCAACGCGGCCCTCGGGCAATTGACGCTGATCAGCAGCGTCGCCGGCATCGCCGGGGCGACGTTGGGCGGCCTGCTCTATGCGCGGCTCGGTGCGCAGGCCTCGCTGCTGCTCTTCGGTACGCTGCAGGCCGTGGGCATCGCCGCGATGGCGCTGCTGGTGAATCAGGGGGCCGACACCGCACTGGTCTACCTCGTCGCGCTGGCCGAGCAGACGGCCGACGGGATGTCCACAGTCGCCCTCTTTGCCGTGATGATGCAACGCTGCCGGCCGGAACACGAAGGGGCGGACTTCACCCTGCAGGCCAGCGCCCAGGTGCTGCTGGCCGGGATGGTCGGTGCCGCGAGTGGCGCGCTGGCCAAGTCCGCCGGTTATGCGGCGCTGTTCGTCGGCGCCGGTGCCCTAGGGATGGCGGTGCTGGTGCTGGTCATCGTCTATTTCCGGCGCACGGCCGGTTCAGGTGAATAGCTTCAGCAAGCCGGGGTAATCGTCCGGGAGAAGTCGTGACAGCCAGTACAGCGTGGTCGATTTGTTGCCGGTGAGTATCCGCTTGTCACCCCTGCGCAAGCCGGCAATGATGTCGGCGGCGCACTCCTCGGGCGGCGTGATCAGCATCCTGTCGGCCTTCCCGGAAATCGTTGCCTCAACAGTGCCGGCTGCCTTGGCCCGCCGGCCGGCCTTCTCGATATTGGTCCGGATGCCGCCCGGGTGCACGCAGACGGCGCGGACCCCGGTGCCCTCGAGTTCGGACCACAGGCATTCGGTCAGGCCGCGCACGGCGAACTTCGACATGTTGTAGGCGCTCTGGGTCGGGAAGGACAGCAGGCCGAAAACGCTGGAGATGTTGACGATGCAGCCTTCCTTCTGGGCCAGCATCATCGGCAGGAAGGCCTTGGTACCGTAGAGCACGCCCCACATGTTGATGCCGATCTGCCATTCGTATTCCTCGATGCTGGTGTTAGCCACCGTCCCGACGATCGTTGCGCCGGCATTGTTGATCAGGAAGTGGGCGCCACCGAAACTGCGCTTGACCTGCCGGGCATGGGCGAACACCGCTTCCCGCGACGCCACGTCGAGAACGTAGCCGCGCGCGTAGGTACCCTCCGGGAGCTGGCTCAGCGTGCCATCCAACCCCTCCTTGCTGATGTCGGACAGCGCCAGACGGGCACCCGCCTCGGCCAGCTGGATGGCCAGCGCGCGGCCGATGCCGGACCCGGCGCCGGTAATGACTACTACCTGGTCTTTGAGCATGGTGCTCTCCACCGTTGAATACGCTTCACTATAGAAAGGGCCTCCGTTTCAGGAGGCCCGGTTCTTCAGCACGGTACGATCAGGCGGCGTTCAGCGCCTGGTCAAGGTCGGTGATCAGGTCATCGACATGCTCGATGCCGATCGACAGGCGGATCATGTCTTCGGAGACGCCGGCCTTGGCCATCTCCTCCGGCCCGAGCTGGCGATGCGTGGTCGTCGCCGGGTGGCAGGCCAGGGTCTTGCAGTCCCCGATGTTGACCAGGCGGGTGACCAGTTGCAAGGCATCCTGGAACTTGCCGCCAGCGACGCTGCCGCCCTTGACGCCGAAGTTGAGGATCCCTGAAGCGCGGCCGCCCATGTATTTCTGCACCAGTGTGTGATCCTTGTGGTCGGGCAGGCCGGCGTAGTTGACCCAGCTCACCTTCGGATGCTTCTGCAGGAACTGCGCGATCTTCAGCGAGTTCTCGCAGATGCGGTCCATGCGCAGGGCCAGCGTCTCGACGCCCTGCAGGATCAGAAAGGCGTTGAACGGGCTGATCGCGGCGCCCATGTTGCGCAGCGGCACGACGCGGGCACGGCCAATGTAGGCAGCGGGACCGAGGGCTTCGGTATAGACGACGCCGTGGTAGGAAACGTCCGGCTCGTTGAGGCGTTTGAATTTGGCCTTGTGTTCGGCCCAAGGAAACTTGCCGCTGTCAACGATGATGCCGCCGATCGAATTCCCGTGGCCGCCGAGGTACTTGGTCAGCGCATGGACGACGATGTCGGCGCCGTGCTCGAAGGGGCGGCACAGGTAGGGCGAAGGCACGGTGTTGTCGACGATGACCGGCACGCCGTGCCGGTGAGCGATTTCGGCGAGCTTCTCGAAGTCGGTGACGTTGCCCAGCGGGTTGCCGACCGATTCGCAGAACACCGCCTTGGTCTTGCCGTCGATCAGCTTCTCGAAGGCCGCCGGATCTCGGTAGTCGGCGAAGCGCACGTCGATGCCGTACTGCGGCAGGGTGTGGGCGAACAGGTTGTAGGTGCCGCCGTACAGCGTCGACGAGGTGACGATGTTGTCGCCGGCCTCGGTAATGGTCTGGATCGCGGCGGTGATCGCGGCCATGCCGGAGGCCATGGCCAGCGCGGCGATGCCGCCTTCCATCGCGGCGACACGCTTTTCCAGCACGTCCTGCGTCGGGTTCATGATGCGGGTGTAGATGTTGCCGGCAACCTTTAGGTCGAAGAGGTCGGCGCCGTGCTGGGTACTGTCGAAGGCGTAGGAGGTGGTCTGGTAGATGGGGACGGCGACCGCCTTGGTCGTCGGGTCCGGACTGTAGCCGCCGTGGACGGCGATGGTTTCGATCTTCATGCGTGTCTCTCTTTGTGTTGTGATGGGTGAAAAATGAAGTCTAGCGGGTGTTGACCGCAACAGGCTCGTCTGCAACCGCTGGATCGATAATTTTAGCGCCACAGTTATTCCATCGCGGGAAAACTCAGGACGGCTTTCCTTAAAATTGAGCAAGGATACCGGAACAGCCGACATCGCATGATGGCACGTGAATCCGTCCTTCAGGGTCCTGTTCGACCGGCGCAGAACGCGCTATTGTGGAGATACCGTCGACGTCCGAACGGCATCGCTTGCGACGCCGGGACTTCGGGTTTTCATGTGCAGGAGAATATGAAGAATCCTTTTCCGTCACGACTTCATGGAACACGCTGGCTGCGCAGCGTCCTCTGCATCGCAGTCGTTCTGCTTGCCGCCTGCGGGCGCCCGGTCGATCCACCCGGGCCGGCGGTCGCGTCCGGCGAGGTACGGACGTTCACCGGCAACTGGACGATGACCGGCAATCGCCAGATCATGACGCTCGACACCGGGCGCCAGGCGGGCATATTCAAGCTGACCGGTTCGCTGCTGCTGACCGGAAAGCAGCGACTGACGGCCGGCTTCAAGGCCGAGGTGGTCGGCTTTTCCGATACCGCGACCGGCATGACGGCGCGCAGCGTGTGGACCGACGAGCGCGGCGACAAGGTGTTCAGCGAGTTGCGTGGTGACTCGGTGGCGCCCGGTACATTGATCGAAGGGCGTTTTGTCGGCGGCACCGGTCGCTACGCCGGGGTCAGCGGCGACTATGCTTTCCGCTGGCAGCGCCTCGCCGATACCGGCGATGGCGACGTGAGCGGACGGGTCGTCGGCCTCGAAGGGTCGGCGCGCTTGGCGACGGTCGCCGGGGGGGGCTGAAAGTGAACGCAACTACCCCGGCCTGGAGGCAAACCCTGAAATCACTGGCGCCATTCGCGCTGGCCCTCGGCATCTGGTTCGCACCGGTTCCCGAAGGCCTGACGCGCGAGGCATGGCACCTGTTCGCGATCTTTGCGGCGGCGATCTTCGCCGTCATCGTCAATGCCTTCCCGTTGCTGACTTCCGCCCTGCTCGCCGGTGCCGCCGTGGTGCTGACCGAGACGGTCGACCCCGCCAAGGTCTTCGGCGGGTTTGCCAATGCCAGCGTGCTGCTGGTCGTCATCGCCTTCCTGGTGGCGCAGGCGGTCGTCAAGTGCGGCCTGGGCAGGCGCATCAGCCTGCATGTCGTGCGTGTCTTCGGCAAATCGACGCTCGGGCTGGCGTACAGCATCTTCATCACCGACGCCCTGATCGCGCCCGGCTTTCCGAGCAACACGGCGCGTGGCGGTGTGCTCTATCCGATCATCCTCTCCCTGGCCCAGGGCAGCGGATCGCTGCCCGCGGACGAAGCCCGGCGGCGCCTCGGCGGCTACCTGATGTTCTGCGGCATGGCCAGCCTGAGCGTCTCTTCGGCGTTGTGGCTCACTGCCACGTCGGCCAATCCGATCGGCGTCTCGCTGGTGACCGAACAAGGGCTCAAGGTCAGCTTCGGGTCTTGGCTGATGGTGGCGTCGGTGCCGGCGCTGGCCACGATCGGACTGCTGCCGCTCGTCCTCTACCGCCTTTTCCCGCCCGGGGTGACGGCGACGCCCGACGCGCCGCAAGCGGCGCGCGATGCCCTGCAGGAAATGGGGTCGCTATCGCGTGACGAGCGGATCACGGCGGTCGTCTTCGGATTGATGGTCATCGCCTGGATTTTCGCCGGTCCGCTCAAGCTCAGCCTGACGGGAGTCGCCATCGCCGGCCTCGGGACCTTGCTGGCGACCCGGGTGCTGACCCTTGAGGACATCTACCTGCAGGGCAGCACGCTGGCAACCTTTCTCTGGCTGGCGGTGCTGTTCGCGCTGAGCGGCCAGCTCAACGAGATGGGTTTCATGAGCTATGTCGGGGAACGGCTGGCCCTGATGCTCGGCGACCTTTCGTGGCCGGTGGCCTATGTCGTGCTGCTGCTGCTCTATGTGTCGATGCACTACATGTTCGTCAGCCAGTCGGCGCAGGTACTGGCGCTGCTGGGGGTCTTTCTCGACGTCGGCGTGCAGGCCGGGGTGCCGGTCCACCTGATGGGCTTTGCGCTGCTCTTCGCCAGCAGCTATTTTTCGACGCTGACCCCGCAAGGAGGCAGCCAGAACGTCATCTTTGTGGCCAGCGACTACCTGACGCAGGGCGAGCTTTACCGGCTTGGTCTGCTGACCACAGTGTTCTGTACGGTGGTCTTTCTGGTCATCGGCACCCCCTGGATACTCTGGGTCGGCGGCTAGCGCGGCAAGGGGCGCGGGCTTCAGCCGGCGCCTTTTTAAATCAATGGAGCGAACATGACACGAATCGAGAAGGATTTCCTCGGCGAGAAGGAACTGCCCGATGATGCGTATTACGGTGTGCAGACGCTGCGCGGCAAGGAGAATTTCCACATCACCGGCATCCCGATGTCGGCCGAGCCCTACTTCGTCAAGGCTTTCGGCTACGTCAAGAAGGCCGCGGCGCTCGCCAACCGCGATCTCGGGGTCCTCGATGCACGGGTTGCCGACGCCATCGTCGGCGCCTGCGACCGCCTGATCGCCGGCGAGATGGACGACCAGTTCATTACCGATTTCATCCAGGGCGGCGCCGGTACCTCGACCAACATGAACGCCAACGAGGTGATTGCCAACCTGGCGCTGGAGAGCCTCGGCCACCGGAAGGGTGAGTACCACTTCGTCAACCCGAATGACCATGTCAATTACGGCCAATCGACCAACGACATCTACCCGACCGCCTTCCGGCTGGCGCTGATCCTGCGCCTGGCAAGCTACATGGAGGCCTTGCGCCGTCTCCAGGACGCCTTCTACGCGAAGGCCAAGGAGTTCGAGCGCGTGCTCAAGATGGGACGGACCCACCTCCAGGACGCGGTGCCCATGTCGCTCGGCCAGGAGTTCCACGGCTGGGGAACGACCATGGGCGAGGAGGTCAGCCGCATCGCCGAAGTCCGCCAGCTGCTGCACGAGATCAACCTCGGCGCGACGGCGATCGGTACCTCGGTGACGGCCGCAGCCGGGTATCCCGAACTGGTCACACGCTATCTGTCTGAACTCACGGACACCCGGTTCATCCTGGCCGGCGACCTCGTCGAGGCGACCTCGGACACCGGTGCCTATGTCCAGTTGTCCGGCGTACTCAAGCGCACCGCAGCAAAGCTGACCAAGATCTGCAACGACATCCGGCTGCTCGCCTCAGGCCCCCGGTGCGGCTTCAACGAGATCAACCTGCCGCAGATGCAGCCGGGATCGTCGATCATGCCGGGCAAGGTCAACCCGGTGATTCCCGAGGTGGTCAACCAGACCAGCTTCCTGGTGATCGGCCTCGACCTGACGGTCACCCTCGCCGCGTCGGCCGGGCAACTGCAACTCAACGTGATGGAGCCGGTGATCACCTTTGCCTTGTTCACATCGATCTACACCATGGAGAATGCCGTCAACAGCCTGCGCGTCAATTGCGTCCAGGGCATTACCGCCAATGACGGGCATGCACGCGACATGGTGCTCAACTCGCTGGGCATCATCACCGTGCTCAAGCCGACGCTCGGCTACAAGCAGTGCGCAGAGATCGCGCGCGAGGGATACGAAACCGGCAAGTCCCTGCACGCCATCGTCGTCGGTGAACGCAAGCTGATGACCCAGGCGCAATGGGACGAAGTGTTTTCTTTCGAAAACCTGATCAGTCCGAAAACCGAGTAAGTCTTCCCGGCGTGTCGCCGCCGTGCGTGATGTCCTGATCGGCCTTGCGGGCACTGCGCAGCAGGAAGCGCCCGGGGTCGAGGGCATCGACCAGATCGCGCTCAAGCGGCAGCGGGTCGCCCTCGATACGGCTCACCAGCAGGTCGGCCATCAGCGCCGACCATGTGATGCCGCGGGCCCCGAAACCCTGGACGCACCAAAGGCCCGGCAGGCGCGGCAGGCTGTGCAGGCGGCTGTTGTTGCCGCCGGCGCTGGCCGCGGGAACCGGGCCGACGATGGGCAGGCGGTCAGGCGACAGCGGGCGCATGCCGACCCGGCCGGCGAGTGATTCGGGCGCGATTCCACGGCTGAAGCCGGGCAGCGTCAGCTCGAGCTGGACGAGGTTCTCTTGATGATCGGCAGGGCGCTCGGCCATCTCGTCGTCGTCGAGGGAGAAGGTGGCGCCGGCCACGCAATAGCCATCGACCGCCGGGATCGCATAGGCGTACCTGCTGACGACGATGCCGAGTGGCGGGACGCTCGCCGCTGGCAGGTGGCTGACCTGGCCACGCGCGGCGACCTGCGGCAGCCACGTGAACTGGCTGAAGCGCGGCGCGGCGATGCCGCTGGCCATGACGACGACGGGCGCTTCGGCGAGGACCTCGCCATTCGCTGCCAGCGCCTGCCAGCCGGAATTCGCCTGTTTAAGGGCGTCGACCGCGACACGGTAGCGGGCGTCGACGCGCTCGGGATAGGCGGCGAGCGCCGCCCGGCACAGCGACGAGGGTTGTACCCAGCCGCCGCCGGAGAACCACCAGCCACCGGTTGCCAGCGGACGGTCGAGCAGTGCACTGGCCCACGCGGCATCGGCGAACTGGACGACTTCCGGCGGCAGGTGGAGCGCCGCCACCGTGCGTGCTTGCAGTGCCTCGTGCGCGGCGTCGCGCGCGAGCTGCAGCACGCCGCAGGGGGCCCAGCGAACCTCGGGCAGGGTCTTGAGCAGGGCGCAGGTGGCCAGGAAGCCGGCGCGGGTCAGGCGCGCGATGCGGTTGTCGTCGACGCTGGGCCGCGGGCGCAACATTCCGGCAAGATTGCCGGAGGCGCCCTGGCCCGGCGCCTCCGCCTGTTCGAGCACGGTGACCTGCCAACCGGCTGCGGCGAGCCGGTGGGCCACCGTGCTGCCAGCGATCCCGGCGCCGATGACGATGGCGCGACGCTCGGCGGGCAGGGGGCGGCGCTCCGGACGGCGCGAACGGAAGCATCCGACCAGCATTTCGCGCCGCGCCGCAAAGCCCGGCCGCCGTTCGAGGTCGAACTCGACGGCAGCGAGGGCGTCGCGGGCGCTGCGCGCCAGGCACCAGGTGGCCAGTGTGGCGCCGGGTGCAGCGAGGCGGGCGAGCGCCTTGCACGTCGGCAGCGACCACAGTTCCGGGTTGCTGGCCGGGGCGAACCCGTCGAGGTAAAAGGCGTCGACCGCGGCGTCGACCTCGCGCAGCCGGGTGGTGGCATCGCCGAAGACGAGGGTGAGGATGAGCCGGTCGTCGTCGAGATGGAGGCGATGAATGCCGGGTGTCAATGGCGGCCAGTGTTGCTGCAGTTCGCCCGCCAGCACGGCGAACTCTGGCCACGCCTGCTGGGCGATGCCGAGATCGGCGGCGGAAAACGGGTGCTTTTCGATCGAGATGAAATGCAGGCGGTGGCATCGCGCGGGGTCGGCACGCCAGGCCTGCCAGGTGGCAAGGAAGTTGAGCCCGAGGCCGAAGCCGGTCTCGAGTATGACGAAACGCTCCCGCTTCCGCCAACGCGCCGGAAGATCGTTGCCGCCAAGAAAGACATGCCGGGCCTGAGCCGGGCCGCCGTGGGCCGAATGGTAGATGTCGCCATAGCTGGCTGAGAATGGGGTGCCGTCCGGGTTGAATTCGAGACGGGCGGGCTGTAGCGGCATGGGCAGATTCTAACCCGGCTGAAGACTGTGCCCGGTTGCCGGCGGCAGGTCGCGAATATTGCCATTCTCATATCCGCAGGGCAGGTTCATAATCTTCAAGGGAAGTGAGGAGACCATGCGATCACGACTGACCCGTTACCTGCTGACAATGATTCTTCCGTCGGGGCTGCTGTGCCTGATTTTCGTGACTTCCCTCTACCAGGAGGAGCGGGCGCTGTTCCGGCAGAATCTCGAAGCGGCCGAGGCGCTGCGTCTGTTGGCAGGCGCGCGCTCCCTGAGCGGCGATGTCGGGATGGTGGCCGGTGACGTCCGGTTGATGGCCAGCCTGCCCAGCATGGCCGCGGTGCTCGACAAGGGCGATGACGCTGCGCTGGCTGCGCTGACCGCCGATTTCGTCGCGCTTTCTGCAAGCCGCCGCACCTACGACCAGTTGCGCTGGATCGACGAAACCGGCATGGAGCGTGTCCGCGTCGATTATGTCCAGAACGAGCCTTTCGTCGTTCCCCGGGAGCGCCTGCAGAACAAGGCCAGGCGCTACTTCTTCACCGACACGATGCAACTTGCACCAGGCGAGATATTCGTCTCGCCGCTTGACCTGAACGTCGAGCAGGATCGCGTGGAAACCCCGATCAAGCCGGTCATCCGGCTCGCCATGCAGGTAAAGGATGGCGCCGGCCAGCTGCGGGGCATCGTCATCGCCAACTACTTCGGCAGTTACCTGCTCGACAAATTCACCGAGGTGACCGAAGCGCACGAGGGAAATGTCCGGGTGAATCTGCTCAATCGCGACGGATACTGGCTCAGCGCGCCGCTGGCCGCCGACGAGTGGGGCTTCATGTTCGGACGCAAGGAACACTTCGGGACGCGCTTTCCCGGGGCCTGGAAACGCATTGCCGGGGAGGAGCGCGGGCAGTTCGAGGATGGTGACGGCCTCTGGTCATTCACGACCGTACGCCCGCTGGTGGCCGGCATGGCCTCGGCCATCGGCTCGCCGCTGGCCGATTCGGGGCGCTCGGCACCGCTCGATGCCAACGCATATGTATGGAAAGTCGTGTCGCGCCTGCCGGCCGATACCTTGATGCAGGCCGGCAATCGCAACCTCGGCGGCTGGGTCCTGATCACGCTTATGTTCATGGGGGCACTGGTGGTCGGCGCTTTCGTGCTGGCCCGCGCCCAGCAGCGGCGCGACGCGATGGCCGAGAACCTGCGCGCACTCAATCGCCGCCTCGAAGAGAAGGTTCGCCAGCGAACCGAGGAACTCCACCAGCAGGCGATTCGTGATTCCTTGACCGGCCTCTTCAACCGTCGCTATCTCGACGAGACGCTGCCGCGCGAAATCCATCGGGCTTTGCGCGAAAGCCAGGAACTGGCGGTGGTGATGATCGACCTCGACCACTTCAAGTCCTTCAACGACCAGTGGGGCCATGAGGCTGGCGATTCGGTGCTGCTCGGCGTGGCGGAGGCGCTGCTCGACGGGCTGCGTGCATCCGATATCGCCTGCCGTTACGGCGGCGAGGAAATCCTGATCGTCATGCCCGGTGCCGACGCCGACGAAGCGGTCAGGCGGATTTCGGCGATCTCGTCCCAGGTGCGCAACATGGGCGCCAGGGTGATGGGCCGGAAGCTGCCGGCCGTGACCTTCTCGGCCGGCGTCGCGACCGTCCCGGCCCATGGGGACAGTGCGGACATGCTGGTGCGCGCAGCCGACCGTGCGCTCTACATGGCGAAGGAAACCGGGCGCGACCGGATCCTGGTCGCCCGGCCGCCGGGCGAGCCAGATTAGCTGCCTTCGCAGCCGGATCTGTCTCCCGAGCAGGAGCCGGGGGCGACCGCGAGCGGCCCCTATTTCACGGTGGAAAACACGTCGACCAGGATCAGCACGCGCCGGATGCCCTTGTTTGACCAGCGCCTGAACAGCCCGGCTATCGTGGCAAGGCGCCTGAGCAGGGGCAGGGCGCGGCGGATGACCTCGCGGATTTCCGGGTCCGGGTTGGCGGCGAAGTAGTGGTCGAGCAGTTGCGGCAGCAGTTGCCGCGCTTCCATCTCGTCGATCGGGCCGGACAGGGAGACCGAGTTGATGAAAAGGACCAGGTCGGCCGCATGGGTGACCGGCAACGGCAATATCTCGCCGAAGTCTTCCTCGAAGTCGATGCGGTAGCTGACACCGTCGCGCAGCGTGAGATTCTTGATCTGCGCGCCGCCATGCCAATGGCCGGCGCGATGGAATTCACCAAGCTCGCGGGCCAGGCGCGGCAATTCGCGCCGCCAGGTTTCCGGTGGCCACTTCGCCAGGTGCGATTCGACGATCGCTCCGCAGTGTTCGAGGACGAAAAAGCCCGGCGTCTGCAGGGCGAGGCGTGGCACACGAACGCCGGCAGCCGCCATTTTCCTGAGCCGGCCGGCTTCGTAGTCCACGCTGCCGGTGGCCTCCGAAAGCGCCAGCGTACTCATCGGCAACACTTTGCCGGTGATACGCTTGACTGCCCAACGTACGAAGAGGGTTTGAATCAGGCGGCGCGGTTTCGCCGCGGGGCGCTTGACGATATAGGCGGTTCCGGCGTGGGTAAATTCCCTGACCCGCTTCGGGCGGGCTTCAAGTGCGGCCCGGGCCGCTGCTTCGAGGGAGTCGCTTTCGCTCATCGCGCTACGCTGGCCCGGGGTGCCGTACCGTCGCCGATGCCGGCATTAGCCTCCACCGCTCACTCGGGACGCATCTGCGGGAAAAGGATGACGTCGCGGATCGCCGGCGAGTCGGTCAGCAGCATGATCAGGCGGTCGATGCCGATGCCGCAGCCGCCGGTCGGCGGCAGGCCGTATTCGAGGGCGCGGATGAAGTCGGCATCGTAGTACATCGCCTCCTCGTCGCCAGCTTCCTTGGCCTTGGCCTGTTCCGCGAAGCGGGCGGCCTGGTCTTCGGCGTCGTTGAGCTCGGAGAATCCGTTGGCGATTTCGCGGCCGACGATGAACAATTCGAAGCGCTCGGTGATCTCCGGATTGCTGTCGGAGGCGCGGGCCAGCGGGGAAACCTCGACCGGGTAGTCGATGATGAAGGTCGGTTCCCAGAGGAGGGCTTCGGCGGTCTCCTCGAAGAACATCAGCTGCAGGGTGCCGAGGCCCGGCGTGCCTTTCATCTCGACCTTGCGCGCCGCCAGTTGGTCGCGCAGCCAGCTGGCGTCCTTGAGTTGGGCATCGCTGTATTGCGGGCAGAAGTGCCTGACCGCCTCGACCATGGTCATGCGATGGAAGGGGCGGGAGAGATCCAGCTCGCGGCCCTGGTATTCGAAGACCTCGCGGTCCAGCGCCTCGCGCGCGGCGTGGCGAAGCAGCCCCTCGGTGAAATCCATCAGGCTCTTGTAATCGGCGTAGGCTTCGTAGAACTCCATCATCGTGAATTCGGGATTGTGGCGCGGCGAGAGGCCTTCGTTGCGGAAGTTGCGGTTGATCTCGAAGACCTTCTCGAAGCCGCCGACGACCAGTCGCTTGAGGTAGAGCTCGGGGGCGATGCGCAGGAACTGCTGCATGTCGAGCGCGTTGTGGTGGGTGACGAATGGCTTCGCCGACGCACCCCCGGGAATCGGGTGCATCATCGGTGTCTCGACCTCGAGAAAGCCGTGCCCGTTCATGTAGTTGCGGATCGAGCCGACGATGCGACTGCGGGCGAGGAAGGTAAAGCGGGTCTCCTCGTTCATGATCAGGTCCACATAGCGCTGCCGGTACTTCATTTCCTGATCGGCGAGGCCGTGGAACTTGTCGGGCAGCGGCCGCAGCGACTTGGTCAGCAGGCGGATTTCCGAGGCCAGGATGGTCAGCTCGCCGGTCTTGGTCTTCATCAGGGTGCCGACGACGCCGAGGATGTCGCCCAGGTCCCAGGTCTTGAAGTCGGCATAGACGTCTTCACCGAGCCGGTCGCGCGTGATGTAGATCTGGATGCGCCCCGACAGGTCCTGCAGCGTCGCGAAAGACGCCTTGCCCATGACGCGCTTGAGCATCATGCGGCCGGCGACCTTGACCTCGACCGGCATGCCTTCCAGCTCCTCGCTCGTCTTGTCGCCGTAGCCGTCGAGCAACTTGAGCGCGGTGTTCTCGCGCTGGAAGTCGTTGGGGAAGGCTTTGCCGGTCTTGCGCCATTCGGCGAGCTTGGCGCGCCGCTCGGCAATGAGCTGGTTTTCGTCTTGCGGGACCGGGGTTTGCTGTTCGGCGTTGGACATTTTTGATCCTTGGAAGCGGCAGGTTGCCATCAGTGGGCGTAGAGCCCTGAATTTTCGCCGATTTCACACCATCTGGACAAGGTTGCCGCTAATCTTTAAGCGCCGCGAGTGGGATAATTGCTCAACGAAACAAGAACGGGAAAGAAAGATGTCCATGTGCAACGCTTCACGGCTGACCGGCCTGCTCTGTGCCGGTCTGCTTGCCGGCGCCGCGGCTGCGGCCCCGCTCAACATCCTTGGCTTCGACGACATGTCTTGCGCCGCGTGGGTAGCTTCGAAAGGCGATCCCGACCTGCGCGGGAGCTATGTCGTCTGGATTCGCGGCTTCCTGAGCGGCCACAACTACGGGCAGCAGGGCCAGCAGGTGTCGAGCATCTCCAGCGGCACGATCGAGTTGAACGTCAATCGCTACTGTACGCAGAATCCCACTGGCAGTTTCAGTGACGCAGCCTTGCGCCTCAGCGACCAGTTCTCCGGGCGCAACCAGCCGATCCGCAAGTGACTCCGCTTACCTGCGACCAGACTTCGTAACCACCCCCCTGTCCATCAAGCCATCAGAGTTCCGGCCAATGCACCATACGATCTTCGATACCCCTGTCATCAATGTCCTCATGCACTGGATTTCCAGGTTCTTTCTGCACCTGGCCGGGTGGCGGGTGGTGGGCCAGGTGCCGACTGCGCCGAAGTACGTCCTGATTGCCGCGCCGCATACCAGCAACTGGGATTTCCCGGTGACCCTGATGATCTGCTTCGCCCTGCGGCTCAGGGTCTACTGGATGGGCAAGTCCAGCCTTTTCCCGCCGCTGTTCGGCGGCGTGATGCGTTGGCTGGGGGGCATCCCGGTCAACCGGGAACGCTCGGGAAACCTGGTGCAGGGGACCGTCGATGCCTTCAACAGCAACCAGCGCCTGACCGTGATCGTCCCGCCAGAAGGGACGCGCAGCAAGGTCACGCACTGGAAGACCGGCTTCTACTACATCGCCCAGGGTGCCGGCGTGCCGATCGCCCTCGGTCATCTCGACTTCCGCAAGAAGGAAGGCGGTATCGGCCGCGTGTTCGAGCCCACGGGCGACATCGCAACCGACATGGCGGAAATCCAGAAATACTACGCCGGCATTTCCGGCAAGAACCCGGCCAAGTTCGCCGACGCCACCAATAAAGGCGAGTGACGGGTCAACCTGGCTGCGGGTGGGCGCAAGGGCTCAGAAATAGACCTGGACCAGACCGTAGGCCACGATGGTCGATACGATGACGCCGATCCAGCCGGGAATCATGAAGCTGTGGTTGAGCAGGTACTTGCCGATGCGCGTGGTGCCGCTGCGGTCCATGTTGATCGCCGCCAGGTCGCTCGGGTAGAAGGCAAAGAAAAAGTAGGCGTAGCAGGATGGCATCAGGCCGAGCAGCAGGTGCGGCGAGAGGCCGAGCGCCAGGCCGAAGGGCAGCATGATGGTCAACGTCGCCGCCTGGCTCTTGACGAAGGCGGAGACGGCGAACATGGCCAGGGCGAAGGTCCATGGTGCGTACTCGACCATGGCCTT
>ERZ724517.330-NODE-330-length-29818-cov-5.668078_pt1 | contig 29818 bp, 30 predicted proteins | sample MGYA00376050_ERZ724517 | MGnify/ENA primary metagenome ERZ724517 (study PRJEB28724, sample SAMN07190886) | activated sludge metagenome | isolation source: activated sludge of sewage treatment plant in Hong Hong | place: USA: Christiansburg, Virginia | collected... | reverse complement strand
AATCATAGGAGTACTTACAAAGTCTTTTGCTAAAAAAACTTTAATATTATGTGATACTAATACTTTAGCAGCAGTGTGTGCAAATAATTCGCCAGCAAAACGGCAATCGTGACCCAAAACAACCGTTGGGTTTTCAAAATTTTTCTTTAACCAAACAGCTGTAGCTTCTGTAACGCGTGCTACATTTTCCACTGTAAATTCTTGTGCTATAATGGCTCTCCAGCCGTCGGTACCAAATTTAATTTTTGTCATAATCTTAATAAAAATAGACTTTAAATATATTGAATTATTAGTGAATCAACAATATTTTAACTTATTCCATTAAGCTTATTAAATGCTGAAAAGTAGATTCGTCTTCCCAATCAATAAAGCCAACATTATTATAAACTATTTCGCCTTTTGCATTTAACAAATAAGTAGTTGGTATAGAGTTAATACCTATATCAGAAAACACTTTTGTTAAAGTCAAAAATGTAAATGGATATTGCGTTTTGTTTTTAAAATCTGTTAGTTTTTCTAGATTTTCGTCGGTAACAGCCAATATTTCATAGCCGGCTAATTTTTGATCTCTTATTTTAGCTAATGTCTTTAATTCTTCTCGGCAGGGTGGACACCAAGAAGCGTAAAAACTCAAAATCACTTTTTTACCTTTGAGCGATGCGATATCAAATTTTTGATCATTTTCATCAACTACAGTTAACTTGCTTACATCAATAGATGGCGCTACGTTGTATTTGTTATAAAAGTACATTCCAGTAATTGCGAGAATTGCAATTGCCAAGATAATGTATGTGGTTTTTTTGCTCATGTTATTAAAAGTTGGATGTTGTTAAAATTTTAAAGGTGTGTAAACTTAAGCTAAATAATACAATAGTTTTACTAAATGTATGAGAAAAATATTAGGTAAAATATGGACTATATTTTGGAAAACGTGTGTAGCGTTTTTCGTTTTATCCATTGTTTCTGTTATTGTTTACAGATGGGTTCCAGTTCCTATAACACCTTTAATGTTGATAAGAGATGTTGAACAATTAAAAAATGGTAAAGGCGTTACCATGGAACATGATTGGGTGCCTTTAAAAGAGATTTCGCCAAAATTACAATTGGCAGTAGTTTGTAGTGAAGATCAAAATTACTTGAAGCATTTTGGCGTTGATTGGGGAGCTATACAAAAAGCCATGGAAGAAAATGAAAAGGGGAAACGCGTCAGAGGAGGAAGTACCATTACTCAACAAACTGCTAAAAATGTATTTTTGTGGCAGGGTAGGAGTTACCTGCGAAAAGGATTGGAGTTATGGTTTACCTTGTTAATTGAAGTGTTTTGGAGCAAGGAACGTATTATGGAAGTGTATTTAAATAGTATTGAAATGGGCAATGGGATTTATGGTGCCGAAGCCGCATCACAACATTGGTTTCATAAATCAGCTAAAAAATTAAGTAAGGATGAAGCTGCTGCTATTGCTGCTATACTGCCAAATCCATTACGATATAAGGCAAATCCAGCTAGTAATTATATTGTTCAACGAAAAGCTTGGATTAAACAACAAATGAATTTTTGGGGTAATAAGTTGGATTACGATAAGTATAAAGATGATGATGAGCCTGCTAAGAAAAGATAGCTTTAGTTTTTAAGAGGCTTGTAAGTTCTAGCGTAGTCGAGAACAATAACGGCTCATTAAGAACGCTTCTCGACTGAGCTCGAAGAGTCATATTATACTTAGCACTTAAAAATACGCTTTCATTTCATCTGCTACTTTTTTTGCTTCTTTAGCCGCCGCAGCAGCAAAGTCTTCTCCATTTGATGCGTAAATAATAGCGCGAGATGAGTTGATTAACAAACCAATATCATTTTTAATTAAACCATGTTTGCAAACTTCCGCTAAACTACCACCTTGGGCGCCAACACCTGGTACTAATAAAAAGTGGTTTGGGATTATACGTCTCACGTCGTCAAATTGTTGAGCTTTAGTAGCACCAATCACATACATCATATTTTCAGTAGTTCCCCACTGACTTGATGTTCTTAAAACATGTTGATATAAGGCTTCTGTTTTTCCTTCATCTAACTGAAAATCTTTAGCGCCTTCGTTTGAGGTTAATCCTAAAACAATAGCCCATTTACCCTCAAATTGTAAAAAAGGTTTTACCGAATCGCTACCCATGTATGGAGCAACAGTAATAGCATCTGCATGTAAGCGTTTAAAAAATGCTTTGGCATACATACTTGATGTATTACCTATGTCGCCACGTTTAGCATCAGCAATTAAAAAATGGTTTGGATATTCTTGCTTAATGTATTTAATGGTTTTTTCTAAGCTTGTCATTCCACTTAAACCATAAGCTTCATAAAAAGCAGTATTAGGTTTAAAGGCAACACAATAATCAGCAGTGGCATCAACAATTTGACGATTAAATTCAAAAATAGGATCTTCCTCTTCTAATAGAAATTGAGGAATTTTATCTACGTCTGGATCTAAACCAACACATAAAAATGTTTTTTTAGCTTGTATTTGTTTAATTAATTCTGCTCGTGTCATAATACTATTGTCTTTTTTGTCCCTTAAATCTCTGTAGTCTTTTGAGTCTTTACAATCCTCCTTCTTTCAATCGTTCTGCATTTTCCGCAAACTGTAAAGCATCAATCATTTGTTGTATGTAACCGTTTGTAAAGTCGGTTAAATTATAAAGTGTTAAACCAATACGATGATCAGTGATACGGTTTTGTGGATAATTATATGTTCTAATTTTTTCAGATCTATCTCCCGTACTTACCATACTTTTACGGCGACTAGTAGTATCTGCTAGTCGTTTTTGATATTCTAAATCATATAATTTAGAACGTAGCATTTCCATTGCTTTTTCGCGGTTACCTAGCTGGTTACGTTGTGTTTGGCAAGTCACAACAATACCTGATGGTTTGTGAGTTAAAATTACTTTCGACTCTACTTTATTTACATTTTGTCCTCCAGCTCCACCGCTTCGAGCAGTTGCCATTTCAATATCTGCTGGTTTAATTTCAATATCCCATTCTTCGGCTTCTGGTAACACGGCAACAGTAGCGGCAGATGTATGCACACGTCCAGCCGCTTCGGTGGCTGGAACACGCTGCACTCGGTGTACGCCACTTTCAAACTTCATGGTTCCAAATGCGTTATCGCCTTTTACATTAAACACAATTTCTTTGTAACCACCCATCGAACCAGGGCTTTCATCAATCACTTCTAACTGAAAGCCTTTAATTTCGCAATAGCGACGGTACATATCAAATAAATCACCAGCAAAAATAGCGGCTTCATCGCCACCCGTTCCTCCTCTAATTTCCATGGTGCAATTTTTTGCATCTTCAGGATCTTTAGGAATTAACATCACACGAACTTCTTCCTGTAATTTTTCTTCGGCAGCGCGATTTTCTTCTAATTCAGCTTTAGCCATATCCAAAAAGTCTTTATCCTTTTCAGTTGCTAATACCTCTTTGGCACCATTAATATTATCAGTAATTTGCTTGTATTTGTAATAAGCTTCAACTACTGGCTGCAAGCCTTTATATTCAATATTCAATTTTTTAAATAAGCGCATATCAGCAATCACACTAGGATCCCCTAATTTTGCTTCAACATCGTTATACCTTCTTTTAATTTCTTCTAATTTATCTAACATAATTTTTTCTCGGTAACAAAGGGCGAAGATACGAAATTGGAATGTGATTGAGAGGCTTTTGCCTTGACTTTTGTTAATTATACCGTAATATTTTTGAATTTTAGTCTACATTAAACAGAATGTCTTATTTTTGAGGTCTAAACAAAAAATCGCTCTATGAAGAAATTATTACTTTTTGCCGCTTTATCTTTTAGTTATTTTGCTCAATCTCAAGATTTTGTGGGATTTAATCAAAGTAATTATGCCGGCGTAACTGGAATCTATCAACAGCCAGCTAGTATTGTAGATGGTCGTATGAAATTTGATATGAATTTAGTTGGTTTAAATATTGGTTTTTATAACAACTATATTGGAGTAGATCGTTCGGCTTTTAAAAGAGCCAAAGATGCAGATGGTAAAACAACTTTGCCTGCTTTTGACGATACATTATTTGCTGACAAATATTTAACCGAACGTATTAATGGAAGAAATAAAAGCATTTATTTAACTAACCGTATTGCTGGACCATCATTTATGATTCCAATAAACAGAAAAAATGCTATTGCTCTTTCCTCTAGTATTAGAAATTATATTAATATCGACGGAATCTCTCCTGATTTAGCAAAGCTAGCTTACGAGGAATTTAAGTATCCATCTTTATGGGTTACTAATCTTCAAAATAAAAATCTAAGTATTCAAGAAATGACCTGGGCAGAATATGGTTTAACTTATGCTCATGTATTTAAAGAAGATAACGAACATTATTTTAAAGGCGGAGTAACTGTAAAATTATTACAAGGTATTCAATCGGCTTATATGTTTGTAAAAGATTTAGAATATAATTTTCAAACAGATACCACTTTATCTATTTTTCAATCAGAGGTAAATTACGGTCACTCTGATAATTTAACCTTTAAGGATTTAAAAGTAGGCGAAAGCAACACTGGAACTAAGGTGTTTGATTATAGTCAATCTTATCCTGGTGTTGGTTTTGATTTTGGTGTTGTGTATGAATGGCGTCCTTCGTATTTAAAATATAAATACAATATGGATGGTGAGAAAGATTTATGGCGTAAAGACAAAAATAAATACAAATTAAAAGTTGGATTTTCGGTTACTGATTTAGGATCTATCAAATTTAAAAAAGGAAGCACTAGTGGAGATTTTCAAGCAAATGTTGGTTATTGGAATCTAAAGCCAATTGATCCACAATCTGTTGGTGAGTTTGATGATACATTAAAAGGTCGATTTACTCAAACAGGATCAAAATCGTTTTACAAAATGAATTTACCAACTGCCATCAGTGCTCAAATTGATTATCAAGTTTGGAAAGATTTCTATGTAAACTTAACGCCTTTTATTGCCATGCAGTTTAAAAATAATGACACGAAAGTACATGATATTAGTAGCATTACTTTAACACCTCGTTACGATTGGAAGTGGGCTGGTATATTTATTCCAATTCAATATAATTTTTTGGATGGCTTTAGAGCAGGAGCTGCAGTTAGGTTAGGGCCAATAGTAGTTGGTTCATCCAACTTAGCACCGTTAGTAGGACAAAAAACAATTTACGGCGCGGATATTTATGCCATGTTGAAATTGCCTATTCCTTATGGCAAACCAAAAGATAGAGATAAGGATGAAGTTTCCAATAAAAAAGATAAGTGTAAAGACATACCGGGAACTTGGGAGTTTATGGGTTGTCCTGATAAAGATGGAGATCATATTCAGGATAGCGAAGATAAATGCCCAGATGTTGCAGGTACTAAAGAATTACAAGGTTGTCCTGATAGAGATGGAGATGGCATTACTGATTTAGAAGATAATTGCCCAGATGATAAAGGATTGGTTGATTTTAAAGGCTGTCCTGATAAAGATGGAGATAAAATTACAGATAAAGAAGATGAGTGTCCGGATGACGCAGGTTTAGCGGAGTTTTTAGGCTGCCCTGATAGAGATGGCGATAAAACACCAGATAAGTACGATTCTTGCCCTGATGTTGCAGGACCTAAAGAATTTAAAGGTTGCCCTGATAGAGATGGAGATACCGTGTTAGATAAAGATGATAATTGCCCAGATGTTGTTGGTGCAGTTGAAAATAAAGGTTGCCCTTGGATTGATACAGATAAAGATGGAGTAGTGGATAGAGAAGATGATTGCCCTACAACTCCAGGTTTAAAAGAGTTAAAAGGATGTCCTCCAGCTCCAGTATTAAAAGTAGAAGAGCAAAAAATTCTTGAACGTGCTTTCTCTAGTTTAGAGTTTGCAACTGGTAAAGATATTATTAAGCCAGTTTCATTACCATCGTTAAACGACTTAGCAAAATTAATGAAAGAGCATGCTGCTGATTGGACCTTGAAGTTATCTGGACATACAGATAACCAAGGTGACCCAACTAAGAACTTGATGCTTTCTGAAAAACGTGCGAAGGCAGTTAAAAAATACTTAGTAAGCAAAGGCGTAAAAGCTGATAAAGTAATTGCTGAGTGGTTTGGACAAGCAGTGCCAATTGCGGATAATAATACACCAGAAGGACGTCAGAAAAACCGTCGTGTGGAAATGAAAGTAGAGTTTAAGAAATAGTTTTATTTCGTTTAAATAGAAAATCCCTCTGTTAGAAATAGCAGAGGGATTTTTTTGTATATTTACATAAACCATGTTGTTTTAATTAAATGAAAAAAACGCACTTAATTATTTTCTTTTTTTTTGTTTATTGTTTTTCAAATAATTTGAGATCACAATATAATGTGATTTTAAATTTTGATACAATAAATGGGTTAAATCCTTTAGGAGATCTTTATAACGATGGAACATACTTGTATGGAATGACAAATTTAGGTGGGGATACAAGTTCTAATGTTTGTGGTTTTTATGGTTGCGGAGGAATCTTTAAAATTAAACCAGATGGAACTGGCTATACAAAATTAATTGATCTTGATTTTTTAACGAATGGATCTAATGCTACTGGCTCTCTTATATCAGATGGTGTTTTTTTATATGGTATGACGTATGGTGGAGGTTTAAACGGTTACGGAACTGTATTTAAAATAATGCCGGATGGCAGTGGTTATCAAAATCTTTTTAATTTTAATGGTGGGTTAAATGGCAGTAATCCTTTTGGTTCACTCGTATTTGATGGCACTTATCTTTATGGTATGACGGAAAGAGGAGGGATGTACGCAGTCGGAACAATTTTTAAAATAAAACCAGATGGTAGTAGTTATTTGAAACTTATAGATTTTGGTTATAATGGTTATGGTAGTCACCCTTTTGGGGCACTTTTTCTCGATGGCATTTACCTTTATGGTATGACGTCAGGACCATATGACAATTCTAATTGTAATGTGACTGGTTGTGGCAATGTATTTAAATTAAAAACTGATGGAACTGGGTATCAAAGTATTCTTTTCTTTAATAATATTATTAATGGTATTACTCCTAAAGGTAGTTTGATTTCTGATGGTACATTTTTATATGGTATGACTAATTCAGGAGGAGTAAATAATTCTGGAACTATTTTTAGAATAATGCCAGATGGTACAAATTATTTTAAATTAATGGATTTTGCGAACGATACTTTACATGGTTATCAGCCGTTTGGTAACTTACTATATGACGGTGTTTTTTTATATGGAATGACTTCTGGTGGTGGTTTGTATGGAAATGGAACAATCTTTAAAATAATGCCTGATGGGAGCGGTTATAATAAACTCTTTGACTTTAATCGTTCAATCACTGGAGGATACCCGCAAGGGTCTCTTATTTTTGATGGTATAAGCTTATATGGTATGACAAAATTAGGTGGATTGAGTGACGCTGGGACAGTTTTTAAATTTGGAATGTCAGTTGGCATGGAGGATAAATTTTCAGACAAATCCAAATTAACAATCCATCCTAATCCCGCCTATGATTTAATTTCTATCACAAGCTCTATCAATATCAGTACAATTAAATTATTAAATCTTACCGGTCAGATCGTATTGTCTGAATCTGTTAATTCAAAACAGCATCATTTGCAATTGCAGAATTTTTCTAATGGTATTTATTTTTTAGAGTTTCAATACACTAATGGAATGACAAAAATAAAAAAAATAATAAAAAATTAATCACCATTTTTTTGAAGGTTCACTACTTACTCATTCTCCCCACAATACAACTAGCATAGCTTTTAAGCTGTAACAGCAATCCATTTTCTTCAGTCGCTTCAGGATAACCTAGGTCGTGAAGTTTTTTAGTAAAATCTACTCTGCTGCTTTTTTCGTTGTGTGTAATCGTTACCGAATCTTCTTCTTGGTTAACAGTTACACTTTCTACTCCTGCCAATTCGGCTAATTTTGTTTTAATGGTATTTTCGCAGCCACCACATTTTAAATTAGCGATTAGTATTTTTTCGGTTTTCATAGCTCTATTTTTTTATTAAAGTTAAGCAATTAAAAAGCACATCTTATAACGAGAGTTAGTTTATTTTGTGATTGTTATCATACATAAAATTTCTCGATAATCTGTGAATTGTGTAACATATCATATTAAATGTGTAACTTTTTCTAACATATTGGTTTACATATTCGCACAAACAAAATTTTAGAAAAAAACATGAAGTTATATATAAAATACATGGTAAGCCATTGTTGTAAGCTAATGGTAAAGCAAGAGTTTAATAAATTAGGCATTAAAATATCAAGTATCGAATTGGGAGAATTAGAAGTGCAGCAAAAAATTTCTATTCGTCAGTTTGATAAAATTAAAGCTGCTTTATTAAAAAACGGACATGAGTTAATGGAGGATAAAAAATCCATACAAATTGAAAAAGTAAAAAATGCTATTATTGATATGATTCATTATTCGGATGAGCCTCCCGAAGAAAAATATTCGGAATACTTGAGTAAAAAATTAGAATGTGATTATACCTATTTATCCAATTTATTTTCGGAAGTAACAGGTAGTACGCTTCAACAATTTATTATCATTAATAAAATTGAGCGTGCGAAAGAATTGATTATTTATAATGAAATGAGTTTGAAAGAAATTTGTTTTAAATTGCATTATAGTAGTGTTCCGCATTTTTCAAATCAGTTTAAAAAAATTACAGGGCTTTCTCCAGTTTTTTTTAAGTCACTTAAAAAGAGAAAACGTATTTCATTAGAGCATTTAATCGAAAATCAAAAAGTTACTATCAAAAAATAAATAGTATATAATTTAAGTATGTCATAAAAAAAGTCCCAATGAAAATATCATTGGGGCTTTTAATAATAGATTTTTAATTATTTCTTATTCTGAGCATCCACTACTGCAATGGTAATCATGTTTACAATTTCACGAACAGAACTTCCTAATTGTAAAATATGCACTGGTTTTTTTAATCCCATTAAAACAGGACCAATAGCTTCGGCGCCGCCTAACTCTTGCAATAATTTATAGGCAATGTTACCTGCTGCTAAATTAGGGAAGATAAAGGTATTTACATCTTTATCAATTAAAGTACTAAATGGAAACTGTTCTTTTAGTAATTCATTGTTAACGGCAAAGTTAGCTTGTATGTCACCATCAACCACTAAACCTGGATAATTTTTATGTAAAATTTTTGTGGCTTCTTGCATTTTTCTCGGAGTTTCTCCTTCTGCAGAACCAAAATTAGAGAAAGATAACATGGCGATGCGTGGCGTGATATTAAAAGACTTAATTGTATTTGCTGTTAATACTGCTATGTCCGCCAACTGTTGTGCTGTTGGGTTTTCTGTCATGGTGGTATCTGCAAAAAAGTATGGGCCTTTTTTGGTAATCATCATATACAAACCAGCCACACGGCCAACACCATCTTGCACGCCAATTACATCTAAAGCAGGTTTAATAGGCGCACCATATTTACGAGTTAAGCCCGAAATCATCGCATCAGCCATGCCAGTTTCAACCATCATAGCTCCAAAATAATTTCTATCACGCATTAATTTGCGAGCATCGTATTGTGTTAAACCACGACGTTGTCTTTTGTGCCATAAAATATCACCAAATTCTGCACGGCGCGCTTCTTCTTCTGGCAACCAAGCATCAATAATAGGTGTATCTCCCATATCAATTTGGTTCTCTTCCATTAAAGCTAAAATACGTTCCTTATTACCTAATAAAATTGGTTTAGCAATACCTTCGTCTTTTGCCAACTGCGCTGCTTTTAAAATTTTATAAGTATCTGCTTCGGTAAATACAACACGCTTAGGATTTGATTTCGCTTTATTTGCTAAACTTCTAATCAATCGATTGTCTTTACCTAAACGGTTATCTAATTCGGTACGATATGCATCCCAATCAGTAATCACACGTTTAGCAACACCACTGTCAATAGCTGCTTTTGCAACTGCTGAACTTACGATAGAAATTAAACGGTTATCAATAGGTTTTGGAATAATATACTCTGTACCAAAAGCAAGATTTTTAGAACCATAAGCTAAGTTTACATAATCAGGTACGCTTTCTTTAGCTAAAGCTGCAATTGCTAAAGCTGCTGCTAATTTCATTTCTTCGTTAATGCAAGTAGCACGCACATCTAAAGCTCCTCTAAAAATAAAGGGAAATCCTAATACGTTGTTTACTTGGTTAGGATGATCACTACGACCTGTTGCAATAATAATATCAGGACGAGCAGCAATGGCTTCCTCATAACTAATTTCGGGAGTAGGGTTAGCCAAGGCAAATACAATACAGTTTTTAGCCATAGAACGAACCATGTCTTGCGACAAAATGTTTCCTTTTGACAAACCTACAAATACATCAGCGCCTTTAATGGCTTCTTCTAACGTATTTACTTTTGTATTATCGGATGCGAAAAATGTTTTGTATTGGTCTAGATCAGTACGGTTTTTATTAATAACTCCTTTACTATCGAGCATTAAAATATTTTCTTTTTTTACACCAACCGCAATGTACATTTTTGCACAGGAGTTAGCCGAAGCACCAGCACCATTAATCACCACTTTAACCTCGCTCATTTTTTTGCCCGAAATTTCCACAGCATTTAATAAGCCAGCTGAAGAAATAATAGCGGTACCATGCTGATCATCGTGCATTAAAGGAATGTTTAATTCCTCTTTTAAGCGACGTTCAATTTCAAAACACTCAGGTGCTTTAATATCTTCAAGGTTAATTCCTCCAAAAGTGCAGGCAATATTTTTTACGGTATTTACAAATTCGTCAATGTTTTTTGTGTCCACTTCAATGTCAAACACATCAATATCCGCAAATATTTTAAAGAGTAAGCCTTTACCTTCCATTACTGGTTTTGATGCCAAGGCACCAATATCACCTAAGCCTAAAACTGCTGTTCCGTTACTAATTACTGCTACTAAGTTTCCTTTAGCGGTATATTTGTAGGCGTCTTCTTGGTTTTTTTCTATTTCTAAGCAAGGCTCAGCAACACCAGGAGAGTAGGCAAGGGTTAAGTCTCTTTGCGTGCTATATGGTTTAGTGGGAATTACTTCAATTTTTCCGGGTCTTCCTTGAGAGTGGTAATCAAGGGCATCTTGTTTTTTGAATTTAGCCATAAATGTTAAATTTAAGAGAACGAAAGTACTGATTTTAATGGAAAATTAATAGTTATTTGACTTGTTAATTGCCTATTTTTTGCTAATTTAGAATTCATAAACTTTAATTTACTTGGATGAAAAAAACTTTACTTTCTCTGATTCTTATTTCAACTTTATTTGCTGTAAAAGCACAAACTACAGTTATTGACAGTATTTATGTTGGTGGCCAGTATCGCTCTTATCGCTTATATGTTCCAGCCATTTATACAGGAGCTACCGCTAGACCATTAATTTTAAATTTGCATGGCTACACAAGTAATGCTCAGCAACAACAATTGTATAGTAATTTTATGCCAATTGCTGATACGGCTAACTTTTTAATGGTTTATCCGAATGGGACATATTCTTCTGGTCAACGCTTTTGGAATGCCGGTTTGTCATCAGCTTTAGTAAATGATATTGCTTTTTTAAGTGCTTTAATTGATTCGTTAGACTTAACGTATAATATTAATTTAAATAGAGTTTACTCAACAGGTATGAGTAATGGAGGTTTTATGAGTCACACCTTGGCGTGTGAATTAAGTAATAGAATAACAGCAATTGCATCAGTCACAGGTAGTATTTTTACGACGCAGTATGGTCCTAATTGTCATCCAATGCGTCCAGTGCCAGTAATGCAAATTCACGGTACTAGCGATGCAACGGTTCCCTACCTCGGCAATATGTCACAAAATATGATGCCAATAGATTCGGTTGTGAAGTATTGGGTAACAAAAAATAATTGTAATCCAACAGCAACATTTAGTAATGTGCCGAATACGAGTTTAGTAGATGGTTGCACGGCCGAACATTATATTTATAGTGGAGGAACTGGAGGTAGTTCGGTTGAATTATATAAAATCATCAATGGTGGTCACACTTGGCCAGGCTTTCCTTTTGGTGGTGTAGGTACTAATTTAGATATCAATGCCTCCAAAGAAATTTGGCGATTTTTTAATAAATATTCAATGCCGTTTTTAACATCCATTGACGAAAACAAGGCATTTGCAAATTCTTTAAAATTGTATCCAAATCCTGCAAATACAACATTACATTTTAATTTAGAGAATGAAACCTCTGTAAGTATTGAAGTGACCGATGTTTTAGGTAAAGTCGTTTTATCAGAAACCACTCAAACAAATTCTATTTCAGTTGGGAACTTAACAACTGGTATTTACTTTTTAACCGTAAAAACACTAAGTGGGGCAGTAGCTAAAATGAAGTTTATTAAGGAATAGTTTAATAGGAACACGGATGTGACGAATTAAGCGGATTTACGCAGATGTTTTTCAATTCATCTAAATAATAAATCAGTGAAAATCCGTTTCATCGGCTTTATCTGCGTTTCAATTGTTTACTTCTTTAAAATTTCTTTCTTGTAAACAGGTAATAAAGCTAAAAATTCTTGTACTGTTTTTTGTAAATCGGTTACGTTTCCTCGTCCACCAGCAGCGTTGATGTGTCCGCCACCATTAAAGTGTTTACGAGCAAATTGGTTTACATCAAATTTACCTTTGCTTCGGAATGATATTTTTATTTTGCCTTCGCCCTCACTAAAAAATGCACAAAAGGTAATTCCTTTAATAGAGAAAGGATAATTCACAATACCTTCGGTATCTCCTTTTTGGTTATTGAATCTCTTTAATTCAGCTTCAGATAAAGCCATGTAAGCCGTTTGTAATTCGGGAATCACTACCATTTTTTCGGTTAAGCAATAGCCTAATAATTTTACACGACTTTCGCTGTAGGTATCGTAAATAGCACTATGAATATCGCTTGGTTGCAATCCTGTTGCTAATAAATCTGCTAATATCAAGTGTGTTTTTGGTGTCACGCTATCAAAACGGAAAGAGCCAGTATCCGTCATAATACCAGTATATAAACAAGCGGCAATGTTTTTATCAATTAATTTTTTGCCGCCTAAGCCAACAATAAATTCATGCACTAATTCGCAGGTAGAACAAGCTTTTACATCATGAAACATGAGAGTAGCATAAGTATCAGGTTGTTGGTGATGATCAATTAATATTTTTTTAGCAGTAGAGTTTTGTAATAATTCTCCTAAGCCTTCTAAGCGCGAATAATTATTAAAATCTAGTGTAAAAATTAAATCACTTTTAGATATGATAGTCGCTGCTTTTTTTTGATTGGTATTAAATTCAACTACTTTTTTATTTCCCGGTAACCAACGCAAAAACTCAGGGTAATCGTTAGGTGTAATAACGGTAACGCTTTTTCCTGTTTTAATTAAATAATTATAAAGCGCTAATGAAGAGCCCATCGCATCGCCATCAGGATTATAATGTGTAACAATAACAATATTGTTTGATTTTTTAATTAAAGCTTTGAATTTGGGAAAGGTGTCTTTTTGCATGATTTGATTTTGAAGTACAAATTTAGGGTATTTTAAATCTAATAGTATCATATATGATTTATAGTTTTTAACCACATAGAGACATAGGGAAAATAATAGAGTAAAGAGTAGGTTATAGAAAAACATGTTTTTACACATAGTAAACTATGTAAAAGCGTAGCTTTCTAGTTTTAACTTAGGTTAATTAGCGGCTTTCCCTTTCTATGTAACTATGTGGTTAAAAAACTAATTATAGACTCGGCTATTTGATATAAACACAATAGTTGTATCTTTGCAGCCTAAAAAAAATATAATGGCAGGAAATATCACATTTACAATGATTAAGCCCGATGCAGTTGAGGCTAACAACATCGGACCAATTTTAGCGAAAATAAACCAATCAGGTTTTAAAATTGTAGCTATGAAATACATGAAATTAAGCGCTGAAACAGCTGGTAAATTTTATGAAGTTCACAAAGAGCGTCCTTTTTATGGCGAATTAGTAAGTTATATGAGTAGCGGACCAATTGTTGCAGCTGTTTTAGAAAAAACAAATGCTGTTGCAGAATACAGAACTTTAATTGGTGCAACTGATCCAACTAAAGCTGACGAAGGAACGATTCGTAAATTATTTGCTAAATCAATTGCAGCTAATGCAGTTCACGGTTCTGATAGCGATGAAAACGCTAACATTGAAGCAAATTTCTTTTTCTCTCAAATAGAGCGTTTCTAATTCATTAGAATAATATATTTAAAAGGATTCATCTGATGGTGAATCCTTTTTTATTTTTATCTTTAATCATGCAATTTCACTTAGGGTTTCAACCATCAATTAGTTTCAATAAAATAACACATCAAGATGGAGTGTTATTAATTGGTTCTTGTTTTAGCGAGCATATTGGTGCCCGATTAAATGATTTGAAATTTAATGTTCATTCCAATCCATTTGGTATTGTGTTTAATCCTAAAAGTATTGCTGCATCATTACTTCGAATCATAGATAAACACTACTTTGAAGCTAAAGATGTTTTTGAAAAAGATGGACTTTGGTATTCGTTCGAGGCTCATAGTTCGCTTCACGGAGACACTCAGCAAGAGTTATTAGATGCTTTAAATCATAGTATTGATAACTGGCATGAAAAATTAAAAACCGCACAATGGTTAACCATTACCTTTGGTTCTGCATTTGCCTACAAACATATTGAACAAGATACTATAGTTGCTAATTGTCATAAGTTGCCTCAAGCTATATTTGAAAAAAACTTACTAAAAACAAATAGTATAGTTGCTGAATTTAATAATGTTATCAGTAAAATTCAGCAATTTAATCCATTGCTTAAAGTCATATTGACCGTATCGCCTGTAAAGCATTTGCGTGATGGAGTAGTAGAGAATAGCGTGAGTAAAGCTATTTTAATTCAATCTACTCATCAATTAATAAATGACCTGAAACATTGTGTTTATTTCCCTTCCTACGAGTTAGTAAATGATGATTTAAGGGATTATCGTTTTTATGAATCAGATATGGCACATCCAAACAAACAAGCCATTGATTATGTTTGGAAACGTTTTGCAGAAGTGTACTTTAATGAGAAAACAATGTCAATTAATGAAAAGGTAAATCAAATTCATCAAGCCTACCGCCATCGATTGTTTAATAAAACTACAAGCTCTTCAGTAAAGTTTAAACAAAAATTTTACCAGCAATGTACAAATCTTCAGGCTGAATATCCGTATTTAGATTTAACCAAAGAGTTACATTATTTTAATAACTATCAAGATTAAACAGATAAAACACATATTTTTTGATTTAGACAATACACTTTGGGATTTTGAAAAAAACTCCAGAGAGGCTTTATTGCATTTGTTTTTAGAACACGACATACAACAACATTGCCAAATCGATTTTGACTCTTTTATTAAAGTGTATGAAGCCATTAATCATGAAATGTGGCATTTATATGGATTAAAGCAAACTACAAAAGAAGAATTGCGTTATCAGCGTTTTTATAAAGCCTTTCAGTATTTTGGTTATGATAATTTGAATTTATCTCACACATGGGCAGATGATTATTTAGCCATATCCCCATACAAAACGCATTTAATTGATGGGGCGATAGATGTATTAATGCATTTACAAGAAAGTTATCAATTACACATTATCACTAATGGTTTTAAAGAAGTACAGCATATCAAATTAGATTACAGTAATTTGAAACCGTATTTTAAACACATCATCATATCAGAAGAACACGGTTTTAATAAACCAGACATTAAAATATTTGATTTAGCTCAAAGTTTAACCTACGCTCAGCAACATGAGTGCGTGATGATAGGAGATAATTATGACGCAGATATTTTAGGGGCATTAAACGCTAAATGGAAAGCCATTTATTTGTCGGAAAATGTCAAAAACAATACGGATCAAAATTTTATACAGATCAAACGATTAATCGAACTAAAAGAGTTGTTTTAATTGTTTTATGGCTTTGCAAGCCAAGCCTCAATTTCAGTTTGATCGAGGTGAGCATAATCAATATAGTTTTCTACAATTGAGTTATTAACCATATATATAGCTGGTAAATCTAAACCAGCTAAGTAGATAAAGTTTCTACCGTTTAAAACACAATAGTCAATATTTCTAGCTTTTGTATCATCAAAAAATTTCGGCAACATATCATACTCACCATTTAAAACTAAATACATTGGAATACTAGGATTTTGTTGTTTCATCAATCGCATTTTTTTTGCTGCAATCCTACAATGGCCGCAACTCATACTCATAAATGCAATAATATGTTTTCCTGTACTTAAGGTTTTTGGAGGCGTGTGAATTTTTGCACTTGTATAAACACTATCTAGTTCTAACTTAAAATGATCTTCTTGTTTCGTTAAATAAGCTTCAGAATAATCGATATCCACATAATTCAATATATGCGGCAATGCAAACGAAAAAATAAACAGTACGCCAAAAATCCATTTACCAATTTTTCCAAAATCAAATCCCTCATAATACTTATAGATCAATAGACAAATAACAAGCATTACCGCATTTTTAATTAGTGCCTGCAAAGGAGTCATAACTAACACTTGACCAAAGCAACCACAATTCCCATTGTTGCCCGAGTTAATGATCATGAAAACTAAATAAACAGAGAAAAATATGAGCGAAGCAATCGTAAGTTTTAGGGTAAATTTTTTCGTGTATAGGCCAAAAATTAATAAAAATCCAATTAAAAATTCTAAACCAATCATGAATCTTGCAATAAAAGGCGCTAAACGCCATCCACCAATACCAAGATCGATAAATGTATATTCAAACGGTTCAATAGGGTACAATTTAGTATATCCACTAAATAAAAACACAAAGCCCATTAAAGAGCAAATTATAAAGAACGAAATTTTTAGAAAAAGAGGTTTCATTTAGGGATAGATTGTTTTTTATTTACTTATTATAGCTACTTATGCAAGCATTTATCTCGAGGCTAAATTTACAATTTATTTGTAATTAACTTTTTATACTAGGCATAAGATTACTTAATAAATGTTATTAGAATAAAAAAAAGCTACCAATTTGGTAGCTTTCTTTTCATTTATCATCAACTTACTAGCTTAAAGAACAATCTTTTTTAGTTGTAGTAGTTGTAGTAGTGTTACCAGATGAAGAAACGTTAGTATTAACATTGTCACCAGAAACACAGTTTGCTGCTGCAGCTTTTTTAGAAACTTTAGTCATAGTCATTTTATCTTCATCAGAAGCAAATGGACCGTTGTACGAAGTAGAACCAGAAGTGTTGCTAACGCTTACACTACTTGTTGTAGTTTTGCAAGTACAAGTTCTATCTTTTTTACAAGAAACTGCAGTTAAAGCTACAAAAGCAACTGCTAATAAAGTGATTTTTTTCATTTTTTTAGTTTTTAAAGTTTATAGTACAAATGTATACAAACTTTTTACATATTTGATACCCACTGGAGGGTAATTATTAAAAATATTTTCTTGATAAAAGTCATAAAAAGCAAAAAAAAAGGTCATTATCTGAGATAATGACCTTTTTTTTAAAGAGTTAAAAATTATTTAACTTTTTCTTCGCAAGTACCACCTAAATTAATCCAAGTTGCACCAGCTGCTTCACAAGAAGCTTTTGCATCTTTCTTTTTGATTTTACCTAAATCATAAGTGTAAGAAGTTCCAGCATAGTAAGAAGAGCTGCTAGCAGGTACAGTACAAACACAAGTGTAGTCTTTTTTGCAAGAAGCAAAAGTAATTGCTACGAAAGCAACTGCTAATAAAGTGATTTTTTTCATTTTTAATTTTTTTTAAAGTTTCGGCAAATTTAAGTACTTTTTTTCAATATCTGTATACCCAATACTGGGTATTTTGATATTTATAGTTGTTCTAAATAAGAAAACTATGCTTATTTATCCAATGATTGAAAGTAATTATGACAAGAAGCACGTTTATTTTATAGAACAAGACACACTTTGGTTTGCACTTACACAATAAGTTTTTGCTTCTTTTCGAGTTACATTTTTGTAAGTATTTTCCGAAACAACTGACCCATCTTGATAAGAACAAGAGCAAACTCTATCTTTTTTACAAGATGTTAAGCTAAAAATAGCAACAACCAAAACGAAGATTGATTTTTTCATTATTTAAGTTCACAGGTATAGTCAGATTCATCATTCCCTTTGGTGCACCATGTTTTTGCATCGTTTTTTTTCATTTTTTGAGAACGAGCTTCAAACGCTAATTCGCCGTTAGAGTCAGAGCATTGACAAACCCAGTTTTTTTTGCATGACGCTAAAGATGCCGATATAATAACAGCTGTAAGTAAAGTAATTTTTTTCATTTGTTTTAATTATTCTAGTTTAGTACAAATTTATACTGTTTTTTTACATGGCAATAGTCATTTTTACATTATCTGTATATTTAATTGTATTTTAATTAGTTACAAGTTAATACTATTTTTTTTGATTTTATTAATTCTATCTATCCGTGTATCGTTTCTTTTTTACTGTAGTTTTTCATTAATTCAGCTTCATAGTTGAGCCATTGTTGCCATCTATCATCAATGTTTTCGGCATGAGCTCCATACTTTCGGGCAAACCCAATAAATGTTGTGTAGTGAGTAGCCTCACTAATCATTAAATCTCTGTAAAAAGATTTTAAGTCATCGTCGTTAATTTGCTCTGATAATAATTTAAAACGTTCGCAGCTTCTGGCCTCAATCATAGCGCCAAACAACAAGCGATCAATTAATACAATTTCTTTTCGATGATCACCTTTACGCATGAATTTATATAATTCTCCTACATATTCGTCTTTACGCTCAAAGCCAAGTTTATATCCACGCTCCTTTATTTTCACATGAACCATTTCAAAGTGCGACAACTCTTCTTGGGCTAGTTTCACCATTTCTTCCACTAAATCAGTATAATATGGATAGCTAATCATTATAGAAATAGCATTGGTAGCAGCCTTTTGCTCGCAGTAAGCGTGATCCGTTAGAATTTCTTCAATATTTTTTTCTACAATATTAACCCAACGAGGGTCAGTTTCTAATTTAAGTCCTAACATGAAATCGAGTTTAATATATTGCAAAGGTAGGAAGTTTTTATTCTACTTCTTAAATCTCACTTCTAAAATCTTATTTCGAATAATTAATCCCTTAATTTATCCAAAAGCTCATTCAAAGTGTTGATCTCGGCTGTTGTTAATGACTTTAAGGATTGTTTTGATAAATCATCTATATAATCTAATGATTTCAATAACTCTAATCCTTTATCAGAAATAACGACGTTTACACTTCTTCTATCATCAGGACATTCATTTCTTTCAAGTAGTTTTTTTGTATAAAGCTTATCTACGATTCTTGAGGTATCGCTCATACGGTCCAGCATGCGTTCTTTAATTAATTTTATACTACATGGATTTGGGTATTGACCTCTTAATATGCGTAAAACATTGTATTGTTGCACTGTAATATCAGAGTCTTTAAAAAGAGAATCTTGCTTGGATGTTAGCCAATTGGTAGTATAAATTAAATTAAGCATTAACTTTTGTTGTATGCTTTTAAATTTTTTCTGTTGTATTTCGTCTTCTAATCTCAAAATTTTAAGTATAAAAAAAGTCCCCAGTTAAAGCTGGGGACTAATTTACTATTTTTTAAATTACTTAGCTTTTGTAATTTCTACATTAATATCTAAACGAACATCTTCGCTAACGGCAACACCACCAGCTTCTAAAGCTGCGTTCCAAGCTAAACCAAAATCTTTACGGTTAATCGTACCAGTTACTTTAAATGCATAACGCTCCATTCCGTATGGATCTTTTACTATTTTAGAAGCACCGATAGCAGTTAAAGAAACTGATTTAGTTACTCCATGCATCGTTAAATCTCCAGTTAACGTATAAGTACCTTTTACTTTTCCAGGTTTCATGGATTTACTCACGAAAGTAATTTTTGGAAATTTAGCAACATCAAAAAAGTCAGGGCTTTTTAAGTGACCATCTCTTTTTTCATCATCAGTATTGATACTAGCTGCATCTACAGTAAAGTCAATTTTAGCATCTGTAAAATCTAAATCTCCTTTTGAAGATACTTTTCCTTCGTAAATTTTAAATTTCCCTTCTGTTTCGCTTACCATCATGTGAGTTACAGCGAATCCTAATTTACTGTGAGATCCATCTACATTCCAGTTTGTTTGTGCTTTAGCGCTTAAAGAGATTGCAGCTACTGCTACTAATGTTTTAAAAGTTGTTTTCATAAATTTAATATTATTGATTAATGTTTTATAATTATTTGACAAATATAAGTTACAACATTAAATGTTACAACATCTAATTTGAAATAATTGTTAAATTATTATGAATGAATTCGTTTAATTAAAAAAACTTCAAATATTAACCTCAAAATCCTTAGAAATTAACAAATTCCATTATCTTTGTTCCCCTAAATTAAAACCCACATTTGTAAGTGGGGCAACATTATGATAAAAATAACTCTACCAGATGGTTCCATCCGCGAATACCCAAAAGGAACCACCTCTATGCAAGTAGCACAGAGCATTAGCGAAGGATTAGCACGAAATGTGCTTTCAGCAAAAGTTAACGGCGAAGTAATTGACGCTAACATAGCAATTAATGAAGATAGTAAACTTAGCTTATTAACGTGGAATGATGACGAAGGAAAAAATACCCTTTGGCATTCATCAGCCCATTTATTAGCAGAAGCTTTAGAAGCACTTTATCCAAATGTGAAATTTTGGGTTGGTCCTCCTTTAGAAAATGGTTTTTACTATGACGTGGATTTGAATGGAGAAACCTTAACACCAGCTGATTTCGAGAAAATTGAAGCAAAAATGTTAGAGTTAGCTCGTCAAAGCAACGAATACATTCGTAAAGAAATTAGTAAAGCTGATGCTATTAAGTACTTTACAGATAAAGGCGATCACTATAAATTAGATTTATTAGAGCGTTTAGATGACGGTAATATTTCATTATATACTCAAGGTAATTTTACGGATTTATGTCGTGGTCCACACATTCCAAACACTGGATTTATTAAAGCCGTAAAGGTTTTAAATATTGCTGGTGCTTATTGGAAAGGTGATGAGAAAAACAAAATGTTGACTCGTATCTATGGTATTGCTTTTCCTAAGGATAAAGAACTAAAAGAATATTTAGTTTTATTAGAAGAAGCAAAAAAACGTGATCATCGTAAGTTAGGTAAGGAATTAGAATTATTTACTTTCTCTGAAAAAGTGGGACTTGGTTTACCATTATGGTTGCCAAAAGGTGCCATGTTGCGCGAACGTTTAATTCAGTTTATGCAAAAGGCACAAATGAAAGCTGGTTATTTACCAGTCGTAACGCCTCATATTGCTCAAAAGGAATTATACGTTTGTTCAGGACATTACGAAAAATACGGAGCAGATTCATTTCAACCAATTAAAACACCACACGAAGGTGAGGAGTTTTACTTAAAACCAATGAATTGCCCGCATCACTGCGAAATTTATAAATCGTCACCAAAATCTTATAAAGATTTGCCTGTGCGTTACGCAGAGTTTGGAACGGTATATCGTTACGAACAAAAAGGAGAATTACATGGCTTAACTCGTGTGCGTGGCTTTACTCAAGATGATGCGCATTTATTTGTTCGTCCGGATCAAGTAAAAGAAGAGTTTTTAAAAGTAATTGATTTAGTATTATATGTATTTAATGCTTTAGATTTTAAAGATTATACGGCTCAGGTATCATTAAGAGACCCTGAAAATAAAACTAAATACATTGGTTCTGATGAAAATTGGGCTTTAGCAGAACAAGCTATTATTGATTCAGCAGCCGAAAAAGGGCTAAGAACTGTAGTTGAAACTGGTGAGGCAGCTTTTTATGGTCCAAAACTGGATTTCATGGTAAAAGATGCTTTGGGACGTAAATGGCAATTAGGAACTATTCAAGTAGATTACAACTTACCTGAGCGTTTTGAATTGGAATATACAGGTTCGGATAATCAAAAACACCGTCCTGTAATGATTCACAGAGCACCATTTGGAAGTTTAGAGCGTTTTATAGCGGTTTTAATTGAACATTGTGGTGGTAATTTCCCACTTTGGTTAACACCTGATCAATATGCAATTTTACCGATTAGTGAAAAATATAACGATTATGCAAAAAAAGTTTCAGAATTGTTAAATATTTCCGATATTCGCGGCCTTGTTGATGATAGAAACGAAAAAATTGGCAAAAAAATTCGCGATAACGAAGTAAACAAAGTACCGTTTATGTTAGTTGTTGGCGAAAAAGAAGCTGAAGAAGGGACTGTTGCAGTGCGAGAACATGGTAAAGGCGATATAGGCACAATGACTATTGAAGACTTTGCGAAACTCATACAAACAACCATCGACAACGATTTTAAACAAAAAACAATTATTAATTAACTAAAAAGCGGAGGTCACAATTAGCGTTTTTAAGAAACCAATAAACAACAACAACAAGAACACAGGTCCTGTTAAACCTGGTACTGTTGTGCCTGGAGCAAAACCAGAATTTAAACGTCCTCGTGGATTACGAGAAGGTTTTAAGCGTCCTGGAGTTAGAGAAGAGCAACATCGTATAAATAAAAATATACGTAATACGCCACAAGTGCGTGTTGTAGGAGATGATATTGAAGCTGGAGTTTATCCTATAGATGAGGCTATAAAAATGGCTGAAGAATTAGGGGTAGATTTAGTGGAAATTGCACCAAATGTTGATCCTCCTGTTTGTAAAATTATTGATTACGGTAAGTACTTATACGAGTTAAAAAAGAAAGCAAAAGAAGTAAAAGCAAAAGCATCAAAGGTTGTTGTTAAAGATATTCGTTTTGGTCCACACACGGATGAGCACGATTATCAATTTAAGAAAAACCACGCTATGAAGTTTTTACAAGAAGGAAGTAAAGTAAAAGCGTTTGTGTTTTTTAGAGGTCGTGAGATTGTATTTAAAGAACAAGGAACCATTTTATTATTACGTTTTGCTTCAGAATTAGAAGAGTGGGGGAAAGCAGAGCAGTTGCCTGTTTTAGAAGGTAAAAAAATGCTAATGGTTCTTGCTCCTAAAAAAGTAAGCAAATAAAAGAGAGTACTAACAAATAAATAAATAACGAAAAATGCCAAAAATGAAAACAAACTCTAGTGCAAAGAAGAGATTCTCTGTAACTGGGACCGGCAAAATCAAAAGAAAACATGCTTTCAAAAGTCATATCTTGACTAAGAAAACAACTAAAGGAAAACGTGCGTTAACGAAATCAGGCTTAGTTCATAAGCGTGATACGAATAACATCAAGTTTTTATTAGCAATGTAATCTTTACATTACCCGGTACAAAGGTTATTCAATTAACCAGAAACTACGTTTTAAAAGTGCTAAAAATTAGCCACGTAAAATCAAAAAATTAAAAAGAAATGCCACGTTCAGTCAATCACGTTGCGAGTAGAGCTCGCAGAAAGAAAATCCTAGCTTTAACCAAAGGTTATTGGGGTGCAAGAGGTAATGTTTGGACAATCGCCAAAAATACCTTAGAAAAAGGTTTAACTTACGCTTACCGCGATCGTAAAAACAAGAAACGTACAATGCGTTCATTGTGGATACAACGTATCAATGCAGGTGTTCGCCAATACGGAATGAGTTATTCTGAGTTTATTGGAAAAGTAAACGCTAAAAACATCAACTTAAACCGTAAAGTATTAGCTGATTTAGCGATGAATCATCCTGAAGCTTTCAAAGCAGTTGTTGAGCAAGTAAAATAAAATTTACTTCTTATATAAAATAAAAAAGACAATCCAATTGGGTTGTCTTTTTTTTTGTCTTATAGTTTTTTGTATTATAAAATACCTAATATCATTAATAAGGCGATACTAATCATAAAAATCGTTACAAACCATTTTAAAAATCCTAAGGTGGTTTTCTTTAATAATTTATTGCCAATTAAAGCACCTAAAAATGCAGCACCAACAGCCATTAAAATTACTGTTGAATTGTTTTGAACGTGAGTAAAATTAAAAGTCATCGCATAAATACTCATTCTGCCAACATCTACGATGCAAGCAATTGCCGTACCCGTTGACACAAATGTCTCTTTACTTAAATTTAACCGAACTAAAAAGGCACTACGTAATGCTCCTTGATGTCCGCTTAATCCTCCAAAAAAACCACTTAATAAACCACCAATCGTTAATTTACTTTCGTTAAAACTTAAATTTTTGAAGTATGGAATGACTTCAAACAATGAAAAGAAAATAATTAGTGTTCCAATTAACACATTAAATAAATTGATTTGAAAGGTGTGATTGTTTATGTGATACGAATATAAAACAAGTGATGATTCTGACAATCTCTCTAATACGAAGGCTCCAAACAAAGCAGCTATTAATGATGGTATTCCAAATTTTAAAACGACTTTCCAATTAATGTGTTTGTATACTAATCCAATTTTAAAAGCATTATTTAAAAAATGAACTATGGCCGTTAATCCCACGGCAATAGGTGCCGGATAATAAATAGTAAAGACTGGCAGTAAAATGGTGCCCAATCCAAATCCCGAAAAAAAAGTTAATATAGAAGCAATTAACGCGGTTAATGGGATAATGACAAAAGACATTAGCTATGGTATTTAATTAATCCGTCGATAGGAGATTTAATAATATTTCCAATGATAAAGCCTTTTTCTTTTGCAGCATCAGCTAATATTTCTTTATAATAAAAGCCAATAGAACCAACGGAATTTACAGGCAAACTTTTAGCATCTGTGTACTTTGATACTTGTGCATCAAAAAAATCCAGAAAACAACTTTTAATTAAACCTTTTACATAACTATCATTGTTATACTCCGATAAAAATTTCATGATGCTTGCCAAGTATTTACTTGGCATAGGCTTTTTGTAAACATTTTCTAAGATAACTTCGCGGTGATAACCAGCATTTTCAAAAGCTGTAACTAAATGAATAGGTAATTTACCATCAAAATAATGTTGTACAAAGGTTCTTCCAATGGTGGCGCCACTGCCATGATCTCCAAATAAATAACCAACTGAAGGTACATTTTCTGTTACTTCGGTTCCATCATATAAACAGCTATTACTACCTGTACCCAAAATACATGCTATACCTTTTTCTTTACCGCAAAGTGCTCTTGCTGCCGCCAATAAATCATGGTTTACTTCAGAGTGTATGTTGCCGAATGCTAAGTATAAACCTTGTTTCACAACTTGCACTTTTTCGGGGGTAGAGCAACCTGCACCGTAATAAGCTATATGTTTAATGGAATGAAGTTGATCGTGAAGAATGGGAATTAATTTATTCTTTATTTCAGTATAGATATCATCGCTACTTTGAAAATAGGGATTAAAACCAATTGTTTGAAATTGAATAATGATATTATTGTTGTCTAGTAAAACCCAATCGGTTTTTGTAGAGCCGCTATCGGCAATTAAAATGGACATAAAGATGTTTTATATGGTAAATCCTATTACTAAAATATCATCAACTTGTTCAAAATTGGCTTTCCATTGGTGATGCTCAATTTTACAATTTTTTTCTTGTGTAGAAAAGTCTAGTTGAGAATTTTTTATCAATAATTCTTTAAATTTCCCAGTACTATATTTTTTGTTTTTAGCACCACCAAATTGATCGGCGTAGCCATCTGTAAATATATAAAAGCTATCACCTTTATTTACTTGAATGGTGTGAGTGGTGTATTTTATAATTTCGTCTCTACTTTCCTGTTTTGTTCCAATTGGTATTTTATCAGCTTTCACTTCAACAAGCTCAGTTGCTTTATGTTCATTATTTTTTATAATCCATAATGGCCTCATGGCACCTGCGTAATCAACAGTGTTTTCGGTATGATTAATTTTGCAAATGGCAATATCCATTCCATCTTTTGATTCAGATTCGTTTTTATATAAGGCTTCTAAAATGCCATTATTTAATTCAAATAAAATATCTTTTGGATCAGTTATCTTTTGTTCGTTTACAATTTTGTTTAATATATTATATCCAATTAAGCTCATAAATGCTCCTGGTACACCGTGACCTGTGCAATCTACAGCAGCTATAATACTTGAACCGTTTATATGTGTAAACCAATAAAAATCTCCACTCACAATATCTTTTGTCATGTATAGTACAAACGAATGTGGCAAATATTTTTTTATTAAATCATCTTGTGGTAAGATGGCATGTTGTATTTTACGGGCATATGAAATGCTATCGGTAATATCTTTATTTTTTTGATAGATGATTTGCTCTTGTTTTTTTCGCTCTGTAACATCGGTATCAATAATGATGATTTTTTTAAGAATTCCATCTTCATCAAAAATTGGTGTAAGGGTAGATGATTCCCAAATTTCAACACCATCAGCTACTTTATTTAAAGCTTCGTAATTAACCGATTTTTTATGATAAACAGCCTCTGCAACAATAGTTTTAATATCTGGATTATTGCTGATTTCGAAAATCGTCTCTCCCGCTTTTATTTTTAGTTCTTCTAAAGTAATTCTATTTAGGCGAACAAAACTTTCATTTACATATTCTAATCGTCCTTCTGCATCCAAAATCAACACCACATTATCGGTTCTGCTGGCAACAAGCGATAATTGTTCTAAGGCCACATTTTTATCTTCAATGATTTTTGATTGTTTTTCGATTTCAAAAGTTCTTTCGTTAACACGTTGTTCTAATAATAAATTTTCCTTTTGGAGGGCTTTTAATCTGTATTTTAAAAATGCGTAGATACTAAGTCCACCAACTCCTACTACTAATACCCAAAACCACCAACGTAACCAAATTGGGGTGAGAATTGTAAAGGAATAGGTAGCTTCATTACTCCATACATCTTCTTCGTTTTTTGATTGCACCACAAAAGTGTAATTACCAGAACTTAAATTGTTGTAATTAATTAATTTGCTTTCGTTGGTGTACACCCATTTTTCTTCCGCTCCAATTAATTTATGTCGATAGGTAAGTTTATCTGAATTTTTTAACCAAATTCCAGCAAATTCAATAGAAATATTATTTTGGTTATACTTAAACTCAGATGTAGAATCTATATTGAAGTCTTTATAATTAACTTGCAAGCCCTTAATAAATATAGTTGGTTTAATACTATCTTTTGATTCTTGATTTGTTCGAAAGATTAAAACTCCATTGTTGGTGCCGCTATAAAATTTGTTTTGGTGAAAGAAAATGGCATTTAAATTTGGTTCTAGGTCGCCATCAAACAAGTCATAATAACTCACAGTATTATCTTTACAATTTATTTTATCAATTCCTTTTGAGTTGATTGCATATATTGTATTGTCTGCTGAAATCAATTGTTGCGGCTGTTCATCTCTTAAGCCGTTTGACATATTAAAATAGGTGATTGTTTTTTCGTCGTATTTAATAACACCATTGGCATTGGTGGTTGCCCAAATTGCATTATTTTTATCTTTACAAATTGAAAATACAGTATTTGAGTTTAATTTAAATTTTTTGGTAATACTCACAAACATATTGTTTTCTAATACTTGTAAACCACCGCCATCAGTTGCTATATATAGTTTCGAGTTATTGTCGGTTAAAGAGGCGTATACATAATTACTTCCCAAACCTTCGGTTTCAGTATATGTTTTTTCGACTTTAAATAACTTAGAATCATTTTCACTGATGGAGGCTTTTATCAAACCGCCGCCAAGAGTTGAAATATAAACTGTATTTTTATCTGCAAAATAGATGTTGCAAATATTATCGTTTGATAGACCATTATCTTTTGAATTGATAATGATGTTTTTATTGGTTTCAGAACATAAAATGATAATACCGTTTCCGTACGTTCCAAACCAAATATCACCGTTTGGAGCTTTTGATGCACAGGAAATCGTATATTTTGTTAAGTCTTGTATTTTACTAACTACAATTTTCCCTTCATCATCTTCCATTATTTTAGAAATGCCCATGGAAGTTCCAATCCAAATAGAATGATCGTTATCTGTGGCTAAGGCAAGTATTTTATCATCAGCTAATCCATTTGTATTATTGATAAAATCATAGCGTCGTGAGTATAATTGGTTTAAACCTTTTTTAGAAGCAAGCCATATTTGACCAGCATTATCTACAAATAACTCATTAATAGTGCTACCTTGAATAGTTGTTTCGTATTTATAAACCGAAATTTTTCCATTATCTATCACAATGATGCCATTTTTTTCGGTAGCAACGGTTATCTTTTTGGGAGACTCTTCAACGCCATTAATAATCGTTCCTAAATTCCAGTTATTGAAAAATGGAATACGTTCTATTTTGCTAGTTGCTATGTTATAATAACAAGCGCCAGAATCTTGCATTGAAATTAAAAGCCGATTGTCATTTAAATATAAATCTCGAGTAATATTATCTGGTAAACCATCTTTATTTGAGATAATACTGAAGTATGGCTTTGCTTTTAAATTTTTAATCTGCGTAATTCCTGCATCGGTTCCGCACCAAATCTTGTCTTGTCCATCAGTTTCAATCGAATAAATTACATTGTCGCTTAAACCGTGTTCAGAGTCATAATGCTTTAGTTGGTTATCAGATAAAGAGTACAGACCATTACCATAAGTTCCTATAAAAGTGATGGAGTTTACTTGGCAAATGGATGTAATTCTTTCTTCATTAGGTATTTTACCAAAACTGAGCGAATCGAGTTTGTTGTTTTTATACGAAAAGACTTTACCGGTTTTAGTTCCAACCCATATTGTTTTGTTGGATGAAATAAAAACAGATGTTATTTCCTGTTTTAGCTGTGGATAATCCTTAAACACATCTTGCGATGCTTTACCGTCAAATTTATAAAGACCTTCTTTGGTACCTAGCCATAAATAGCCATTGTTGTCTTGGGTAATAGTATTTATCGCTACATCTTTTTTGCCTGTTATGGAAAAGTAGTTTTTTACCTGAAGTTGAGAAAATAAGAAAGTAGAGTAGATAGTTAAACTTAATACTATAATACCACGTTTAATCATCATTTTGGTTAAGCTTTAGGTTTTAAGTTCACTTTTACTTCCACCATAATAATAGAAGCAATTTTTTGGTTAACAACCTTTGGTATTTTGATATTATGATCATCTAAAGGAACTTCAAAAGACGTTTCTACAAGTATTTCTTTATCTTTAATAGTGATTTTTGTTTTGACTATTTTTTCTTTTTCAGTGCCATGTATATTAAATGTTCCTTTTGCCCTCACGGTATAAGTTCCATTTTTAGTAAAATCGATGTCTTCTATGATTTTTCCTTTAAATGTGGCGGCTTTATATTTAGTTGTTTCCATGTAATTTTCACGGAAATGCTCTTTTTGAAGTCCACTATTGAACCCATCAAATGATTCAATAGCGATAGAAAAGGCTACATTTTTAGTAGCACAATCTAAAACGCCTGATGTTTTGTTGGATTGTGCTTTAATTAATTCAAGAGGGGCTTCTGAAGTGAATTTCGTATTCCCATCTTTGCACAGAAATACTTGTCCGACTATAATTTTAGAGAAAATAAGAGCTAATATGATGATTGTTTTTTGCATGATTTATTTATTCTTCTTAGGTAAATATAATCATTTTATTGCTTAATATAAAAGTATTTTTTTAAAATTATATAATGTTAAAATAGCTTTTTTACTATCTTTAAACCCTATGTTTAACTTTTCGTATTTTATATATTCCTTTTTCCAAAAACGAAAGTTATTTTTTATCTTATTAATTTTAATTTCTTGTGGTTCGTT
>ERZ724517.328-NODE-328-length-29921-cov-8.838110_pt1 | contig 29921 bp, 25 predicted proteins | sample MGYA00376050_ERZ724517 | MGnify/ENA primary metagenome ERZ724517 (study PRJEB28724, sample SAMN07190886) | activated sludge metagenome | isolation source: activated sludge of sewage treatment plant in Hong Hong | place: USA: Christiansburg, Virginia | collected... | reverse complement strand
CCCCCCAGCCCCCTCGCCCCGCCGGGCGAGGGGGGTTAACAGCCACATTTGACCGCGCTTTTTTGAGTCGGGCTTCTACAGGCGGGAGGTCTTTTAATGGTGGAGTTGTGTTGTGCTTGAGCTAATGGGTGTGTCCAAGGACTGGCAGGCGCGCGTGCTGTTGCGCGCCCTCAGCCTGCGCGTTGCGCCCGGTGAAACCGTGGCGATTCTGGGGCCGTCGGGGTCGGGAAAAAGCACACTGCTCAAAATCGTGGCGGGGCTGGAGCCGCTGGATGCGGGGCGCGTGCTGTTCGACGGGCAGGACATCACCACTCTGGCGCCCGAGCGGCGGCGTTTTGCGTTGATGTTCCAGGACTTCGCATTGTTCCCGCACCTGGATGTGCAAGACAACGTGGCTTTTGGTCTGGTGGAGCAGGGGGTGCGCAAGCCCGACGCCCGCGTGCAGGCCTGCGCCATGCTGGAGCGCTTTGGGTTGCAGGCCTTTGCCCGTGCCCGGGTGACCCGGCTCTCCGGTGGCGAGCAGCAGCGCGTGGCCCTGGCCCGCGCCCTGATCACCCAGCCGCGCGTGCTGCTGCTGGACGAGCCGTTCTCTGCGCTGGACGCGGAGTTGCGCCTGCAGCTGCGCGAGGAGTTTCGCCAGCGCATCACCGAGTTCAACATCGCCACGGTGCTGGTGACCCACGATGAAGCCGAGGCCCGCGCCATGGGCACCAGCGGCTACCGTTTGGTGAATGGTGGGCTGCAGCAGACCTGGTGACAGGGGCCCCGTCCCCGTCCCTGTGCAGTCCAGCCCCCAAAAAATGCGGTTCATCGCGCAGGTGTCGACAAGCTGACGCCAGGACAAGACACTGCCCCCGGTTCACAGTTTGCCCCATCAAGGAGATCCCCATGCGAAAGTTCCTCTGTATCGGATTGCTTGCGACAACGCCCTGGGCGTTTGCGGCGCAAGAAGCCCGCGAGTTGCCGGAGTTCAAGTCCATCAAGAGCCAGGGTGTCTACACACTGGTGGTGACCGCCGGACAGAAACAGTCCGTCATGGTCAATGGGGACGAGAGCGCTCTGGCCAGGCTCACTACCACCGTCGTGGGTGACGAGTTGGTTATTGCCATGCCCGAGAAAAAGAGCTTTGGCTGGAGTGATCGCATAGCCATCACGATCACCGTGCCGGAGTTGACCCGCATGCATCTGGAAGGTGTAGGGGGAACCACATTGAAACAACTGGCCGGCGAGAGCTTTGAGCTCACCTACCAGGGCGTCGGTTCCACAACGGTGGACGGCAAGGTCAGGCATTTTGTGCTGAGGGCCGAAGGTGTGGGGACCCTGAATGCGCGCGAGCTGGATGCCCAGATTGTGGATGCCCGTCTGGCAGGCGTTGGTTCTGCCAAAGTGCGCGCCAGTGAATCGCTGACCGCCAGGGTGGAAGGCATTGGCTCGCTGACGTACTACGGAAAGCCAGCCAAGGTTACCAAGTCCGCAGACGGCATCGGCACGGTGCACGCCGCGGAGTGATGCATCCACCGGGTTGTGTACGATTGTTTCATTGAATTTCCGTTAATTTCGCGCGGAGCGTTGCGTATTTTGGGTTTCATTATAGGTTTTTCAGTCTAGATTGCATGGATGTCCTTGAATAATTGTGTACGAACGTACACAATAAAGGCAGACGCTGGGTTCCCCGGCGACGACCACATTCAAGGAGACACCATGGCTACCGCAACCAAGTCCTCAACCAAGTCCAAAGTTGCGCACGAGCCTTCCCTGCGCTTCTACCACTCGCAGGCCTTGCGCCAGAAAACGGACGAAGTCCTGACCGCCTTGGATGCACACCCCGGGAAAAAGAACCACGGTGATGCCATTGCGGATCTGGTCGCCGAGCTGGTAGACGCTGGTATGGATTACTATTTTCTGAAGGCGCTGAAAGCGGCGGACGTCGGCTTTGTGGCCGAACAGTCCGCCCGGTTGGGCATGTCCGGCGCGGTCACGCTGATCAGTTCGGTCTGCCGCAAGTTCATCACCCGCATGGACCACGCCCAGCTGCTGGTGGTTGCCACCCATATCCGTGGGCTGGCGGCGGATTGATGGCACGATGCACATGAAACACCCGCACATTCACCTCTCCGACATCCAGGGCTACAGCCAACTGGCCGTTGACGCCGCGCTGGGTGTCACCGACATGGTGGAGGCCATGCACCACACGATTCTTGGTTTGCCCATGCCCTTGGGCAAGGCCAGCGCCAAGCCGACGACTGGCGTGCATGGAGTGGTCTACCACGGCCTGCGGGGCAGTAGCGCCCTGGTGTACAAACTGGTGCGCCGGATCACCGTGGCGGTGGGCCATGGATTGAACAGTGCAGTGGAGTACTTCCACCCCGAGCCGGACCCGACCGACTCGTCCAATGGCCGCAGCGCCCTGGTGTCTATCCTGAACGGCGTGCTGGGCGACCACATGCAGGCGCACGGCAACCCGCTAACCCTGGGCATGGCGTGGCGGCGGGATGGCCAGACGCTGGAGATCACCCGCTCGGCTTTGGCCCACGCGATCCCGCATCCCTCAGGCAAGATTCTGGTGATGCTGCACGGCCACTGCATGAATGAGTTGCAGTGGTGTCGCAACGGCCATGACCATGGCGCGGTGCTGGCGGAGACCAACGGGTTTACGCCCATGTATTTGCGCTACAACTCGGGCCTGCACATTTCGGAAAACGGCCGCGCGCTGGCCGACCAGCTGGAGCAATTGCTGGCCCAGTGGCCCACGGCGGTGCAGGAGGTTTGCATCGTCGGCTACAGCATGGGCGGCATGGTGGCGCGCAGCGCCTTCCACTATGGCAAAAAAGCCCGGCATGCCTGGGTGAAACAGGTGCACAAACTGTTCTTTGTCGGCACACCCCAGCACGGATCCATGGTCGAGCAGGCTGGCAACCTGATCGACAAGGCGCTGGAAGCCAGCCCCTATTCCCACGCACTGTCGCGCCTGGGCAAGATCCGCAGCGCCGGAACGACCGACCTGCGCCATGGTAATTTGATCGACGAGGACTGGAAAGGCCACGACCGCTTTGCCCATGCCGACGACCGCCGCCAGCTCTCGCAGTTGCCGGCCAACGTCAAGTGCTATGCCATTGCCGCGATGATTGCCAGGGAGCCCAGCGAAATCTGGGGCCAACTGGTGGGCGACGGCCTGGTGCCGTTGAAGAGTGCTCTAGGCAAACACCGCGACACAAACCGTGCATTGCATCTGCTGCCCGAGCACCAGCGTGTGTACTACGGCATGAACCACCTGGGTCTGCTCGACAGCCCAGCGGTGTGCGCGCAGTTGCAGGCGTGGATGAAAGAGTAGATTTGGCCCCCGCGCCCCGCCGCTGCGCGGGTCGCTGCCCCCCGAGGGGGTGCGTTTTCCCTTGGGGCGGCCCGGCGGAAAAACTAACCCCCGGCGATGCCGTCCACCCGCAAGTGCAGCACCCGGTCGGCACGCGCAGTCGCGGCTTCGGAGTGGGTGACCAGCACCAGCGATGTGCCATGCGCCCGGGTCTGCGCCACCAGGGCCTCCATCACCCTGGCCGCGGTGGTGGGGTCCAGATTGCCAGTGGGCTCGTCGGCCAGCAGCAGCGTGGGGCGGTGAACCAGCGCGCGGGCAATGGCCACGCGCTGCAACTGGCCGCCGCTGAGCTGCTGCGGCAGGCGTGCGCCCATGCCGTCCAGTCCCACGGCCTGCAGCATCGCTTGCACCCGGTCGTCATCGGGCGTACCCAGCAGCAACAGGGGCAAGGCCACGTTTTGTGTGACGTCCAGATGGCCCAGCACGTGGAAGGCCTGGAACACAAAGCCCACCTTCTGGCGGCGCAACAGGGCCCGCGCGTCATCGTCGAGCGGGCCGAGGTCGGTGCCGTCCAGCGTGACCGTGCCGCTGTCCCACTGGTCCAGGCCGGCCATGCAGTTGAGCAACGTCGATTTTCCAACGCCCGACTCACCGACGATGGCCACAAATTCGCCGGGTGCAACCGTCAGCGAGACGTTGCGAAACACCGGCGTGTCGCCGTAGTGTTTGCTGAGATTCTGGATGGTCAGGTTCATGGTGTGGTACCCATGATAGAGGCACAATGGCGGGATGAACCGCAGAACCCTCATCCTTTCCGCCGTGGCTGCCGCAGCCACCTTTTCAAGCCTGCCCGGTGCCTGGGCACAGACCCGGCCAATCCGCCTCATCGTGCCCTACGCAGCTGGCGGTCCGCTGGACGTGACGGCCCGCGTGCTGGCCGAACGCGTAAAGGACAGCCTGGGGCCGGTCATCGTGGATAACAAGCCGGGCGCGGGTGGCAACATTGGCGCCGACGCCGTGGCCAAGGCCGCGCCCGATGGCCTGACGATTGGCATTGCCGCCACCGCCACGCACGCGGTCAACCCTTGGCTGTATGCCAAGATGCCGTACAACGCGGCCACCGACTTTGCACCGATCACGCAGATGGTGCGCGTGCCCAATGTGCTGGTCATGAACGCCGAGGCCGCCAAACGCCTGAACATCAACAGCGTCAAGGATCTGATCACCTACGCCAAGGCCAACCCGGCCAAGCTGAACTATGGCAGCGGCGGCAATGGCAGCGCCGGCCATCTTGCAGGCGAGATGTTCAAAGCCCAGGCCGGCATCTTTGCCGTGCACATCCCCTACAACGGTGGCAACCCGGCGCAGTTTGCGCTGCAAAGCGGCCAGGTGGATTTCAACTTTGACAACCTGGCCACCGCCGCGCCCGGCATCAAGTCCGGCAAGCTCAAGGCCCTGGCCGTGACCACGCTGGCACGCTCGCCGGCGCTGCCCGACGCGCCACCCGTGGCCGACACGCTGAAGGGCTTTGCGATCGACACCTGGTGGGGTCTGGTGGCGCCTGCCGGAACACCCAAGGACGTGATAGCCAAACTCAACACCGCCTTTGTGGCGGCGCTGCATTCACCCGAGGCACAGGCGCGCTTTGCGGGGCTGCTGGCGGAGCCCGTGCCCACCACGCCCGAACAGTTTGGTGCCTTCATGAAGAGTGAGTTGGCCAAGTACCAGGGCGTGGTCAAGGCGGCTGGCGCCAAAGTGGATTGAGCGCACGCCGGACCTGCGGTGCCACGCCCTCCCAGCGCTTGAAGGCGCGGCGAAAGTTGGCCTGGTCGGTGTAGCCCAGCCGGTAAGCAATTTCCTGCAGGCTGATGTGGCTGTTTTTCAGGTGCTGCAACGCCAGGCGGTGGCGCACCTGGTCCACGATGGCACGGTAGCTCGTCCCCTCGGCTTCCAGTTTGCGGTGCAGGGTGCGCGGCGCCATGTGCAGCAGGCGGGCGCTGGTTGCCAGTGAGGGCATGGTGCCGCTGGTCGACAGCAGGCTGCGCTGTATGCAGGCGGTGAGCGATTCCTGGCGCGTCATCGTGTCCAACTCAGCCTGGCATAGTGCGGCAGCGTTTTCCAGTGCCTGGGCATCTGCTGTGGAAAGCGCCATGTCCAGCGCGGCCGGGTTCAGGCACAGTACGTTGCCCGGCGCGCCGTAGTGCACCGGGCATGCAAACAGTTCGTGCGCCAGTACCTCATAGGCAGGTGCAAGTGCTGCAAACTCCACCCCCAGCACCGTCTGTGCGCCGGGTGCAAGGTAGTCGAACACATTGCGCACGGCCAGCATGACGGTTTCCAATATGAGCAACTCGGCTACGTCCAGATCTGCGGCGGGAGTGAACTCCAGGCGTGGCGATGATCTGCTGTCCGCATACCGGGCGGTGAGAAGGTTGGTGCGCACGGGCAAAAAGCGCTCCAACAGGGCAATGGCCTGGCGCAGGCTGGCACTGTTCATCAGCGCAAATGCCAATGTGCCATGGGTGTTCATGCGCAGGCGCCGCCCCAGCAACAGGCCCAATGCGGGCTCCTGGGTGTGAAGCACGGCGGCGCGAACCAGCGCCACATAGCGCTCGTTGCTGAGTGCCACAGTGGGCTCGGTGAGTTGCCGCAGTTCCAGGTTCGCCGCCTGTAGCCAGGGACGCGGGTCGTACCCCATTTCCTGCGTGAGTTCCATCAAGGTGCGCAGGTACAGCGCGGGTACCTGGATGGCAGCCTTGTCCGGTGGATGGGCGGTGGCAGGCATTGGCATGTGGTGTGGCGGAAAATGACCTGTGATTGGCAAAGTCTAACCTTTCGCAGTCGACGCCAGATGTCTACCATGCAAGGCAGAGGTGCAGAGCACCCGCATTACAGGAGACAGCATGTTCGGGTTGAATGCCAATTCGGCGGGCACATCCGCCACCATCAATGCCCAGCCGATACGGGTGCTTGCGGGCGAGACCATTCTGACCGCGGCCCTGCGTGAAGGCGTGGACTTTCCGCACAGCTGCCGGGTGGGCGGCTGCGCGAGCTGCAAGTGCCGTCTGGTCGAGGGCCAGGTGCGCGAACTGACCGAGTCGAGCTACCTGCTCTCGGAGGACGAGTTGGCCCAGCGCACCATCCTGGCCTGCCAGAGTGTGCCCATGGGACCGGTGCGCATTGAGGTGGAACAGACCAAGGCCTTGGCAGTGCAGGCATGCAGTGGCACCGTGGTGGCGCAGGAGGCGATGACGCATGACATCCAGCGCCTGTGCGTGCAACTGGATGCGCCCCTGCACTACAAACCGGGGCAGTTCGCGCAGATCCGTGTGGAGTCGCTGCCGGGGGTGACGCGCAGCTATTCGTTTGCTACGCCGCCCCACGGCCAGGGTATGGTGGAGTTTTTTGTGCGGCGCGTAGGGGGCGGCACTTTTACCGAACATGTGCACAGCCACAGCTTGGTGGGACAAAAGGCGCAAGTGCAGGGGCCCCTGGGTCCATTCTGGTTGCGTGAGTCCGATGCACCGGTGCTGTTTATTGCCGGGGGCTCGGGCTTGGCACCGGTCATGGCCATGCTGCGTGCCATGCAGGCGCAGCGCCTGGCCCGTTCGGTCACGGTGCTGTTCGGAGCCCGCACACAGGCGGACCTCTACTGCATGGACGAACTGCGCGCCATGGCCGCCAGCTGGGCAGGCCCATTCCGGCTGCTACCCGTGTTGTCCGAGGTGCAGCCTGATGCCGCTTGGTCGGGTGCGCGCGGGCTGGTGACGGAGCATGTGTTGGACGTGCTGGAGCCTGGCATGCACGCCTACCTGTGTGGCCCGCCGGGCATGATTGACGCTGCCAGCGCACGACTGCAACAGGCCGGCCTGGCCAAGGGTCACATCCACGCCGACCGGTTTACTACGCTCCATGATGTTCCAGCCCTCGCCAATACAGCACCTGAAGCTACGGAATCCATAGCACCGCCGGAGTCTGTTGGTGCGTGGTTGGTCGCGCTGTGGCATTACCTCAAGTTCTTCCTCTTCCACGTGGAAGGCCTGGCCGTGGCGGCAGCTCTGTTTGCCGGCGGCGGCTGGATTACGCTGGCCCTGGTGGGATTCAGTCTGTTCAGTACCTTGGGCGACATGCTGCTGGGTGACGACACCTCCACGCCCAGGTACCGACACCCCTGGGTGTTGACCGTGCAGCTTTGGATGGCGCTGCCGGTGCTACTGCTCATCTGCTTTGCAGCCGTGTGGAGCGTCAGTGCAGGTGATCCGCTGGGTGCCGGTGCCATGCTCTCGCAGTGGAGTGGCCTGGATTTGCTGGCCGCACGGGAGGCCACCCACTGGGGGCACCATGTGTCAGCCTTCCTCGTCACCGGCCTGATGATCGGGATGGTGGGCACCATTCCGGGTCACGAGCTCACACACCGCACCTGGGAGCCCGTGTCGTTGTGGGTGGGTCGCTGGCTGCTGGCCTTCAGCTTCGATGTGGGTTTTGCCATTGAGCACGTGTATGGGCACCACCGTTATGTATCCACCATCAACGATCCGGCGACAGCACCGCGCGGACGCAACGTGTATGTACACATCGTCATCTCCACACTGCGCGGCAACATCAGCGCCTGGAGGATAGAGGCTTCGCGGCTGCAGCGTCGCAGGCTGGCGTTGCTGTCGTGGCACAACGCCTACCTGCGGGGTCTGGTCATGAGTGCCGTGCTGGTAGCCGCGGCCTGGGCCCTGGGTGGTGCGTGGGCCGCGCTGTTCTTCTGTGCCTGTGCGCTGTGGGGCAAGGCGTTGCTCGAAATCGTGAACTACATGGAGCACTATGGCATCGTGCGTGACCCGGCGCAGCCGGTGCAGCCCCGCCATTCGTGGAACACCAACAAGCGTGTGAGTTCCTGGGCCATGTTCAATCTCACGCGCCATTCGCACCACCACGCGCAGGGCGAAGTGCCATACCAGGACCTGCAACCCTACCCCAACGCACCCATTATGATCGGTGGCTACCTGACCACCATCGGGGTCGCGATGATTCCCCCGCTGTGGCACCGGTTGATGACACCGAAGGTGCTGGCCTGGGACCGTGACTACGCGAATGCATCCGAGCGCGTGCTGGCGATGGGGGCGAACGCAAGAGCAGGTTGGTCGCACCGGTCGGAGACTGCAGCGGTTGTTCAACCAGGCTAGGACTTTGCGCGCAGTAAACGATTCACCTGGGTCTGAACCACTGCGATGGCGTCGGGCTGGTCGGCGGCCACCACGTGCCTCTGCGGCATCGAGCGCAACCAGGTGATCTGGCGTTTGGCCAGTTGCCGCGTTGCGATGATGCCCAGCTCGCGCACCCCGGCCAGGGGCAGGGGCCCACTCGATCCCTTTGCCGCCTGCGCGTCCAGCGCCTCCCAAACCTGGCGGTAGCCCACGCAGCGCATGGAGGGCAGGTCCGCATGCAGATCGCCGCGTGCGCGCAGGGCGCGTACCTCGTCGACAAAGCCCTGCTCCAGCATGGCGTCAAAGCGCTGGGCGATGCGGGCGTGCAGCCAGCTGCGCTCCAGAGGCTCCAAGGAAATCAGGGCGCTAGCCCTCGTGCAATCTACCTCATTAGCTATGTTTTTGGTAGCGCTTTGGGTGGTATGAAAGTGCGACAAGGGCAGACCGGAGATGCGGTACACCTCCAGCGCGCGCTGGATGCGCTGGCTGTCCGCCGGGGCCAGGCGGGCGGCTGTCACGGGGTCCACCATCGCCAGTTCGGCGTGCAGGGCGGGCCAGCCTTTGTCTGCGGCCTCCTGTTCCAGCACGGCACGCACTGCGGCGTCGGCCGGTGGCATGTCGTCCAGTCCGTCAAACAGGGCCTTGAAATACAGCATGGTTCCACCCACCAGCAGGGGCAGTCGGCCGCGGGCGGTGATGGCGGTGATCAGGCGGGTGGCGTCGCGCACAAACTCGGCGGCGCTGTAGGCCTGCAGTGGGTCACGGATGTCGATCAGGTGGTGGGGCACCTGGGCCAGCTCGGCCGCGCTGGGCTTGGCGGTGCCGATGTCCATGCCCCGGTAGACCAGGGCCGAGTCCACGCTGATGATCTCGCAGGGGTGCTCCCGGGCAATCGCCAGCGCCGCCGCGGTTTTGCCGCTGGCAGTCGGCCCGGCCAGGCACACATGGAAGGGCAGAACTTCAGGGGCGGCCATAGCGTTGTACCAGCGTCCAGGCGCTCAGGGCAATGAGCACGCTCCAGAACAGGATGCCAAAGATCAGGGGGCCGGTCGTGCCGTCCATGTGCGTACCCAGCCATTGGCCGGTGGCAAAGGCGCTGACCATGGCAATGAAACCATTCAGTGCCGACGCCGCTCCGGCCGCCTGCGGGAACGGCCCGACGGCCCCGCTTTGCCCGCAGGGATTGTGGATGCCATGGCCCAGCATGAACAACGCAAAGGGCAGCTCAATCGCCCAGACCGACTGCACACCGGCCAGCGACAGGGCCGCCATGGTGGCAGCACCGCTCAGGCTCAGGGCCCCGGCGATGGCCACCGCGCGCCGCACCCCCAGGCGCACCAGCAGGCGGCGGCACAAGAAGGTGCCCAGCAGGTAGATGAAGGAGTTGGCGAACATTACCAGGCCGTATTGCGTGGTGCTCAGACCCAGCACCCGGATGAACACAAAGGATGATGACGCCAGAAAGGTGAACAGGCCGCTGTAGGCAAACGTGGTCAGCGCCGTGAACGCCAGAAACGTGGGGTTGCGCACAATGCCCAGCCAGGTGCGCGCGAGTGTAGCCAGTTGCAGTGCCTTGGGGTTTTTGCGGGGCACGGTTTCCTCAAAGCGCAGCGCGATCAGGCCCAGGCACACCGCACCAAAAACCGACAGGGCCAACAACGCCGCATGCCAGCTGAACCAGGCCGTCAGCAGCCCGCCCAGTGGTGCACTCAGGCAGGCGATCACGCCCAGGCCGCTGAGGCCCTTGGACATCACGCTGGCACCCTGCGCCGGTGCGTACAGGTCGCGCACGATGGCGCGTGCGCACATCACGGCAGCGCCCATGGCAGCGCCTTGCAGCGTGCGCCAGACGATCAGCGTGTCCATGCTCGGTGAAAACGCGCCGCCCACCGACGCCACGACATAGGCGGCCATGCCCAGCAGCAGGATGGGACGGCGGCCAAAGCGGTCCGACAGCGGCCCCCAGACCAGTTGCGAGATGCCAAAGGCCAGCAGCAGCGCGGTGAGCGTGAGCTGTGCCTGCGCCATGCTGGCGCCCAGTTCGTGCGCCAGCCCGGGCAGGGCGGGCAGGTACAGGTCGGTGGTGATGGGCTGTATGCCCAACAGCAGTGCCAGTGTCAGCACGATCAGTGCAGGCGGCATGGAAGTGAGTGCGCTACGGGACGGCATGGATTCAGGGACGACCTGCGGGGCCGCTGTGTAGGTGGCGCCGGGATACCTGGCGCAACAGGATGATCAGGCCCCCGGCCGCGATGGTGAGTCCGACGACCAGGGCGATCCAGAAACCTTCTGCCTGCATAGGCAGGGCCGGGCGCCAGGGCAGCCACGGTGGCGCCAGACCCAGCACGCAGCCCAGAGGCAGTGCGAATACCCAGAACGCAACCAGGTGGATCACCATCGGCGCGCGCGAAACCTTGTAGCCGCGGATCGCGCTGCTGGTCGACACCTGTGCGGCATCGGATATCTGGAACAGCGCGGCCAGAAACAACAGACCGGCCGCCGCCGACGCCACGGGGGCGTCATTGGTGTACAGCGCGGCAATGTGGTGGTTGAAGACCGCCATCAATGCCGCCGAGACCACGGCCAACCCGACCGCCAGCGCAACGCCCACGGTGGAGCGAAAGCGCGCCGCCACCGGGTCGCCCGCGCCCAGTGCCTGCCCGACCCGGGTCAGCAGTGCAATGCCCAGGCTCAGTGGCACCATGAAAACCAGCGACGAGAAATTCAGCGCAATCTGGTGCGCCGCCACCTGCGTGCTGCCAAAGCGGGCCACCAGCAAGGCAATCAGGCTGAAGGCGCTGCTCTCGGCAAAGTAGGTGACGCCAATCGGCAGGCCCAGTTTGAGCAGGCTGTGCACCTTTTCGCGGTGCGGCGCCTCAAAGCGGTCAAACGGCCAGGTGCTGCGGTAGGCCGGAGCATGCCGCATCCACCACAACAGCCCCCCCAGGTTGAACCAGATGCACAGCATCGTGGCCCAGGCACAGCCCACGCCGCCGAGTTGTGGGAAGCCCCAGTTGCCAAAAATCAGAAGCCAGTTCAGAAAGCAGTTGAGTAACAGCGCGCCCAGCGCGATGGCCATCATGGGCTTGGTCTGGTTCAGGCTGGCACTGTAGCCATACAGCACGCGGTAGCAGGCAAACGCGGGCAGCGCAAAACTGGTGATGTGCACAAAGCGAATGGCGATGCCACGCACTGCGGGCTCGAGCTCCATGTGGTCAAACACCAGCGCCCCCAGGTTGGCCAGCGCAAAGGCCGCGGCGCCCACGCCCAGCCCTTTCCACAGCCCCTGGCGCACCACGTGCGGCACCTTGTCGAACTGGCCCGCGCCCACGTAATGCGCCACCGTGGGGTTCACCGACATCATGACGCCCATCAGCGTCACCACCACAATCATCCAGATCGACGAGCCCAGCGCCACGCCGGCCAGGTCTTGCGCGGACGCGTGCCCGGCCATGGCCACATCGGCCACCGCCATGCCGACATTGGCCAGTTGTCCCACCAGAATCGGCCAAGCCAGCTGCCATAACGCAGCGATTTCGGAGGCAATGCGGGCGCTGGAAGAGGCTGTGTGGGGAGTGGGCGCTGGCAGGGTCATCGGGCAGCCATTCTAAGGGGGACGCTGTGCAATCCCCTGGAACCCAAGTGGTTTTGACTTGGCTGCCGATAGCTACTATAGTGATATCACTTTGATCTCATATGAGAAGCCAAAGCAACCAATGGGAACCGTCATGGAAAAACAAGCTTCGAACGAATTTCTGGCACAGACGCGCAATGGCTTTGCGGCTGTGGGGATGGGGGTAGGGCTGTTGCTGGGTGCCGTGCTGCTGGTGACACGGGCGCCTTCGCTGCCGGCCTTGATGGCTGCCGGGGTGCTGCTGCTGACGGCGCTGTGGTTTCTGACCGGCCTCTACACACTCAACCCCAACCAGGCGGCCTTGCTCAAGCTGTTTGGCAGCTACCGGGGCACGGACCGCGCCGAAGGCCTGCGCTGGAGCAACCCGTTTTACAGCCGCAGCAAGGTGTCGACCCGGGCCTACAACTTCAACAGCGAGAAGCTCAAGGTCAACGACTTGCGCGGCAACCCGATCGAAATTGCCGCCGCGATTGTGTGGCGGGTGGAGGACACGGCGCGCTGCAGCTTTGACGTGGAAGACTTTGCGTCCTATGTGCTGACGCAGGCCGAAGCGGCTGTGCGCCATCTGGCATCGAGCTACGCCTATGACAACCTGGACGACGCGGCCAGCGTTGCGGCGCAGGAAATCACACTGCGCTCCGGTGGCGAGGCGGTCGGCGCCGCACTGCGACACGAGTTGCAGGCCCGCTTTTCGCTGGCGGGCATCGTCGTCGTGGACGCCAAGCTGACGCACCTGGCCTACGCCCCCGAGATCGCCGGTGCCATGTTGCGCCGCCAGCAGGCGCAGGCCATCATCGCGGCACGCAGCCTGATTGTGCAGGGCGCGGTGGGTATGGTGGAATTGGCGCTGAGCGGCTTGCAGGAGCGTGGCCTGGTGGATCTGGACGATGAACGCAAGGCGGCCATGGTCACCAATCTGCTGGTGGTGCTGTGCTCGGACCATGACGCCCAGCCGGTCGTCAACACCGGCACGCTGTACAACTGATCAACTGATGTCACAAGGAGTTGCCATGCAAAACAACAAGTCCCGTTTCCTGCTCGCGGCCAAGCTGGTTCTGGCAGCCCTGTTGCTGCTGGGTCTGATCGGCGTTGCCGCTGCTGATCTGGCGCCCCAGGTGCCCTTGGCCGTGTTCCTGTGGTACGCCACCATTGGCGGCCTGGGTCTGGTGGCGATCGTTATTGCCGGGGCGGTGGTGTCGCTGACGGTGTCGCAGTTTGTGTTGCGCCATGGAGGCACCGACGCCCAGTGGTTCTGGTTTCGCAGCGAACCGCAGGGCTTGGTCCAATTGCGCGCGCAGGCCAAGGCACGTGCCGCGCAACACAGCCACGAGCCGTCCTAGCTTCGCATTCCGGAAACGAGAGGTCCATGGCCAGCCCCGACAAGAAATCCTTTGCATTGCGCATTGATCCGGTCCTGTGGGCCCAGATCGAGCGGCTGGCGGCTGCCGAATTGCGCAGCGTCAATGCACAGGTGGAGTACCTGCTGCGGGAGGCGGTCCGGGCCCGTCTGGGGGGTGCGAAGGACAACAAGGGCGCGAAGAGCAAGTCCTGAGTTCGGTTGGACGAAAAAAAGCCCGCTGGGTGCGGGCTTTTTGGCAGTGCCGGGGAGGCTGCGAATTACTTCGCGGCTTCTGCTTTCTTGGCTTTCCGGGCCTTTTTGGCTTTCTTGGCTTTTGCAGGAGCGGAAGCGGGTGTGGCAGCCACCGCGGGGGTTGCGGCTACGGCGGGAGTCGCTGCTACTGCGGGAGTAGCTGGCTTGGCAGCGGCAGGTGCGGGGGCTTGTGCAAACGCGCCAGCAGCGAACAAACCAGCGATCAGGGTTGCGAGAATCTTGCTCATTTTCAGTAGCCTTTCAAAGCTTGTTGGTCGACTCCGATAAGTGGAGGCCCTTTCACAACGACGGCGCCTGCAAACGGTTGACCGGTTCCTGCAAATATATTGGGATCGCTCAGGGCTTGGCGTCCACCACGTCCAGCCATTTTTGCCAGGGATTGAAGCCGGTGATCAGCGCGCTGGCCAGCAGTACGAGCGCGCCGCCGGCAAATATGCCGGTGCTGAGCTGCTCGCCCAGGAACACATGCCCCCAGGCCACACCGAAAACCGGGATCATGAAGGTGGGGCTCATGGCCGCCACGGGCGACACGTGCGCCAGGATGCGAATGTGCATCCAGTAGGCAATGCCCGAGGTGACCACGCCCATGATGGCCACCGCCAGCAGCGCCATGGGCGTGAATTGGGCTGCGGGCCAGCTCCAGGCCGCCCCCGGAATGAGCATCAGAAGGGACATGGCGTGCAGTCCCGCGGCGATTTGCAGCGGCTCCATGCGGCTCAGTGCCCGTTTCATCAGCGGCGTCGAAATGCCGTAGCAGGCCGATGCCGTCACACAGCCCAGCGCGGCCAGAAACACCTTGGTCGACGGTTCCACCGGCCCCAGCCCCACGATCAAGGCCACACCGGCGAAGCCGAACATACAACCGATGATTTTGCGCAGCGTCAGCGTGTCTTCCTTGAGCCAGGCCGACGCGAACATGCCAAACACCACGGCGGTGGAGTTCAGCAGCGCGCTGTAGCCAGCAGGCAGCTGCAGCGCCGCCCAGGCAAACAGTAAAAAAGGCAGGGCCACCGACAGCAGGCCAATCAGCGCCAGCTCGCGCCAATGGCCCATGGGCCAGGTGTGGCGCATGGCGCGCATCAACACGGCCAGTGTCAGAGTAGCCATGCCGATGCGCAGGGCGGCCAGCACGTTGGGGCCCAGCAGGGGGCTGGCAATGCGGATCAGCATGAAGGAGGCGCCCCACAGGGCGGATAGCGCTACCAGCTGCGCGAAGTGTTTGGTTTTCACTGTCTACCGGCCCCGCAGGAACAGTGTGTCGATCTCGCGCACGCTGAGCTGGCGCCAAGTGGGGCGGCCGTGGTTGCACTGGTCGCTGCGTTCGGTGGCTTCCATCTGGCGCAGCAGGGCATTCATCTCGTCGATGGTCAGGCGCCGGTTGGCGCGCACGGCGCCGTGGCAGGCCATGGTGGCCAGCAACTCGTTTTGCGCACGCTGGATGACGGTGCTGGCCTCATGCTGGGCCAATTCCGCCAGCACGCTGCGGGCCAGCTCCACGGCGTCGCCCTGCGCCAGCGTGGTGGGCACGGCGCGCACGGCCAGGGTCTTGGGCGAGAACGGGCTGATCTCCAGGCCCAGCGTGTGCAGCGTGGCGTAGTGGGCTTCGGCGGTGGCAACTTCCTGGGGGGTTGCGGCAAAGGTGGCCGGTATCAGCAGGGGCTGGCTGGCCAGTTGCGCCACGGTGGTGGTCGCGCCTTGCGCCTGTTGTGTTGCCAACTGGTTCTTGAGCCGCTCGTAGACGATGCGTTCGTGGGCGGCGTGCATGTCCACGATCACCAGGCCCTGGGTGTTCTCGGCCAGGATGTAGATGCCTTGCAGTTGGGCCAGGGCTTTGCCCAGGGGCCAGGTTTGCGCTGGTTCTTCTTCGCGCGCTGTGAGGCTGGGCGGCAGAGGGTTCTGCTCCGTGTCCCCCGCCCGCGTTGCGGGCTCCTCCTTGACCTGCGCAGAACCCTCTGACGCCCAGCCTCCTGGAGGGCTGGCGCTGGGTTGCCATAGCATGCCTATGTCGCTTACACGGTGGCCGTTTGGTTCGGCATACGCTCCGAAATTCATAGCGCCTTGCGTATATTTTGCGAGGGCTGGAGGCTGTTTTTGCTCTAAGCCATTGGACTGGAACAGGGTGGGAGTGGCCTGTGCAGGCGTGGACGCTGTGGCTGTCGCGGTGCTGTCTGCCTGCCCGGCGCGGGGCTTGGCCAGCGTGTTTTCGATGGCGTGGCGCACGCCTTGGTGCACTTCGCGGCTGTCGCGAAAGCGCACTTCGATCTTGGTGGGGTGCACGTTCACGTCCACCCGCGCCGGGTCCATGGCCAGGTACAACGCGTAGACCGGTTGGCGGTGGCCGTGCAGCACGTCTTCGTAGGCGCTGCGGGCGGCGTGGGTCAGCACCTTGTCACGCACAAAGCGGCCGTTCACGTAGCAAAACTGCTGGTCGGCGCGAGAGCGGGCGGCGTCGGGAATGCCGACGCGGCCCCACACCCGCAGGGCGCTGGGGCCCTGGCTGGACTCAGTCGAAGGCTCGCCCTGCGCGCGGGCCGCGCTGGCAGGGCGCCAGTCCACCGCAATGGATTGCGCGATGAAGTCCGCGCCCAGCACGTCGGTCAGGCGCTGGTTCAGGCTGGCCTGCAGCGACGGGTCTTCGCAGCGGCGCCATTGTTCTATGAGCTTGCCGTCGTGCCAGATCGCAAAGCCCACGTCGGGGCGGGCCAGTGCGTGGCGGCGCACGGATTCGATGCAATGGGACAGCTCGGTGGCGTCGGTCTTGAGGAATTTGCGCCGCGCCGGAGTGCTGTAAAACAGCTCCTTGACTTCAACGGTCGTGCCCTGGCTGCGCGCCACGGGCTTGAGCTCACCCGTGCGTCCGTCCAAAAGGTATGCGCCAGATTGGCCGCTAGCCCTCGACAATATTGCACAGTCCGCTATTGAATTGATAGCTGCAAGGGCTTCGCCGCGAAAACCCATGGTGGCCACTGACTCCAGATCCTGCAGGTTGCCGATCTTGCTGGTGGCGTGGCGGCGGAAGGCCAGGGGCAGCTCCTCAGTCAGGATGCCCAGGCCGTCGTCTTCCACGCTGATCAGGCGCACACCCCCTGCGGCCAGGCGCACAGTGACCTGGGTGGCGCCAGCATCCAGCGCGTTGTCCACCAGCTCACGCACCACCGAGGCCGGGCGCTCCACGACCTCACCGGCGGCGATCTGGCTGATCAGCTCGTCGGACAGTTCACGGATGGGGCGGCGGGGACGATGGGGGGGCAGGGCGGCGTTCACCGGGACATTTTAGGGGCGATGGAAATTAACCCGAATCGGGGATGGCGTGTTGGCGGCGTCACTTCTAGAATGAACCGCCCGACGCTTTCTCCAGGCGGTCTGGCCGTTCCACTTGTCTATGAGGAAGCACCATGAGATTCCCAGGATTGCGCCGGTCGGGCGCGTTGTCCGCGTTGCTGGTTTTGGGGCCGCTTGCCGCCCAGGCGACGATTGCACCCGGGTCGGCGGCGCAAATCGTCAGCCTGCAGGGCAATGGCGAGCAGCACGCGCAGGACAGCAGCCAGTGGCTGGCAGCCAAGCCGTCCCAACTGCTGCCGGGCGGCGCATTTGTGCGCACGCTGCCGGCCTCCAAGATGGCGCTGCTGTTTGCCGATGACACCCAGATTCGGCTCAACCAGAATTCGGTATTGCAGGTCAAGAGCCTGGCCACGGCTGCCCAGCCCACCACGCTGCTGCTGTCCATAGGGCGGGCCTGGGCCCAAACCAAGCGCGACGACGGCAGCCGCCTGAACCTGGAAACCCCGGCGGCCACGGCCGGCATACGCGGCACCGATTGGGAGCTGGATGTGGACGCCACGGGCAAGACCCTGCTGACGGTCCTGTCCGGCCGTGTTGAGTTTTCCAATGCGCAAGGTGCGGTGACGGTGAACAGCAATGAGGCTGCTATCGCAGAGGTCGGACGCATACCCGTCAAGATTCAGCTCAGCAATCCGCGTGACCGCATCCAGTGGGTGAATGCGCTGACGGCCGATCCCCTGCGCCATCTCTTTGCGGACCAGGTGCCGCCGGCTCTGAAGCCCGCACACGAGGCCTTGCGCAAATCGGACCTGAGCGCCGCGCAAGCTGCATTGCAGGCCGGCGCTGCATCTGCCCCCGGCGACTGGGTGGCGATTCTGCGCAGCGCGCAGGCGATACAGGCCGGCGACACATCGGTGGCCCGACAGACGCTAGAGAACCTGGTGAATGCGGTCCAGGGTGTTGCGCCACCCGCCTACCTGATGCTGTCGGATCTGCAATTGGTGGACGGGGAGTTCGACATGGCCGCCAACACACTGGAGGCCGGCCTGAGTCGCAACCCCCAGGACCCCGAGTTGTTGGCCCAGTTGGCCCGCGCCTACCTGTTGGCGGACCGCCTGTTTGAGAGCGCCAAAACCCTGGCCCGTTCGCGCAACGCTGACACGGCCAGCGTGCTGGTGGCAGAGGGCGACTTGGCACGCCGCCAGGGCGATGCGAGTACCACGGTAGAGGCCTACAGCCTAGCGAAGGCGGTCGCACCGGGCGATGACAGGGGCTGGTTCGGGCTTGGCAGTGCGCAGAGTGAGCGTGAAGAAATCAGCCCGGCCCGCGCCAACTTGCGCCAGGCGCTGGCCCTGCAACCGCAAGGCGCTGGCTATGCCGGCGAGCTGGGCACACTGGAAACCTTTGCCAACCGATTCGATGCGGCCGATGCGGCGTTTGCCGCCGCGCTGGAACGCAACCCGGCGGATTACGTGGCATGGACTGGCTTGGGGCTTCTGCGCTTGAAGCAGGGGCAACCCAAAGTGGCGCTGGATGCCTTCCTGCGGGCCGGTGTCATGGAGCCACGCTATGCGCGGGCCAAGGCTTATACCGCGGTCGCCTACTACCAGCTGGGGCGGGCGGGCGATGCCGAGGACACCCTGCGCCAGGCGTCCGCGCTGGATGACAAGGACCCGGTTCCGTACCTGCTGTTGTCGCAGATCTATACCGACCAGTTTCGCGCCGGTGAGGCCGTGCAGGCCTCGCGCGAGGCGGTCAAGCGCCTGCCCTACCTGAAGTCCCTGAACCAGTTGGCGAGCAACCAGAAAGGCAGCGCCAATTTCGGTGCCTCACTGGCATTCTTCGGGCTGGAGGATTGGGCACTGGAGCTGGCGCAGGAGAGCTACTACCCGTATTGGGGTGGCAGCCACCTTTTTCTGGCAGACCGCTATGCGGGGGAGTTCAACAAAAACTCCGAACTGTTTCAGGGCTACCTGAGTGACCCACTGGCCTTTGGCGCCAGCAACCGGTTTTCAACACTGTTGCAGCGGTCGGGGCACTATGGTGCCGTGGGCTACAACGTGGACAAGACCTTTGCGCAGCTGCAGATGCCGTCTGTCACCCTCAATGGCCTGGTCAATACGTCGGTTCCCATGGCCTATTTTGTCCAGTTGCAGCAGGGCTCCGGCACCGGATTCCCGATTGATATCGGGGCCTGGTCCGACCAGCCTGCGTTCCATGATGCGAGCGGCACGGCTGATGTGCGGGCCCGTGTGGCGACACTGGGCTTTGGCATGCAGCCCACAGAGAACCTTGGGCTTTTCGCCTACACCAACGAGTTCAGGGCGCGCATTGAGGGGCACAATTCGTTTGCAACTACGGCGGATAACACGGTCCGCCACAGTGCCTTGGGGCTTTCCTATCGGTGGTCTCCGGTGTCCCAAACCTGGTTCAAGCTTGGCAGCAGCGAGGAATCGACAGATATTGCGGCCTACCCGGTGCTGTTTGGTTCGGGTGGTGTGGAGGGACTGGTCGCCATCAATGCGCAGCCGTTCAAGAAATTCAGCGACCTTCAGCTTCGCCATACCGTGGACCTGAGTCCGCGCACGCGCGTGTCCGTCGGGGTGGAGACGGTCAAGGAGTCCCAGCGCAATGAATCCCAGGGCGGGGGGCCGATCTTTGCAACGGGGAATGGTTCTGCGGGACAGAGTGATTTCATTCTCTTTGGCGGGACCAACGATATCGACCGGCGGTTTACTGCGGTGACCTGGGCGGCCCAACACCATGCGACGCCCAAGCTGTTGCTCGATGGCGCCCTGGCGGTGAACCGCATCAGCGAGGACACCGTGGGTGAGAATGCCACCATCCTGTTGATCAGCGAATCCGTGGCGAGTGCCAGTGTGCGAGCGAATCCGACGACCGACCAATGGGCGCCCCGCGTGGGTTTCGCCTTCAAGCCTGCGGAGCACATCAGCGTGCGAGCGGCCTACCAGGACTGGGTACGGCCTCTGAGCGTGAGCACGCTCAACAGTGTGGAGACGGCGGGCATCCCGCTGGAAGACCGGCTGGTCGAAGCCGGAGGGCGCCTGAAACGCAGCGTGGTGCAAGTGGGCTGGACAGCGGGTGACGCGACGTATCTGACCGTCAAGGCCGATCACCAGGAGGTTCGCAATCCGGTGTCCCCCGGCGTTGATTTGCGCACGCCGGGCTTGCCTTTCCTGGAGGCCTTGCGCAACGCACAGAACGTCAACCTGTCGTCTGTGGACGTTCTGGAAGACACACCCGACTTTGAACAGGGAACCGTCAACGCATTCACGGTGGGCATGAACCGTCTGTGGACGTCCCGGCTTTCGGGTTACTTCAAATACACCCTGCAGGACACGACCAGTGACTATGCCGATGAGGAAGAACCCTCGGGACGGATCACCGGCAAGCGCATTCCGTACCTGCCGCGCGATACCGTGGTCTTGGGGGCAACCTGGGCCAGTGGTGCACGCGCCTACCTGGGCGCGCGTGCGGTGTACCGGTCGGACCGGTTTGAGGAAAAAGAGAATCTGACGTTGTGGCCCGCGGGCTGGAGTGTGGATCTGATCGGCACCTGGGAGACCTCGGACAAGCACTGGGCTCTTGGCGTGGCGGCGCTCAATCTGGGGGGTAGCAAGTCGCCACGGCAGATCGAGCGCTATGTGGTCGATGCGCGCTACCGGTTTTAGCCAGATCTGGCGCCTGCGCGCCACGGTGATGGTGGCCGGGCTGGCTGCCGTCCTGCTGGTTTGGCTGGCGTCGACGACGCGTCCGTGGCAGGGTGTCGAACACAAGGTGTTCGATGTTTTCACGGCGCTCACCGCGACGCGACAGGTCGCGGTGCCGGTTGTGATTCTGGCGATTGATGAGCCGACGTTTCAGGAGCTCCAGATCCAGTGGCCGTTTCCACGTCGCTTGCACGCGCAGGTTCTGGATCGCCTGCGCGCCGATGGGGCCCTGGCGGTGGGCTTTGACCTGGTCTTTGCCGAACCGTCCCATCCAGAAGATGACGCCGCGCTGTCCCGGGCGTTAAAGGCGGGTTTGCCCGTGGTGTTGGCGGCCAGCCGTGAAAAGACCGAGAGCGGGAATGCGTCGCTGTGGACTGAGGTCCAGCCGCTGGAGCCATTTCTCGGCGCGGGTTCGGTCGCGGGGCAGGTGCAAGTCACACCGGACGATGATTTCGTGGTGCGCCGCCACACCCGCCATGGCGATACGTTCTCCGCCCGACTGGCCACGTTTGCCGCAGCGCCCCATCGCACCGCGGCGTCGGACGCCGGCACCTATCTGATTGAATACCTCGGGCCGCGGGCGACCTTCGACACCCGCTCCTACTACCAGGCGCTGGAGCCTGGTTTGCTACCCAGTGGCTTCTTCAAAGGCAAGATTGTTCTCATTGGGCGGTCGGTCCGCACGGCCGTGGAGCTGACGGGTTCACAGAGCGATATGTTCAATTCCCCGTTTTCAGTGATCGACGGTGCGGACCGGCTGATTCCGGGCGTGGAGGTGCAAGCCAACCTGATCAGCAACCAGCTGACCGGTGGTGGCTTGAAGCCTGTGGATCCCGCGCTGGGGCTGGCACTGGTGGTGGCCCTGCTCGCCATGCTGGGGCTGGTGGGCATGCGCGCGCACCCGAGCGTGACGGCGACTCTGGCGGCGTCGCTGGTGGTGGGTGTGTGGTTGCTGTCGTACGGCTTGTTTGCAGTACACCATCGGTGGCTGGAACCGCTGTTTCCCGTCGCGGCGGTGGCGGCGGTCTATGGATCTGCCATGCTGCTCAACTATGTCGCCAGCCGGCGCCGAGCCCTGCAAATGCGCGCCATGTTTTCACAGTATGTGCCCGAGGAAGTGGTGGCCCGCCTGGTCGAGCGTCCAGACCTGTTGAAGCTGGGCGGCGAGGCGCGGGAGCTCACGCTGATGTTCACCGATCTGGCGAATTTCACTGCCATGTCGGAGCGACTGACCGCGGAGGCCACGGTTGAAGTCCTCACCGAGTACTTCAATGTCATGACCCCCATTATTCACCGGTATGGCGGCACGGTGGACAAGTTCATTGGCGATGCGGTGATGGCTTTTTGGGGGGCACCGCTGGCGGATCCCCGGCACGCGGAACATGCGGTGCGAGCGGCCATCGACATGCAGGTTGCCATGCAGGCGCTGGCCGAGCGGCTGACGGGTCGGGGCTTGCCGTCGATTGCCATGCGCATCGGCGTGCACACGGGGCGCGTGGTGGTTGGCAACATTGGGTCGCTATCGCGTTTTTCTTACACGGTCATTGGGGATGCGGTGAATCTGGCCGCGCGACTGGAGGGTGCCAACAAGGCATTTGGTAGCGGTGTTCTGGTGTCGGATGCTACGGCAGCGTTGCTGCCAGCCGACATCAGATTGCGGTTGCTGGACCGGGTGATTGTCAAAGGCAAGAGCGAGTCCATCGCGGTATATACGCCGTGCACGGATACCGATCTGATTACAGGCAGTTCAACCGCAGTGGAGAGTTTTTACACACAGCAATGGGACGCCAGTGAAGCCGCGTTTCGCAGTGTGTTGCTGGCCAAGCCCGACGATACGTCGGCCAAGCGGTTCCTGGATCGCATCGCAGCCCTTCGGCAAAAACCCGCAGGATCGGCGGTTTCAGAACCGCTGTCACTGGACAAGCTGTAGGCGTCGGCGGGTCGGCGATCGAGAGGCTGCAACTTCCCGTATTGCGTGCCGCCAATCATGATGCCACTGTCCAGGGGAGCGAGGTCGGACTGGTATTCCCACTCACCCACACGCACGACCGGTGGTGTCAATCCGTTTTGCAGTGCTTCCATGAAGGCCTGCGCTTCCTCGTCCGAAACCGGCTGGTAGGCGTGGCGGGCCAAAGAGGGCTCCCCATTGCTTTGCTTCACCGGTTGCACGGCTGCCTGCTGGTGGGCATGGGCTGCGATCGCGCTACCGTCGGCAGCGTGACCATCCGCAGCTCTTGAATACCGGTCAAACTGGCTTTCGGTTTCACTAACCCGCCAGTAGATGCCTTCAATCAGTACCCCGAACCTTTTGTAGGCATTGGAACGCATGAGCTTTTCCAGCGACGCGAAACTCTTGGTCCGAGCCTCTTTGCCGGTGACGAACGATTTGGCGACATCGATCATCGCAATAAAGCGGTGGTGGCGCAGATCCACCGGCATGACCTTGAATTTGTACATGCTGCCAATCACTTCCATGGCGAGGAAGCTTTCACGAATGGATTGGTACAACATTTCCTGGCGAAATGCCTTGCGCTCTTCCAGATCCATGCGTTTGACATGGGCTTCCAGGGCGGCATCTGCCTCAGCAGTGGATTTCTTTTTGGGTCGGAAGAGCGAAAGCATAGTGTTGCGTGGAGTTCACGGATTCTAGCCTCGGCTTTTTGCCGCGGGAAAATCCCCGTGTCAGCACGCCGTCGCCTCTGCTAGCATGCCCCTTCAACTTCTTCCCACTGATGCTCGCTTTTGTCCTCCGGAGATTGTTTCAAGCCGTGATCGTCATGATTGCGGTAGCTTTCTTTGCCTTCATGCTGTTTCAGTATGTGGGCGATCCTGTCGTTTTCTTGCTGGGCCAGGACGCCAGGCCGGAACAGATTGCGCAGCTCCGGACGGATCTGGGACTGGACCAGCCGTTCTTCATACAGTTCGTCCATTTCCTGGGCAATGCGGTGCAGGGCGAGTTTGGCCTGAGTTTGCGCCAGGGGGCCAAAGTCTCCCGGTTGATTGCCGAGCGGTTTCCCGCCACGCTGGAGTTGTCATTGGTCGCCGCCGTGCTGGCGCTGGTCGTGGGGGTTCCCATGGGTGTGTATGCCGCGCTGAAGCGGGGCACGTTCGTCAGCCAGTTGTTCATGACCGTCTCTCTGTTGGGCGTCTCGCTGCCGACTTTCCTGATCGGCATTCTGCTGATTCTTTTCTTCTCGGTGATGCTGGGCTGGTTTCCCAGCTTTGGGCGCGGTGAGGTGCAGACCCTGGGCTGGTGGAGTACCGGTCTGTTGACCCGCGATGGCTGGCACCACATTGTCCTGCCCGCTATCACGCTGGCCATTTTTCAGCTGACGCTGATCACGCGCCTGGTCCGCTCCGAAATGCTGGAAGTGCTGCGCACCGACTACATCAAGTTTGCCCGTGCCCGGGGTTTGAGCAGTCACGCGATTCACTTTGGACACGCGCTGAAGAACACGCTGGTGCCGGTGATCACCATCATCGGGTTGCAGTTGGGCACGCTGATTGCGTTCTCTATCATCACGGAGGCGGTGTTTCAGTGGCCCGGCATGGGTCTGCTGTTTATCCAGGCGGTCACGTTTGCGGATGTACCGGTCATGGCCGCATACCTGTGTCTGGTAGCCCTGATCTTTGTCGTGATCAACCTGGTGGTGGATCTTTTGTATTTTGTGGTTGACCCGCGATTGCGCGTGGGCAACTCAGGGGGGCATTGATGCGGAGTACACAGGCAGCACCAACGCTCAGGGTCCGGGGTCGGGCCTTTGCGCAGATATCGGAATTCCACCCGGAGCTCACGGCGTTTCGGCGGGACCTGCACGCCCACCCGGAGCTGGGTTTTGAAGAGGTCTATACCGCAACACGCGTCAAGGAAGCATTGGAGCGCTGTGGCGTCGATGCGTTGCATACCGGAATCGGCAAGACAGGCCTGGTCGCCACCATTCAGGGGCGCAGCAATACCAATGGGAAGATGATTGGCTTGCGGGCCGATATGGACGCGCTGCCGATGACCGAACTCAATGAGTTTGCCTGGAAGTCGGCCCGCGCCGGCCTGATGCACGGTTGCGGGCATGACGGCCACACGGCGATGCTGGTGGGTGCGGCGCGGTATCTGGCGGCGACCCGCAACTTTGATGGCACTGCGGTGTTGATCTTTCAACCGGGTGAAGAGGGCTATGCCGGTGCGCGGGTCATGATTGAAGATGGGCTCTTTGATCGCTTTCCGGTGCAGGCTGTCTACGGCATGCACAACTGGCCGGGCCTACCGCCCGGCACCGTCGGGCTGAACGCAGGTCCGATGATGGCTTCTGCCGACCGGGTGACGATAGAAATTACGGGGCGGGGCGGGCATGGCGCACACCCCTACCAGACCATTGATCCGGTGGTCGTGGCAGCGCACATCATCACGGCGATCCAGAGCATTGTGTCGCGCAACGTGCGCGCCATCGACAGTGCGGTGGTCAGCATTTGTGCCATGCACGCAGGTGACCCGGGTGCCATGAGTGTGGTCCCTGGGAAGGCGACGCTGGTGGGCACGGTGCGCACCTTTAACCCGGAAGTACAGGACATGGTGGAGCGCCGTCTCAACGAGCTGTGCAGTGCAGTGGCTCTGGGTTTTGGTGCCACGGCTGCGGTGCACTATGAACGCATCTACCCGGCCACCATCAACTCCTTCGACGAGACCCGTTTTGCCGCGGACGTGGCGACCAGCCTGGTCGGTGCCGACCATGTGGTGCGGGACCTGGAGCCCAGCATGGGGTCGGAAGATTTTTCCTTTATGCTGCAGGTCAAGCCCGGCGCCTATATGCGCATCGGGCAGGGCGCCGAGAACGGCGTGGGCAGCTGTTTGCTGCATAACACGCGCTACGATTTCAATGACGATATTTTGCCGCTGGGCGCTGCCTTGCACGCTGGCCTGGTGGAGCAGTCCATGCCACTATCCGTTTAGCCCGAGTTTTTCATTTCAACCAAGGAGCCATTCATGCATTTCCACAAGAAGTTTGCGTTTTCCCTGTTGGCAACAGCGCTGGCGGCCACGGCCTTGCCCGCGTCGGCCGTGACGCTGCGTATTGGCAACCAGGGGGACGCCCTGTCCATGGACCCGCATTCGCTGAATGAATCGCTGCAACTCAGTGTCACCGAGAATGTGTATGAGCCCCTGGTTGTGCGTGATCGCGACTACAAGCTGTCACCGGCTTTGGCCACGGCGTGGAAGCAGACATCCCCCACCGTCTGGCATTTTGACCTGCGCAAGGGCGTGCAATTCCACGATGGCACGCCGTTCACCGCTGATGACGTGATCTTCAGTTATGAACGCGCCAAGAGTGATGGTTCGGACATGAAGACCTATGTCGGCCAGATCAAGGAGATCAAGAAGATCAACGACCACTCCATCGACATCGTCACCCATGCACCGTTCCCCATCCTGCCCGAGCTGTTTACGCACTGGGACATCATGAGCAAGAAGTGGTGCGAGACCAACCAGGCTACCAAGCCGGTGGATCGCCGCAAGGGCATTGAAAATGTGGCCTCGTTCAAGGCCAACGGCACCGGCCCCTTCCGCCTGCGCGAGCGCCAGCCCAATGTGCGCACCGTGTTCTCCCGCAACGGCAGCTACTGGGGCAAGATCGACGGCAATGTGGATGAAGTGATTTTCAACGTCATTGGCAATGACAGCACACGGGTAGCGGCGCTGTTGTCGGGTGAGATCGACGCCATGGAGCCGGTGCCGGTGCAGGATGTGGAGCGCCTGAAGGCCATGCCCAACCTGAAAATCATGCAAGGCCCCGAGTTGCGCATCATATTCTTGGGCATGGACCAAAAGCGTGACGAGTTGCTGTTCTCCAATGTCAAAGGCAAGAACCCGTTCAAGGACAAACGCGTGCGCCAGGCCTTCTACCAGGCTATAGACATCGACGGCATCAAGCGCACCGTGATGCGTGGCGCCTCGACGCCCGCCGCGCTGATGTTTCCGCCCCAGGTCAATGGTTTCCCCTCGGACCTGGCCAAGCGCCTGCCCTTTGACGTGGAGGCCTCCAAGAAACTGTTGGCGGAAGCCGGTTACCCCAATGGTTTTGAGGTCTCCATGAATTGCCCGAATGACCGGTATGTCAATGACGGCCCCATTTGCCAGGCCGTTGCGGCCAACCTGGCCAAGGTGGGTGTCAAGATCAAGCTGGAAGTGGAGACCAAGGGCACTTACTTTCCCAAGATATTGCGCCGTGACACCAGCTTTTACATGCTGGGCTGGTCGTCCAGCACAGTGGACGCGCACAACGTGATGCAAGCGTTGATTCAGACCCCGGGTGAAGGTGGCCGCGGCCAGTTCAATCTGGGCGCCTACAGCAATGCCCGTTTCGATGAGTTGACGGAGAAGGTCGCTTCCGAAACGGACGCCAAAAAACGCAATGACATGATCCGTGAAGCCATGAAGATCCACCAGGACGATGTGGGCCACATTCCGCTGCACCAGCAGGCCCTGAATTGGGGCGTGAAGAAGAACATCGAACTGGTGCAATGGCCGGACAACGCCATGATGTGGAAATACATCACCGTCAAGTGAGCGGCCGCCGCATGAGGGGGTTCTTACTGCGCACCTGGCACGGCGACCTGGGCTACAGCTTTCGCACCTCACCGGTTGCGATGGCTGCTGCCCTGATCGCGTTCATCTGCCTGTTCTGTGCGGTGTTTGCCAATGTGGTGGCGCCACACAATCCGTTTGACCTGGCAACACTGGAACTGTCCGACGCTTTCCTGCCGCCGCTGTGGTTGGCGGACGGCAACCCCAAATATCTGCTGGGCACCGATGACCAGGGACGCGACATTCTGTCGGCCCTGATGTTTGGCGCGCGGATATCGCTGATGGTGGGGCTTGCATCGGTGGCCTTGTCTGCCGCGGTGGGCGTCACGCTGGGTCTGTTGGCGGGGTTTGTCGGTGGCACGCTGGACGCTTTCATCATGCGGGTGTGCGATGTGATGCTGTCCTTTCCCGTCATTCTGATTGCGCTGTTGATTGCCGGGGTGGGCCGGGCCCTGTTTCCCAATGCACCGTCGGCCATGGTGTTTGGCGTGCTGATCCTGTCGATTTCGCTGACCGGGTGGGTGCAGTACGCCCGCACCGTGCGCGGCTCCACGATGGTGGAGCGCCACAAGGAATACGTGCAGGCGGCTCGCCTGACCGGTGTGGCGCCCCTGCGCATCATGCGCCGCCATGTGCTGCCCAATGTGCTGGGCCCCGTGATGGTGCTGGCCACCATTCAGGTGGCCACAGCCATCATCACGGAGGCGACTCTGTCGTTTTTGGGCGTGGGCGCACCTCCGAACTCTCCGTCACTCGGAACGCTGATCCAGGTGGGCAACAAATTCCTGTTTTCCGGCAACTGGTGGATCACGGTCTTTCCGGGCCTCATGCTGGTGCTGATTGCCTTGAGCGTAAACCTGCTGGGTGACTGGCTGCGCGATGCGCTGAACCCACGCCTGCGCTAGCTGTATGAGTCTTCTTCAAGTCAAGAACCTGGTGGTCGAGTTTCCAGGCCGCCATGGAAACTTGCGCGCACTGGATGACATTTCCTTCGATATCGCCCCCGGTGAAATCCTGGGCATTGTGGGTGAGTCTGGCGCCGGCAAATCATTGACCAGCGCGGCCATCATCGGTCTGCTGGAGCCACCCGGTCGCATCAGTGGGGGGCAGGTCCTGCTCGAAGGCGAACGCATTGACCATTTGAACGAAATGCAGATGCGCCGAATTCGGGGGCGCCGCATAGGCGCGATTTTCCAGGACCCGCTGACTTCATTGAATCCCTTGTACACCGTCGGCCGGCAATTGATTGAGACCATCCAAACGCATTTGCCGGTGACGGCTGAAGAAGCCCGCTTGCGTGCCATCTCCCTGCTGCAGGAAACCGGGATTGCCGCGGCCGAGCAGCGCCTGGGCCACTACCCGCACCAGTTCTCTGGCGGCATGCGTCAGCGCGTGGTGATTGCCCTGGCGCTGGCGGGTGAGCCCAAGTTGATCGTCGCGGATGAACCGACGACGGCGCTGGATGTATCCATTCAGGCGCAGATCATCACCCTGCTCAAAAGTGTTTGTAAAAAGCATGGCGCGGCCGTGATGTTGATTACCCATGACATGGGCGTGATCGCCGAAACCTGTGACCGCGTGGCGGTGATGTATGCGGGGCGCATTGCCGAAATTGGTCCCGTTCACGATGTGATCAACAATCCGTCCCACCCCTATACCGAAGGTCTGATGGCTGCCATTCCCGATATGACCATGGACCGTGAGCGGTTGAACCAGATTGATGGGGCGATGCCGCGCCTGGATGCCATTCCAGCGGGTTGTGCGTTCAATCCGCGTTGCCCCCGGGTGTTTGACCGCTGCCGCCATGACCGCCCCGATCTTATGGCCAGTGGTACCACGCGCGCGGCTTGCTGGCTGCACGCGGCCGACGTGGACGTTGTGGCATGAGCCCCTTCACACACCAACCCATGCCACTGGTTCAGGCCAAAGACCTTGCAAAGACCTTCGATGTGTCGCCGCCCTGGTTGAACCGCGTTCTGGAAGGCAAGCCGCGTCTGCTGCTGCACGCGGTGGATGGTGTCAGTTTTGAGATTGAAAGAGGGCAAACACTGGCACTGGTAGGGGAGTCGGGTTGTGGCAAGAGCACTGTGGCCCGGTTGCTGGTGGGCTTGTACGCACCCACCCGCGGTGGACTGGCTTTCGATGGCCAGGATGTGCATGCGACGCTCAACACGCCCCAGGGGCAGGCACTGCGGCGGCGCATTCAGATGATTTTCCAGGACCCGTACGCCAGCCTGAATCCCCGCTGGACGGTGGAGGATATTGTGGGTGAACCCCTGCGGGAGCAGGGACTGACGGCGAACCCTGCGGATCTCCATGCGCGCGTGGCCGACCTGTTGCAGTCGGTCGGCCTGAGTGCGATGGATATGGCGAAGTACCCGCACCAGTTTTCCGGTGGCCAGCGCCAGCGCATCTCGATCGCCCGCGCGCTGGGTACCGAGCCTGAATTCCTGGTGTGCGACGAGCCCACGTCGGCGCTGGATGTGAGCGTGCAGGCGCAGGTGCTGAACATCATGAAAGACCTGCAGCGCGCGCGGGGCTTGACGTATTTGTTTATCTCCCACAACCTGGCCGTCGTGC
>ERZ724517.325-NODE-325-length-29963-cov-6.289421_pt1 | contig 29963 bp, 25 predicted proteins | sample MGYA00376050_ERZ724517 | MGnify/ENA primary metagenome ERZ724517 (study PRJEB28724, sample SAMN07190886) | activated sludge metagenome | isolation source: activated sludge of sewage treatment plant in Hong Hong | place: USA: Christiansburg, Virginia | collected... | reverse complement strand
AACGTATCGAAGTTCGGAAGTGTGGTGTGCATGCGTGCCTCTGTGCTGCGGGAACATGAAATGGTACGCCAAGTGCTCAAGTCACGATGCAAGTCAATGCGGCGAATCGATAAGGCAGTTCAACCACATGGGGCCAAGTATCGAACCGTGGAAGTGCCCTTAATTCGCGCGAAACACTCGATTAGGCGCCCCACCTGGCAAGTCGGGCCAATTGCGGTCGTTTGCGAACGGCGGCTGTTGGAAAACCTCAGCGCTCGAAACTCACCGGTCGCGCCCAGGGAAGGTACGCAAGCCCGCGAACCATCGGCTATCGGCTATAGCGAGTTATCGATTGATAGCGTTACCGAACCAGGTTCAAAGTCGAATGCGCAATGCGTAAGCAAAGCTGTCATTCAGTGCGCCCGCGCGACCGTAGGCCAACGCCAAGGGTCCGAAGGCCAGATAGGCCGCTGCACCAGCTGGCGGTAGCTATGATCGCAGCATGCAGCAATTAGCGCCTGCGAGGATCCCAGTGCCGAACACTAGGAGCCTGACCAGTCGCAGCACTCTAGGGAGGAAAACAGTGGCGAAGCAACTCACGCTTCTACTCGATACCAATGTCCTGATCCCGCTTCAGGATTCGTACGCGGTCCTCAGCGAAAATCTGGCCAACTTCCACCGGCTTGCACTCGTCGGTGGACACCAATTGCGGTACCACCCAGCCAGCATTGCGGACTTCGAGCGGGACTCAGACGTCGACCGGCGTGCGAGAAACCTGCAGCACGTCCGCCGGTACCCTGCCTTGGTTAAGCCTGCTACATGTCCTTGGAACACGCCCACAACCAGTCCCAACGACGCATGCGACAACGAGATTCTGTATGCGCTAGAGTGCGATGCGGCTCACGCGTTGATCACGGAGGACAAAGGGCTTCTGGCAAAGGCCAGAGAGCGCGGTCTTGGCAATCGCACTTACAACATCCAAACGGCAGAAGACTGGCTACGTCGGCTTCACCAGCCGCACGAAGTTTCGCTGCCAAACATCGATGATGTGCCTCTGCACAGTCTGACTCCGGAGCTATCCCAACCGTTCTTCCACAGCTTGCGCGACGGCTACACTAGGTTTGACGACTGGTTCCGCAAGAAAGCCCGAGAGAACAGGAAAGCGTGGGTCTATCGTGATGAGGCGGGAGTTCTGGGCGCGATATGCATCTATGCCGCTCAGACCGACGAGGCTGTTACCGACGACAGTGCAAAACTTGAAGGCAAAGCTCTGAAGCTATGCACATTCAAGGTGGATCAGGGCGTTCGGGGGCGAAAGATTGGTGAGCTGTTCTTGAAAGCGGCCTTTCGCTACGGGACAGAGAATGCCTGCGAGCACATCTTTATTCATGCTGACGTGGATAAACACAGCTACCTTGTGAACTTGCTTCTCGACTTCGGTTTCGAAGACCGCGGTGCCTATGGTGCTGATCGTGTCTTTGTGAAGAGGCATCCTGTCGCCGCTCCAGACGATGCCGGGATGCCACCCCTCGAATACGTCCGGCGCTTCTATCCACACTACCAGGCTGGAGTCCACGTGCGGAAGTTCTTGGTTCCCATACAGCAGGGTTTTCATCGAGTCCTTTTCCCTGACTATGACTCAGTCCAATCGCTCTTATTCGTACCGGGTGGAAGCGTTGGCAACGCTATCAAGCTCGCCTACCTCTGCCATGCGGCGGCGAAGAACATTCGCCCGGGAGACGTGCTCCTCTTCTACAGAACCGAGGACGAGCAGGCTGTCACATCGCTGGGCGTAGTGGACCAGTTCGCTGTGCTCGACGACGCGGCCAAGATCGCAGCCTTGGTCAGCCGGCGAACCGTGTACAGCATAAAAGAAATCGAAGACATGGTTTCTCAGCCTACGAAGGTTATCCTCTTCAGGTTGGTCAAACACTTGGCGAAGCCGGTGTCCTACCAACAGCTTCAAAAAGATGGCGTCGTCAAGGGCTTCATCCAATCAATCACCAATATATCTGATGGCAAATTTTCAAGAGTGCTTGCAGCCGGAGGGTCCTAGTGGGATCCTGCTGTCGGTGAAGCCACGTTTTGCAGAACTAATTCTGACGGGAGCCAAGAAAGTCGAATTCCGCCGAACATGGGCAGCGAAGCCCGTAGGCCTAGCTGTCATCTATTCGAGCTCGCCAGTCCAACGAATCGTCGGGATTGTTGGCATCAACGGCACGTTTGTAGCGTCGCCGTCCAAGGTTTGGAATAAGTGCCTTTCGCTCGGGCCGGGCCTTCAGCGCCAAGAGCTCATGGAGTACTTTGCCGGAAAGGATGAGGCATACGGTGTTTTGCTGGGTGAGGTGACGCTCCCTCCCCAACCCGTTTCGCCAAAGTCATTGTTCAGGGGGTTTCGGCCACCCCAGTCTTACCGCTACCTGAGTGCTACTGAGCTGCGTCGAGTTGGGAAGCAATTTGGTTTGACCGAGGAGGTACGATGACGATCTTCGTCGCCGGTGTCCACGGCGCAGGGAAAACCTTTGCGGCAAAACCTGCGTGCGAGAAACTTGGACTGGTGCATTCCACAGCCAGCCAGCTCATCCGTGAGGAACGCGGGCAGGCGTCGTGGGACGCGGCAAAGGTGGTCTCGGAGGTGGAGCAAAACCAATTGGCCCTCGTCTTGGCGGTGCGGCGGATTCGGGAGAGTGGAGCAAAGCTAGTCTTGGACGGGCACTTCGTTCTTCGACGTGCGGTTGGGGACCATGAGCGTTTGTCCACTGAAGTTTTCCGCGCCCTCAATTGCACGGCTGTATTGCTGATCCGCTGCCCGGTGCCCGTGCTGCTGGAGCGCCTCCAAACAAGAGGGGATAGGAGTTGGAGCGAAACTGAGCTTGGCGTTTTCAGCGCGGCCGAAGAAGAGCACGGAATTCACGTTGCAACAGTGTTGAATATCCCAATAGTGATACTCGACGCGCCGAGCCCACTGGAGGTGGAGATTTGCTTGAAACGGCTGAGTGCCTGAGAGGCAACCCCATGAACCATGAAGATCTCATATACCAGCGCATTGGCAAGTTCACGGTAACTTTCCAATGGGTCGAAAATAAGCTCCGTGAAATTGGATGGTTCATCCTCGAACCGGATAGCTCGAACTGGCCACCGGCAGACCTGCGGAACCTAACCAACGAGAAGCTCATTGACCGTGTGCACGAGTTATTCGTCCAAGCCCTGCCAAGGTGTCAGCTACCGCAGGAGCTGGAATCCGATTTCAAGGAACGCTTCGAATCATCAGTCAAACTGTTGCATCAACTGCGCCGGGAAAGAAATCGCATCCTGCACTCAGCGTTCATCGAACTAAAGGCAGTTGGTGAGGTTCAAGGGATCCTGCTCTCGAATCCGAAGTTTCAGGTCGATGAAGAGTCCGGAAAGGCGATCATTGATCAAGAAATCCTCACCAGGGAGTCTTTTGAGAAGGAGATGAAGATGATTGCTGAGGTGGCTTTATTTTTGAATCGTGCACACCTCCAACTCATCCATAGATATCCGAATGGCGGAGCCCAGGCTCTGGCGTGATGCGCTGCATCTTCTGCAAGCAAGATTCGTCGGCCAGCGTGTCTGTGGAGCACATCGTTCCAGAGTCTCTGGGCAATATTGACCATGTGCTGCCAGTTGGTGCTGTGTGCGACGGTTGCAACCAGTATTTCGCGCGAAAGGTGGAGCGGCAGGTCCTTGAATCACCTATGTTCCGGCTTCTACGGGCAGACATGGCGATTCCGAACAAACGGGGCCGCACTCCTGTTTGGATACCCACGGAGGGAGCAAAGCGACCTGATTATCGGCAGATGGGACGGTTTTTGGCCAAAGTCGGTCTCGAAGTGCTTGCGTTCAAAACACTATCCGTGCCTGAGTGGAATGATGAGCTTGTAGATCATCCAGCTCTCGACGAGTTACGCAGGTTTGCGCGCTACAACGAAGGTCCGGATTGGCCCTTCACCGTTCGATCTCTGCATCCAGTGAACGCGATCATCAAGGATGGGAATCAGTCATTCGAACTGCTGCATGAATTTGACATCTTGCTTACCCGCTCCTCAGAAGCGTATCTCGCCATTTCCATTTTCGGTGTTGAGATGGTCATCAACTTAGGTGGTAGAGAGAATGACGGGTTTCGTCGGTGGTTGGAGGAGAACAACTGGACTTCTCCGCTTTATCCGCCGAGAAACGCCCCAACCCATCCAGCGAACCAGCGGTGAGTAGTTGTTCTCGATCTCCAGTTGACTCAGAAAGCTTATATGGAGCGCATCAGGGAGGGGAACTTTTTCAGCTACGAAACAGACACTCGCCGTTAGCCTCAACCTGTCCAACCATTGACTTTGTAGCTAGCGACAATGTTCGATTGCCGCTAGTAAAGAAATGGCTGACTGGGGCCAGTTGCTGTCATTCCCGAGGGTCAGCTATCGGGCGTCCAGGTTCACGTTGCGACTGGCTAAATTGAGTGCTTTTTGGGTCACAGCCAAATCCTGAGATGATGCGCCCATGTCTCCAACATTATCAACGCTCCAGCAAGCCATTGATTGGCTGAACCAAATGGATGAACTTGATCGACCCGTCGCTGCGCGTTGGTTGGATGACCTGAGGCTTGCAGACTCACAGACATTTAACGATAGGCTACGAAGCTTGGTTCAGGAGCGAGCAAGACGGGTTGCTGGTGACAACCCGATTGCGCTTTATGTTGAACGAGAACTTGCTCAGCGCAAAGGCCTCTCGCAATTCGCGTTTTGGCAGAAGAACACGAAAAATCCAATCTCGGGAAAGCGAGCAATGCGCTCGTACGGCCCAGCGGTGAAGTTCAAGCTCTTGGCATCGCAACGAACCACACGCCCAGAGGCCGGCAGCGAAGCGATTGTTGCCAACTTGATGACGGGACTTCAACGAGCTCACAGGAAACAGTACTTCTTAAATGCTGGGCCGGATGAGTATCGAAGTCGCAATATTCGTACAGTGTTTGTGGTAACGGACTTCGTTGGCACTGGAGACAGGGTGTGGAAATTTCTCAATGCGTTCTGGCGCATGCCCACAATCAAAAGTTGGCGATCCACCGGACTTGTCCAGTTCCATGTCATTGCTTATTCCGCAACGGCGGGGGGGGTCGCACATGCTCGCTCTCACCCCATCCAGCCTGAAGTGCATTGGCTCGCACCTTGCCCCACGATAAGGACCTTGTATACGGAATCCGATGCGAAGCGCATCGAAGAAGTCTTAGTCCGCTATGACCCAGTTGACAATGATCCCGTTAACTCACTGGGTTACGGGGGGCAGGGCGCCATGCTAGTCTTCTCGCACGGTTGCCCCAATAACGCGCCTCGCGCGCTCTACAAGGCGGACAGAGACTGGAGTCCCCTATTTGTTGGACGGTCGAACACGCTCCCGGTCTTCAACAATCATGACTCGTTGGAGAAGCGCGAACGTGCATTTGCTTTGTTGCACACTGGAAGGCGTTCCACGGCACTCTCCTCGGCTGCGTGGACAGGGGATGGGCACGAGCGACTGCTGGTGTTAGCCGCTTTAAAGATCGGACATCGCTTTCGGGAGCGGCTTGCAGAGGTTACCGGCCTAGATCTCTGGCGGGTTGATGCCGCGATGGACAGTCTCAAGGCGCTTGGATGGGTAGCAGCACACGGAACGTTAACTTCGGAGGGGCGCAGTAACCTTCGGTTCGCTGGGCCGTTCGAATTGCGAAAGACTGGATCATCCGATGCCAGTAGTACAGATCGGATGTATTATCCAAAACTGCTGAGGGAACCGGTCAAACGCTAGCCTGTGCCTGGGGTAACTCCCTGGGACCGACGTCAATGACGTAGGCGGCCGAGTCGGCCTGCCAATGATTGAGCTCCCGCATAGCCTGAGATCGATGGCGCGCCACGGGCGCTGGCGTATGCCTGGCTGTGGCGCGCCATCGACCACAGGGCAAACGCATGTTGAAAGCAGATGTGGTTTCTGTAGACAAAGTAGCACCGAACCGGTTTCCTCAGCACTATCGCAACGCAGCACCAACTGATGCTGGAGCTGATTTAATCGCGAACGCCATTGCGATTGCTTCCAAAATTCGCAATGATGATGGATCAAGCGCACCATTGTTCACTCTTGGTCATCTTGCGGATCAAACAAGAGTTAATGTTCGACTGCTGAGAAAAATTGTCGCCCGCAGAGACGAGTTTGCCTACCGATCTTTTCTACTAAAGAAAAATGGTGGCAATCGAGGCTTTAGAACAATTTCAGTACCTCGAAGTGAGTTGAAATTAGTCCAGCGCTGGATCAGCGACCAAATACTCTCCCATCAATCAAAACACGCTGCTAGCACCGCTTATAGCCCAGGCAGCAGACTCGTCGACGCAGTTAAACCTCATTTGGAATGCCGCTGGTTAATCAAGATTGACCTCACAGCGTTTTTTGATTCGGTGTCTGAGCGTCGCGTCTATGAAGTATTTCTGAAGATTGGCTATCAGCCTCTTGTAGCGTTTGAATTGACGAGGTTGTGCACTCAGTTAAGTCGTGAGACGCAATGGCGATCGAAACACCGTTGGCAAAATGAAAAGTCAAGAACATATAGCGTCATCGGAACTTACCGAAATAAGAGGGTAGGACATTTGCCCCAGGGAGCTCCGACTAGTCCTATGCTGTCCAATCTCATCATGCGGGGTTTTGACGAGAAGATGACGGAATTGGCAAAGGTTTGCGGGTTCATCTACACCCGCTACGCAGACGATATTGCACTGTCAACACGATTGCAGTCCAGTCGCGCTGCCTGTGAATCTCTGATCGCTGCGGTCTATAAGTTGATCGGTCGTTTTGGTCTCGCGCCCAATTTAAGCAAGACCAAATTGGCGTCACCGAACGCACGTAAGATGCTCTTGGGGTTGCTTGTCGATGGCCCTTTCCCTCAATTGCCAAAGGATTTCAGAAAAGAGCTGAGGCAGCACATTCACTACATTAAGAAATTCGGCGCAAATGAACACGCATTGCGGCGCGATTTCAATTCCGTATCTGGCATGCGCAATCACTTGTTGGGCCTGGCGTATTTCGCTAGGCAGATTGATCCAGTATATGGTTCGGCGGCAATAGCGGAATTGAAATCTATTGACTGGCCAATTTGAGCTAGTTCTCCGAGGTCGCGAGCGGTGATTTGCTAACGCGCGCACTTTCAAACCATGGGCTAGCCCAAAGGCTTGGTCTTGTGGCGATCCAAGTAGGCATGCGAGACCAAATAAACATTCCCACGCGACCGCGATAAGGCCACATAGAGCTTGTTGAGTGTCGCAGGCGGTAGGGCTTTCAGTTTCATTCCTTTGTGAAGCTGCAGCGTCTTTGCGTTGAGAACCACGCACACTTCATCGTGGTGGTCCTCACCCTTGGATGCCCCCCAGTTCTGCGACAGACATTCATAGGCAACGTGCTCTTGATAGAACAGTTTGACGAGATCCTGACGCCGCCAAAGAGCATCCGCCTCATCTTGGGAAGTAACGTCGATGACTGACGCTTGGCGATCAGATGCCGTATCAAAGGGTATTCCGAGGCGCTGGGAAACGAAAGCGCAGACGGCCGCACTGCAGCGGCGACTCTTTGAGAGCGACGTCGTATCGACGTTGATACCAGCCTTCTCATAGCGCTTGACATACAAATCGAAGTCGTCGTGCAAGCCGCGGTTGACGCTGTGGTCGCGGCTCGTATCGTAGGTATGCTGCCTGAAATCGCCAAGCATTAGCAGTTCTGCTTGAATGCCGGCCAGCCGGAGCAAGAAATTGAAGTCGTTTCCTGAAAAATCCTGCACTTCGTCGACACAAACCAGGTCGAAGAACTGGTCTATGCGTTCGATCACATCGCCAATCAAGGCGCGTTCAATCAACAGTTTTGCCAAACGACTGTGATATAGCCTGCCACTGCTGTCTAGGTAATAGTCGTCTTCTGTTTGCTTGAATCTGTCGCGCTCTGGCAAATCAGAAAAACCGAGCCCTCGATTGCGCATCTTGAGGCCCATGATGGGTCGGAAGCAGAAGGTGTGCAAAAAGGTGAAATAGGTCATCACCGTCACCCCCATAGGCATGCCTCCATAGCATAGGGTGATCTTCCTGCGCAAGGTGCGGGCATTTTCCTCGGTGTAGGTAAACACTAAGCAACGCCGGCCAGAACCGATTTCTTCCACGATTCGTGTTGTCTTGCCCGAGCCGGCAACAGCAAAAACTACTGTTTTACCCACGTCATTGCGTCACTAAGATATGCCGGAACTTTCAAATCGACCTTGTACTTCTCGAGTAGCATGAGTGCCGCTTCGGCCTTGTTGTCTAGCATCCACTCTAGCGGCGATAGTTTGCGACGGCCTTTGCCAAATAGTTCGTCGCAAGCAGCCTGATTGTCGTTGTATAGGCAAATCTCAAACGTGTAACGGGCGTCTTCCTTTTCGGCAAAGACCTGGGAATTGGCTCCGAGCAAGTCGGCATAGTTCTCGACACAGTGCTTCTGATAATTGTGATCGTTGTCACGAATCACAGCAGTGCGTACATTCAGGATTTTGGCCAATGCCAAGTACCGTTTGAAGCTGGTGCCGCCGACTGCGATAACGTGAACGCCATCTTTTTCTAAGGTGCCGCCTGTTGATGCCTCGTAAAGTGCAGCAATAAGGATGAACTCTGCATCGCCTTCCACCAAAATGACGCGGCGCGACATCGCGAATTCCAGAACATTGTTGTCCGGCGCCTTACAGAAAAAATCCGCGGTGGCCGGGTCCAGATCCCGTAGTGACGCCTTGTTGCCGGTGGCGTCCATCATGATGACCTTGCGTAGGTCCAAGCGTGAGCACACCAGGCTGTTGTGGGTCGAGACAAAGAGTTGCTTGGTACCGGGCTTGGAGAGGCTGTCAAGGAGACGGCGCATGCTGACATGGCTTAGGTGATTCTCTGGTTCCTCAAGGAGTAAAACTTGAATTGAATCGGAGGCCTTCGTGCCTTTGCTCATAGCGAACTCGGTCTTGATAAGGCTCTGCCGGCCACGTCCACGAGCCTCCAATGGAACGCCACCCTCAGCGATTTGCAGGTCGGCTTCCAGATTTGATTTGACCGAACTCCGCACTTGGAACTTTAGTTCCAATTTGGCATTGATTTCGGCCAAATGCTCGTCAGAAAAGTTATCTTTGTACTGCCGGTACTTATTCTCGTGACTGCCACGTTGGCTAGGCGTGGCATGAACCCGATATAGGGTCCGGGTGTATTCCCGCTGAGCGTATTCCGCATTGATCTGGGCACCGTCGATCACTAGGTGCCGCACGGGCTTTGTGTATCCACTGTAAGGCACCCCAGCAAACGTTGAAAACTTAACTGTGTAGAACTCGAACGGGAAGTTGTCAGCTTTCTCTGCGAGTACTTCCTGTATTTCGAGCGCGTAGTCGTCGGAAGGCTCGCACGTAAACCGTAAGCCGAATGTGTTGTCGTGCCGAGAATTGCATCGCCCCTTGAGATTGGGGTCGCTTCCATCGGACAAATACACCTCAACAAAAAGCGTGGGCAGATTCGCGGGCTTCTTCTCACTCTTAAGGAAGCCCTCCACCACGGCATTGCGCATAAGCGCCTCAATTCCTATGGTCTCAACCTTGCTGCGACTAGCAGACAGGGTCAGGTCAATCGCCGTCAGAACGGTACTCTTACCTGCCTCGTTGTCGCCGGCGAAGATGTTCAAATCAGGATTGAGATCGAGCTGCAGTAATTCGAATTTCCTGAAGTTTGACAGCACCACCTTGCTTATGTGCAGGTGCGGTGCTTGGACGCCGATTGGCAATTTAGCTCCGCCCGCCGGCGCTGGAATAATCATCTAACCCGTCCCTGTTGGCATCACTATCTGCCGATGATAACTACACACCTACCTGCTCAGGAGAGCTCAGCACTTCCGGAAAGTCCCATGATGCTTCGGCTCGCCACATGTCGTGCGCCTCGAAGGGTACACCTTTTTGAATGCCTTTAAGAGAGTGCTCTCTGCGAGCTGAATTGCGTCGTCGCCCGAATATCCTGATGCAGCGCTGTCAGAACTTAGACGGTACTCAATGCGTATGGCCTTGGGCGGTTTGCAGGCTATTGAAATTCGGAAAAGTGTCATTTGCTCGATCCACGGACTGCGGTTGGAGTTGCTTAGTCACTTTCCCCCCAGTGATGAGCTCTTGCAGATCTAGCTTCGGATGTCCGCTTTTAGGCACTGGGACTGAATCTATCTAAAGCCGCTTTGGGTCGTATCCTGTCAACCAGGATCTGATTGAAGAGGCTGTTGTGGCCAGTTGTAAAGCGGAAACGCCTTCCTGAAGACTCTCACCGCGTTGAATCAATGTTGGTCACCTCAGCGTCGCATCTTCTTGTGTGGCGCGCTCTAACAGCTCTGGCAAATCTATCTGGAAGTATTCGCAAAGCTGATCCAGCACTTCCAACTCAATCCGTTCCGCAGTCTCATAGTACATGCGCGTAAGCGTGCCACGGTTGATGCCGGTATCCCTGGCAACGTCGCTAATCTTTAGCTTTCGCTCGCCCAGCAAACGGGCGAAGTGACAACGAATCATGACTTTATTTTAAATAAAATGATCTCCAGAGCGTCAATTTAACTTGCAATTCAACAAATCGCGCGCATAATGATCTCTAGGAGATTAAAGTTCATCATATCGGTGAAAGATGATCTTCCAGTGTAACGTTTTAAGCAATGGAGATCCACTTATGCAGACAGCTAATGAAGACGAGAAAGACCCGACCTACCTGACAACTGACGAACTTGCGGTCCGGATCAAGTACGACGTGCGCACCATTCGAGAGCGGCTAAAGGACAGTGTCTTATTGGAGGGCGTGCACTACTTTCGCCCTTTTGGAGGTCGCAAGATTCTGTACGTGTGGGAGACCATCCAAAGAGACATGAAGGGCATGACTGTTTCCAAATCCATCCTTGATGGCGGGCATCCCGATGGCCAATGGGAGCATGTTGCATGCCTAGTATCCGAGTACATAAGCCTAATGGGGCATTGTTCTTCGACTTCCGATACATGGATGATCGGTGCAGGGAGTACACGCTGCTTCCCGACACTCCCACCAACCGCAAGAAGCTAGAAAAAGTCCTGCTAAAGATCGAGTCCGAGATCGCCGCAGGAACCTTCGTCTACGCCAACTACTTCCCCAACAGCAAGGCGCTCAAGCGTCTGGATAAGGCAAGCAAAGCAGGCGTGATGCCCACGGAAGTCGCAATGGCTGCCGATGCGTTGGCGTCTGGATCTGTTGAGGCTATGCACTTGGGTACGGGACCTGTCTTCAAAGACTTCGCCACCCAATGGTTCGACGAGCGCAGCATCGAATGGCGCCGCAGCCACATAAAGTCCCTGCTGTCCACGCTGAACGGTCGCCTGGTCCCGCACTTTGGTGGGAAGGTGGTCGGCAGCATCACCAAGTCTGATGTTCTTGAATTCCGCGCCACACTCGCCAAAGTTAAAGGTCGCGGAGAGCAAACTGGACTCTCACCCAAGCGTATCAATGAAATCATGGGTCTGCTACGCCAGATCCTGAACGAAGCTGCCGACCGCTTTGAGTTTACGTCACCCATGACCAACATCAAGAAGCTGCGCCAGCGCAAGACCGATGTGGATCCGTTCAACCTGGTCGACGTGCAACGCATCATTGCAACCGGTCGCGCCGACTACAAAAACTACTTCACCACGCGCTTCCTGACCGGCATGCGCACCGGCGAAGTCCATGGCCTCAAATGGAAATACGTGGATTTCGATCTGCGCATCATCCGTGTACGCGAAACCTTCGTCATGGGTGAAGACGAGTACACCAAGACCGACGGCAGCCAACGCGACATCCAGATGAGCCAACCGGTCTTCGATGCCTTAAAGTCGCAGTTCGAAGCGACCGGTAAAAAGTCTGAATACGTGTTCTGCAATCTAACGGGACAGCCACTGGACAACAAGAACTTCTCCGACCGCGTCTGGTATCCCTTGTTGCGGCACCTGGGCCTGACCGCACGGCGTCCCTACCAGATGCGCCACACGGCCGCCACTCTGTGGCTTGCATCCGGCGAGGCGCCGGAATGGATTGCCAGACAGTTGGGGCACACCAGCACGGAGATGCTGTTCCGTGTCTACAGCCGCTACGTACCCAACCTGACCCGCCAGGACGGTTCGGCCATGGAGCGCCTGCTGGCCAGCCAGATGGCACAAGGCCCTTTGATTGAGCAAAAGCAACCTGGCGGCAACAGCACCATCTATGTCCCCGCCAAGGAAGCCATGCCCCAACCCGTGCCCAAGCTGCGTGGCATGCACCACCCAAGCTATGGGCGCAAGGGAGGCGAGGTCAGTGACCGTCCCAACACCTACCTCGACCAAGGCGGCGCAAGCTCCAACGAAGACGCCCAACCGCCGCCGCGGCAGTGGGTGCCTGCGCTGCATGCATGGATGCAAACGCATCCCCCCATGCAACTGAGCTAACACCAAACCCCGGCAAATTCCTAAAAGCCCTGGAGCCTGCAACTGTGCAGACCCAGGGCCAGGGAGAAGCTTTGCCCAAAACATGGCAAACAGACACTTGCGCAAAACGAACTCTCTGATACCTTGAATTGAAGACACCAAGGAACACAAGCAAATGACACACACATCACCGCCCACGCCGGCAGTCCACCCACCGTAGTGCCGTTGCCTGGCAGCGCATCCGTATGACCACGGGTAGCTGCTTCCAACGACACGCACGAGCCAGCACCGCACACCCCGGCTACCTCAAATCCGATCCACATCGGGTTAGGGGAGAGCTTTGCCCAAAAACTTGTTCAGCAACCCAAAACAACAGTCCCGCATATGAAAAACACTCCCACTTCCGCATCCGCTGCGTCCATCAACAACGCCGCGCTGAATTCCCTAGCCCTCCTAAACCCCCAGTACTACGCAACCCCTTTCGCACAAAAACCACCGCGCAAGCCACGGGACTGCGCACCGGTGCGTAACCTGGAGGAAGTGGTCGAACTGGTCGTAGGAACCGATCCTCAAGTCCTGGTTCGCCGCGCAGTTAATCTGGTGCAGAACACCAAGCTGCGCGACTTTATCCGCAGCGTGATGGCCGAGCGGGATGTCAACCGGGTGCTGACACTGCTGTGCGACGGCAGTCCCACGCTCCAGCGTCTTCCCATTGACCGCCTGCGTGCCGTGGCGCAAGCCGGCAGCAAGCGGGCATTCGCCGGACCTCGGACCCAAGACACCCTCTACGTCGCCATCCTGGTCGCGGGGATCGAGGTGCTGCTGGGTAAAACAGTTCAAGCACCGTATTCCTCCCGGGACGTGATTCGCTCGGTGGCGCGAGATGCCATGCGCAAGCTGGCCGATCATGACGAGGCCCTGGCCTCGGATCTGCGCAACTGTCTGGGCTGGGGCAACGACGACGAAATGGTGGACGTCACGGTGCAATGCCTGCAGCAGCGGGTCTTGATGGCCGTGGTGGACCTGCGCAGCCGCCTGTCACTTGCGCAGATGAAAGGCCAACACTAGTTCGAATGGTGCATTCGGCATCACTCCTGCATTCACCCCAACAAGGACCACCATGACACCCCACTTTGCATTCAAGTTCGCCAACTCCAGCACCGCCCTCAAGGACATCCACGATGTGCGCTTCAAGGAACACGGCCCCGGTCGAGCCAAACGCACACCTCTGCGGCAAGGCAAACCCATCTATGCCTTCTTTACCCAGGGCATGCTGGTGGTCGGTGTGCCGCAGGACCTGATTCGCTTGGTCGGTCGCGACACCATCGCCAGGCTCAACGGCGGCGTCAACTTCGGTGAAGTTGGTAAACCCTTGTTCAGTCACGACGACAGGCAAAACGGATCTGCCAGTCCCGAGCACAAGGGAACCCGCCTGATCACCTCGGTGCATCTGGAAACTCCCGATGCCATCCACCTGATGCGAGTAGAGAACCAGGTCTTCATGGCCATGCCGGAATAGGGAGAACGCCATGTCCTTTGAAAACCTCTATGACAACAACGAATGGGACCAGGACCTGTGGCCGGTTCGCGCAGCCTGGGCTGGTGCCTATGTGCCACCGGCACGCCTGGCTTACCGCAAGCGCCTGAGCTGCTGGATCCTGCGTATTCTGTGTGGTGCCGGTGGCATGCCCAGTTACCGCGAACCCGGCCACCCCCGCATGGGGCCAGTAGCCGATGTACTCAACCTGCCGCAACTGGCAGACCTGGCCTGTGCATCGAAGGAATTGCAGCAAGCCTTAGAGCAGGCCTTGGACGGACTTCATGCCAAGCAGAAGCTCGAAGCTGGCGAACTCACCCCACCAGTCCAAGTCTGCGGCATGTTGAACACTATTGAGTGGCTAGCAGACAGTGCAGGTCTGGAAGCCGTGGAGCGTGACCTCTTTGAATTCACGGTGGCGATGCGCGCGTTTCGGGCCCTGCGCCTGACGGTGGTGACCTGGGGTGACATGGGCATGGGGGACCTGGCCCAGGCCTTCGCAGGCATTCTGAACCGCTCGGTGCAGGAGGTCACTGCGGCACTGGCAAGAGACGGACGCCTGTTTCGCTGTGGTCTGGTCGGTATCAATCCCCATGGCGATGCGACCCTGGACCGCCTGTTCAAGGTCCCTCGCATACTGGGCCAGCGCATTGCATCCCATGAGGGGCCACCCCAGGAGATTCTGTCCAACCTGGTGGTGCCGCTGGTGCAACCCGGCTTGACCTTGCAGGACTACCACTACATGCAGCCCGACACCCAATTGGCGCGATCCTGGTTGGCTGGTGCAATTGCTGAGGCGTCAGCGGAGACGGTGAAGGAGGGCGAACACCATGGCCCAGGTGAAAGGGATAAGCCTCAACGACGCGGAGCCCATCTGCTGGTCAGTGGCGCACCGGGGCTTGGCAAGACCGAATGGGTGAGGGCGTTGCTGACCGAGTTTGTGTCGGTCACCGATGAACCCTCCACCCTACAAGCCATGGAAATGGTGGTGCTGGATGCGGACGGAACAGCCCTGAGTGGTGAAGACCGGCTCAGCCATTTGCGCCTGACCATGAACATGCTGCGCCACTCAACAAATGGTGTCATCGTGTTTGATGAGGCGGACGATGTGTTTCGGGGCCAGGATGAATCACAAAGCGCAGGCGGTGATCCGTCAGCCGCCCGGATGGCCAACCACCGTGCCAGTTTGAACCGCTTGATCGAAGACAGCCGCATCCCGGTGATCTGGATCATGAACCACCCGGAGATCCTGGATCCCGCGGTGCTGCGCCGCTTTGACACCGTGATCCGGTTTGAAGGCATGCCACGCTCGGTGCGGCTGTCGATGTTGCAGCAAAGCTTTGGCGGCAGTACCGAAGCGGCTGAACTGGTGCGCTGGGCAGAGATTGCCAGTCTGACTCCGGCGCTGATTGACCGGCTGGCGGTGGTGTCCCGGCGGGCGAGGGGAGCAGGACAAGTCATGGACGACGCGCAGTGCAGGCGGTGGTTGCGACAAAGGCTGCCGGGCAAAGCGACCGCTCACCTCAAGACCGTAGCTGCAGTGGCTGACCCATGGAACGCCAACGCCGTACGCGCCAGTGAAGACCTGTTGGCACTGGCCCAGGGTATTGGCCGTTGTGGTTCTGCACGCCTGTTGTTGTATGGGGCACCGGGTACCGGCAAGACAGCCTATGCCAAAGCCTTGGCGCAGCTACTGGACAAGCCACTGCTGGAGAAACGTGCGTCCGATCTGTTGTCGCCCTGGGTCGGGGAGACCGAACAACGCATAGACCGGGCATTTGAGGCCGCCATTGCAGACGATGCCATATTGTTCATTGACGAGGCCGACAGCCTGCTGGCCACCCGCGAGCATGCGGTGCGCAACTGGGAGGTGACCCAGGTCAATGAGTTGCTGGAACAGTTGAGTGACTTCGAGGGCATTGTGGTGTTGGCTACCAATCGGCTGGATGCCCTGGATGACGCTGTGCTGCGTCGCATGGACGCCAAGATCCACTTTGATGTGCTGACCGGTGATCAACTGGCGGACGGCTTTACACGAATGTGTGAACAGGTGGGGGTGGAGCATAGGGAAGTCCACAGGCTGGATGCAGCCAAGTTGATTGGACTCACGCCCGGTGACTTTGCGTGTGTGCGCCGGCGTTTGCGCTTTGCTCCGCTGGTGCCGTCTGAGCAGAGCGATTACGGTGACCAGAAAAAACAGTCTAACCACGATCAGGCTGAAGCACTGCTGGACCTGCTGCGTGAAGAGCTTCGCATGAAGACCCGGGGCAAACAGCCCATGGGTTTCCATGGAGCGGTAAACAGCGCATCCCACACGCCGGAATAGTCATGCCAAAGCTGTGCATTGCCTTCAATCCCCTGGTGCACCCGCCCTAGTGTGGGCGCGAGTGTGACCTGTTGCGTGCGCTGATTGGCTGATCACTGATCGCCGCTAACACCGACCTTCTCTCGCATTCCCGACCTCCCTGCAAAACCCGCTGAACCGGGGCAAGGGGAGGGCTTTGTCCAAATATCTGAAAGACCTATTCCATGACCAAACCCAAGAGCCAGAAGTCAAAAGCATCAACGCTTCAACCAACACGCCATGCGACGACGCTGAGCATCACCAATATGGCGCCCAAACCCAAGGCGGATCCGACCCAAGACACGGAAGTACCCAAACCACAGAATGCTGTGGTTCACGAGCTCACAGGCTTTGCACTACTTGCCCTGCCACCCGGACTGCGAACCATCCTGGGTGACGCGCTACTGGTCAGCAATACCCTGGAGCTGGAGGCGTTGCAGATCACCGCCATCGTTCGCGAGACCGGTGTGGTCGTTTACCTGAACCTTCCCGTCGTGGTCAAGGAGATGGAAACGACCGAGTTCAACCTGACCAAGGGCAGCCTGACTCTGCGCGACATCGTGGTCAAGAAGGTGGATGCGGATCAATTCGCAGCGGCCAGCAAAGCTGACAAAGCAGAGAACGGTGGCAAAGATCCTGTTACTGATCTGCAGAAACCCAAGACCACACGGAAGGGGAAGGGCCGTGCATAGACGTCTCCATCGCCGCCGTGCTGTCGGTGGCCATCGATCCAAAGGCTTTCGTATCGCCATCGCGGCATGGCGATTCAGGACAGCGCGTCAGCTCTGCAAAACCCGGTGGTCACTGGCCAAGCACCGGAAAACACCCGGCTGGCGGCAACGTACCGTGAAACGCATACCAACCTGCCATCACCGCAAGAACAGGAGATCCCATGGCTGATGACAAGCAATGGAGTTGCCTGGCAAGCTTGTGCGCGATCGCGGTTGTCGTTGTGACGGCACCGGAGTGGATGTGGACACTGAAACACTGGGACGACCCCACGGTTCCCGTACCGCAGGGCACCGTGCAGACCATCCGCTACATCGGCAATATCGGTATCGACTCCCAGGTCGACACCGAACAACGCAGCTTCATGGTGCGCGGTGTCACCCACCTACACAAGGGCAGCCGCGTGGAGCTGCGCAAGACCCTGATGTCCTTGCAGCTCTGCAATGCAGATACCGGTGCCTGCGAAGAACTCATGGGCTATCGGTGAAATGAAAACCATGAACAACGAGCGAACACCGTCGAACCCCACCACCCCAAACAACCCACCCCTTTCCCACACCTCTATGAAAATCCAACTCGCATCCGATTTGCACCTGGAATTCCTGGCGCGTTACTTCCCCGCAGAGGCCCGGATCAAACCGTCGCCTAATGCCGACGTCCTGGTTCTGGCCGGAGACATTCATACCGGCACCCGTGTTCTGAATCACTTCAGGGACTGGCCGGTCCCGGTTCTGTATGTGGCTGGTAATCATGAGTTCTACAGCCATACCTGGAAGTTAGTGCGCCAGGACCTGCGCCGGCAGTGTGCTGGAACTTCAGTTCACTTCCTTGACAACTCCCGCATCGATATAGATGGTGTGCGGTTTCTGGGTTGCACCCTCTGGACGGATTTCAAACTCAGTTCATTGCCGCCGCTCGATGCCATGCAACATGTGGAGCAACGTCTGTACGACTTCCGAAAGATTTACACCGACCAGGGACTCCTTACGGGCCAGGACACGCTGGATGACCATCGCATCTCGCGTGCATGGCTGACGCAGGCGTTGGCGACACCTTTTGCGGGCAAGACCGTGGTGGTTTCCCATCACGCGCCGCATCCCCACAGCATTCATCTCCGCTACCAGGGTGATCCGCTGAATGCCGGATTTGCCAGTGATATCAGCGACTTGGTGGTGCAGGCTGATCTGTGGCTGCATGGGCATGTGCACGACTCCTTTGACCACCGGGTGGGTGACTGCCGCGTAGTGGCCAATCCGGGGGGCTACTTCCAGAATGTTCGTGAGTTGGCTGACGTATCGGACGCGGTGCTGGAGAACCCGCAGTTCAACCCGTCGCTTGTGATTGACCTCGAAACCGATTGCACAAAGGGCCTGTTATGAGAAAGCCAAGAAGCACCACCAAGGGCGCGGGCAAAAGCATCGCAATAGGCACAACCCGCAAGCACAAAGAACCAAGATCACCCAAAGAACCCAAGTCGTTGTCCATGTCAGTCGAGGATCTCCTGCTGTTTGCCACTGGGGGCATGCATGCGATAGCTCCGGTGTCCATTCAGCCACGGACCGAGATGTGGCGCTGGAGGCTGTACCAGGTGAAGGCTCACGGCTTTCGTAGTCGACATTTGGTGGGTCTTGCAGACAGGGAAGGGCGGGTCTGTTCTGGCATTGTTCAGTGGGATCTGAGGAGCCTGTGTGCGACAACGGTTTCGGGGCGGGTGTACCAGCTGATGGGGCCTCCTGGCTGGAATGCGGATGCGGACTATGTGTTTGAGGGTTGGAAGGCAGTCAATGGCTGTGAGCATGTGAAGGACATGACGCGCGCATTGTTGCGATTGCGGGAGAAGCGTGGGATGCCGGTTGATCCGGGCTGGCGGCGGACGGCGCTGTAAACCAATGCAACTGGGCAGTGTCAAACAGGTCGCGTAGTTCGCCGGCTGGGTGGCAGGCGTCTTCGCGCCCAATCAGAAAGTCAAGAGGGCGGGATTCAAGTGCGGACATTGTTGAATGATCGCTACACGCTGTTCATTTGCTCCTTTCAGATCACGAGCAATAACCAGAAACACTCGATTAGGATCCCAGCTGTCCAAAATGACTTGAATTTGAGCATAGGAGGGTTGACTCGTTTGACGGCCAGACTGTTTTGCTCGACAGTGTCGTTCAGGTATTTTTGATGACACAAAAAAGTGTCTATATAGGCGTCAGTATTGACTTTAGTTGCCAGCCATATTGGCGTCGCAATTGTCAATGGCGATCTTCAAAGGCACCCCTTGCAAATACAAGTCTCGCTCCCTGCGGTGTGAAGATTGTCGATACCCCGATATCCCGATATGCCACGCCAAAGAACATTGGTGCAACACGAGGGTGTTTTACTTGTTTGGCGGTTCAACATCGGCAAGACACCGAGGGTTGAATTCAGGAATTGACCAAGATCAATCGCATCACGATTGCTGGTAGCAGACTCAAGGAAATTTTCCTCCGTAGGAAGGATGATCGCCTGTTTCAGGCATTTCGTGGTGCGAGAATGGCGTCCATAAATATAGGGAGGATGGACTTTGGTACGCATGTCGTCAACTAGGCGCCCATTTGTGCGGGTCCGAACATTGTTCTTAGTAGCTGCACTTGTGGCTGCATCTTGGAACACCTATGCAACCACTCGTGCCTTGTTAATCGGCGTATCAGGCTACCCCAATCTTTCACCTGCAAAACGGCTTGCCGGTCCTGCCAATGACGTGTCTTTGATGTATGGCGCATTGCTCAAGGCCGGACTACAGCAGCCCAATATTACGGTGTTGGCGGACGGCGTTTCCAACAGTCTAGCTCTACCGACCCGTACTCAGATTCTTGATCAAATGCGAGCACTTGCGGATCGCAGCCAGCCAGACGACTGGGCTATTGTGTATTTTTCAGGCCATGGATCGCAGCAACCGCAACCACTCAGTGAAGTGCGCAGGCCGGGCGCTTACATTGAGCCAGACGGGTTGGATGAAATCTTTTTGCCATATGACGTAGGACAGTGGAACTCGAAGTCGTCGCAGGTTCAAGGTGCTTTGATAGACGACGAAATCGCCGTGGAGCTGGATTACTTCCGAAGGCGCGGAGTCAAAGTATGGGCCATTTTTGACACCTGTCATGCCGGTGACATGGCGAAATCGATCGCCGGTTTTCCCACCGGCAATGGGCTACGCTTCATTGATCCTGCCGAATTAGGCGTTCCGAGCATCGTGTTGGAAGAGTCCAAAGCAAATGCCAAAGCTCGCCAAGCAGGTGCCAAGACATGGAATGGCTTCTCCCGCCAGGCGGGGCGCTCTATTGCACCAGTAATGGATGCAGATCGCCAGCTGATTTTCTATGCCTCCCAGCCAGACGAGCCAGCCGCAGAAGAACCGCTTGCGGTGCCAGCAGGGTTTGCACCTTCGTACAAAGCAGGTGACCGCCGTTACTTCGGACTGTTTACGTATCTCATTGCGTTGGAGTTGCCCAAATGGCGTGGTGATTTTGCAGAACTTGCCGGTAGGGTGCGTGAGGTCTACAGCTCTCGACCCTACCCAACACCTTCATTTGAAGGAAATTTGTCGATAGTTCCAAATTTTCGACCGTCTGCCCTGACATTTGGCGCAAAGGTGAGTCCTTAACACTAATGACTTCATTTTTGTGCCACCAATGACCACGTCCAATCGAGACCTGCTCGCCAAGGGATTGGAACTTGTTCAACAAGGCGGCAGCGTTGGCGAGCGCGGCGCGGCAAAGCTGTTCGACCTGTTGTGGCCCAAGTTTGTTCGCGACTTCCAAAAGTGGGGTCAACAAATTAGCATAGCCGAAGAGCTTGCAAGCGACGCCATGCTCGAAATTTTGCGTGGTGTTCAGGGGCTGCGTGACCCCATTGCCTTTGAGAAGTGGGCCAATACGGTGGCGCGCAACACCTTTCTTTCTCATATCCGTGACACACAACAGGAAGCGGACCATGAGACAACACTTGACGAAGACGGGTGGGATTTTGTAATCGACTCGGTCATCGACCCGTCGCAAAGTGACCCGACCACCATAATTTGCCTTCATGGGCAACTAGAAAAATTCTTTCGTGATCAACCGGTGCGCGCCCAAGTCATAGAACGTTGCGCATTGGATGGTTGGACACTGGAAGACGCGAGTCTTGCGCTTGGCAGAACTCTGGTGGCAACCAAAGAATATCTCTCGCAGTGTCGCAAGCGGCTCATGCAGTGTTTGCAACCTTGTCTTGAGTAGAAAGGTATGACCATGGCCCCTAACCACTCATCCGCCAAATTGCAAGCCTGGTTTGAAGCATTGACCGGCGATCCCGCTGGAACCCGCAGTGTTAGACCTCTTCCAAAGCGTAGCGACGAGTTAGGCGGAATTGCCTTAGAGGGCGCATTGATCCGGAGGGTTTTGGTGGAGCGACAAGTTCATGTAGCCAGCGAGATAACACTGTCGACACCTGATGCCCATAGGGCTCAAAGAGACGCCACCCTCTTGCGGGCGCGGCAGGCCGGCGTGTTCCTTCGCAAGAAAGCGTTCTTGCGTGCCCTCGTAGACATCGTTGCATCCATCTTTGTTGGATCACCGCAGGGGCCATCGTCAACGGCTCCGCAACGGGGCAACCACAGCATGGTGTTGACGCGTGTTGGTGTTGCAGGTGCATTTGGATTGATTCTCTTCGTGCTGTACCTGGCCAGCCGCCCGGTTGCCCTAACCGATGGATATCCCGATGGCGTTGTCATGCGAGGCGACGAACAAGCACAACGCTTGACAACCGCAAACCCCGTCTTGCTTGCCGATCAATGTGAAGCCGTGCTCCGGCAAGAAGGGGCGCAAATGCGGCGCTTTAGCGCAGGGCCAGCAATAGTTATCCAGGCGAAGATTCCAAACATCTCCAGTGCAGGCCGGGCACGACTCCTTGCGCTTGGTGCAGTTGTACCAGGGCATGGGCGGCTGCACTTACAGATTGAAGGTCAGCAGGCCTCGGTTTTGAACAAATGAGAAAAATACCCATGTCAGCAAATCCACAAAGTTCAATGATTCGAACTATCGCCGCAAGCCTTGCCCTTCTCGGCTGGGCCGCACAGGCTCATGCCGGGGTCTCGAATATCCAGCAACAGCCACCAATCGAAATCAACACCAATGCTTTCTATGTGGATAGCAGCGTCTGTACTGTTGTTATCAAGGCGTCGGTGGAGCCGGGCAAGCCCATTCAGCCAGGTACGCCAATTGACCAACTTGCTTCGTTGCCAGCTATTTGCACCAGCAGCATGACCGGGCAAAACACGGTTCAAGGGGGTGTACGCGGTCAAATGATCAATGGGTTTCGTGTGACGGGTGTGTCCCATGCGGTTACTCCGCTGGGCCTCTTGGCCGATGGTCGGCAAGAGTTGTTGATTAGCATGGTGATTGCATTGGAGCGTCCTCAAACCGCTTTGCCTATTGCGACAGTCCCGCGACATAGCCGCTGACACCACTCTGAAATATTCATAGGAGAACTACGTGCCACATACAACAAAGTCAAGAGTTGGCGTAATCGCCCTGATTGCGAACATTGCCATCGTTACGACACTGCATGCACCGGTCTACGCTCAAGTTGACCCCAATTACCAGAATGGTGGGTACGCAATTCCCAGTGAACCGCCGGAGTCCAAAAGTATTTTTCTGACTGCGTTGCTTCCAGCCCTGACGGGTCAAATTGTAGGGGTGCTGGCGCAGGGCGCTGGCTGTATTTTTAGTCGCCTCTTTAGCTTCATGGGTGCCAGACCCAATTTCAACTGTGTGGACTCCGCACAAGGTGCGAACAACGCACCGATCAACACCCAGTTTCAGCAGGGCCAACCGCAATATGGACAACAGCAGTTTGGCCAGCAGGCGTATGGCCAACAACAGTATGGGCAACAGCCACCGCAGCAGTTTGCAACCCAGCAGTACAGCCAGCAACAACCGTTCGCGCAGGCGCCGCTGCAGGTTCCCCAAGCAGTCGGTCAACCTAATGCGGCACCCGCTGACGCAGTGCCAGTGGTTTCCAATTCATTTGCTGTTGAGGCGGCCCGCCAACCGGTGTTTTCCTTCGTAGTGCAAAAGCTCGCAAATTCCTTTGTGGGTGCTGAAACTTTGGGCATCTTGGCATCGCAACCCTTGCAATCGGGACAGGAGCCGGCCTTTGACATCACCACTGACCAAGCGTTTGCCGTATTGTTTGCCACGAGTGTGCCCGGACGCGTGCGCTTGATTAACACCGATGCGGATCAGGTCGTTGCCACTTCATCCGTCTACGAAGCCATTCCCGCCAACGACAACCGCATGCCACGTCAGCATGAGGGCGGAATCTTGATGACCGGTAAACCTGGCACGGAGTGGCTTGACGTTGAGTTCACCCCATGTATTTCGCCTAGCCTCAAGCAGCATCCTTCAGTGGCTGGTTTTGTCGGAACACTCAACCCGTGTGGAAACGAGTCGGCCACCAAACAGTATCCACCAGCCCTTGCCAATGGCAAAGGCGGGGCCGCAGCTTTTGGCGGTAAGGCGATGGCGTTTCCCGTAGGCGCGGACCCGTCGCAGCCGGTTGCCCTGGCGCCTGCGAATTACGCAAAAGGCGACACGCTGCGCTTTCGCATCAAGATCAACCATCAAGCAAAGTTGTAAGCCATGCACACATGTTCGCGCATGCTTGGGCTGACCTGCGCCCCGTTAGCCCTGGTGGTCGGTATTGCAATGCACAGTGGTCAAGCCATGGCGCGGGACCATGTGTTGGTCATGACCATCAGCAAATACGCAACGCAACCTTTGCTGGGTGTACGGTTTGATGCCGACAACGCGCTGCAACTGGCTCGCAGATTGGGTTATGACACGCAGACACCTACGGTCCTAAAAGACAGCCAACTTACCAGCAAGGGCATGCGTGATGCTCTGGAGAGTTTTGCCAACCAGGTCCAGACCAACGACCGCGCGTTTGTTTACTACTCGGGCCACGGGGCCAGCATGCGCCAAGGTAATCAATGTGTACAGGCATTGGTCGGTCAAGACGGTGGCTTCGTCGATATGGCAGAACTGAGCGCAAAGCTGGACCAGGTGAAGAGCAGAACCAGCGACGTGTTGGTCGTCATCGACGCGTGCCACAGTGGGGGTCTGAACGACATCGCCGTCACGCGGTCTGCAACAAAAGATACCAATACTGCAAGCCTGGGCTTGAGCAGCAAGGCATGGCAAAGCAAAGAGGGCGAGGCCTGCCACAGCCCAGTCAATTTTGCCAAGGCCTGGAGCCCAGGTGTGGCGCAACCTGGTGCACGGGCAGTTTTTCCGCAAAACAATTTCGTCTTCATTGCCGCCGCAAACGAACGAGAGGTGGCATTGGACAACCCTGACAAGGGCGGGCTCGCAACAACCAGTCTGTTGGCCTGCGCTGAAAAAGGTGTGGCCGACTCCGATGGTTCGGGTGCAGTTTCTGCTGCCGAGTTGGCCACTTGCGCGCAAAAAATCATCGCCGATGAAGTGCCAAAACTCAACGCCCGCAAGGGCAGCCGCTGGACCGCCCACACCGTAGAAACCTACGGCAACACCAAGCGCTCTTTGTTGGTTACACCCCTGCCGCCAGCGGCAGCACCCACGGCCGCAGTGCCCAGCCAAGCCCAGCGCACGTTAGCGGCTTTTCAGCAAATAGTGGCGGACTCCAACGGCAACTGGGCCTGGAGTGCCGAGATGCCCGCCACCGTAAAACTGGGCGCCAGCGCGCCGGTGCGTTACGGCACGCAGCAGCCTGGGTATTTGTCGATCTTGTATGTGGGGTCTGACCAAAAAGACATACAGGTACTGGCCGCCAATGAGCCGGTGGAAGCTACACCCACCAATCAAACCCGCTTGCTGGGAAACATACCCATTAGCGAGCCTGCAGGCGTCAATACCTTTTTGCTCTATGTGTCACAAACACCCATAGATGCTTCCGCACTGCTGGGCACTGCGGCGCATGGGGACAACAAGGTACCGGTGACTACCGCTGTGCTGCAAAGTGTGCAGTGCGGCGCGGGCCTGGCGGAGCGGTCGCGCAATGCAGGCACATTGCAAAAGGGTGGACCATGCCCGCCAACCGCACGCAATGCAGGGAAGCTGCAGGTGGCTAAGGGCGGTGGTGTGGATGGGTATGGGGCGGTGATGCTGAATGTGGTGGGGGCTGCAAATTGAAGGAGCCACTTAAGTTTTCCTTTATACAACAAAGTAGTGAATTATCTGGATACCAATATGACTAAAAAAAATCTTCCTCTTCACCTTATCGCCTCAGCATTAGCAATTTGCATTTTTGCGTCGTCCTCAAACGGCGCTGAGACAAGCTCGATACCAACTTGGAAGAAGAGTTGGGACGTAGTTGCAAACGTTAGTGACTTCGCATTGACTATCTCCTCTGAAGGTGCGGAAGCATTGGCAATTGGTTCGAAATCCGAATACCAGTTCTTCAATAGACTGGCGACAAATCCCAATAACTCGGCCGTCCTTCAGCAATACGCAGCGGGTAGACGGCAGGAGTGGGGCTTGTTGGAACTGAAGATGAAGAACAACAAAGTGGTTCCAGGCATTCGAGCTGCAGAGACTGCCTTGCTTATCGCAAGACCAATTTTGGATGCGTCGTTTGTGGCTCTCCAAATGAATGAGAACTTGGATCGCATTAAAACAGACCCGGCGCTTGCAGGCATTAGATCTGAACTTAGTGACGATCTACTTAGGAACTACTTCAGTGAAGTTCAATCCGGAGTGGCTAAGGCGGTTGCCCTAAAACTCGGCGGTGATTTGGCCGCCAAATTGTTTTTACAGTTGGCAGGAAAAACTGCCGCCAAGTGGGCGGGGAGAAGCCTGGGAGTCGTTGGGGGCGTCTTGCTAGACCCTGGTGAGCTAGGCGCACGCACTGAATCTTCCATGCCAGATCCGTCGACTGATCCAGCAGATACCTCGGCTTGGCTAGCGGCGGTCAGCGAGACTGCGTCAGGGTTGGAAATGGCTTGCAAAGGTATTTCAGCCTGTATTGAACAATCGTCTCTTTCCAGTACATCTGTAAGTCTTTGGCAATATTTCAGCTTGAAATTTGCGTGGGCTCAAAAAATTGGCCCTGCATACGCGCAGCGATATGCTTGGGTGAAGAAGTATGAACCAGTGTTCAATGACTCGGACACTATTGTTGGAATTCAACCGCGAGTACCAGTTAAGGTTTTGGATTACCTAAAACTGAGCCTGGACTATCCTCAGGTTGGGGAGCCGCTGTCAGCGACCTTGCATGTGGAGGGGCGCGCTACGGTCAAATTCAATCAGCACTGCGATGGCGGTGTTTCGACGTTCTCTGGCGAGTTTAAGAAGTATCCACAGTCACAATATAGCTGGACCAGTGTTCTTCCGTCCAACACACAAATGACCGGATCAAATGGTAGTAGGTGCACATTGAATATTGAGGCTCTAGCACCATTCGGCATGTCAGAAAGAAAGAGCTTCCAGTTCAGTGTTTTTCCAAACACCCCGCTCGGAGTCAAGCTGGCAACCTTAGAGGCAGGAGTTTGGTCAGGGAGCCCGAGCTTCCGCATTTTTGCTGATACGGTTGGCGCTCAAAAGGGAGTAACGCTAAAAGTTAGCGACAGCAGTGGGCGACAAGTCATCCAATCTTCAATGAAGGAAGGTTCGATGAAAATGGATAACTCCGTTGGTTGGTATTTGGACATAAGTTTGGAAGACGCATGGAAGCAGTTGGAGAGTGGCACCTATACATTGCGTGCGGTTGCAATGACCACAGACAAAAAGGAAGTCACTTCTGCACCAATCAATTTAGTAGTAAAGAGGGCAAGTCCGCCCGCCGCAGTCAAGGTCACGGCTGTGCAGCCCGCTTCAGTGTTGAGGGTTGGCGTACCGGCTGTGTTCAAAGTGATGGGGGATAACCTTTCTGAAAGTGTTCCTCTTACCTTTGGTGGTTGTGTCGATCCCCAGCGGGTCGCGATCAATTCGCAAAACATGGAATTGCGTTGCATTCCAAAGTTATCCGGAATGCAAGACTTTGGCTGGAAACCCAATGCTGGAGTAAAAGAGCCATCAAAGGCGGGGGCGTTCAATGTTCTCTCGGCCACTATCGATCCACCACCACCCACCACTGGCTCTTCAGCGGCGGTACCGGTGAATATCCTAAGCATCAGCGCCAACCCTGCCAGCGTGATGGCGGGGCAAGCGATGACCTTTAGCGCCACAGTAGACAACGCCAGCGACGTGCAACGGGCTGAGCTGTTCTTCCCGGACGCCAACGTGACTGAGCCCATGGCACAAAGCGGCAACAGCTTTAGCCACCAACGCACCATGACAGCGGTAGCTGTCAACCGACCCTTTATAGTGCGCATCTATAAGAAATCAAACGCCCCGTTTGTGGCGCGCCATGCCGCGTTTACGGTTCAGGCGGCAACGCCTACGCCAACGCCAACGCCGTCAGCGCCGACACCGGTCAATATCCTAAGCATTAGCGCCAACCCCGCCAGCGTGATGGCGGGGCAACCGATGACCTTTAGCGCCACAGTAGACAACGCCAGCGACGTGCAACGGGCAGAGCTGTTCTTCCCGGACGCCAACGTGACTGAACCCATGGCACAAACTGGCAACAGCTTTAGCCACCAACGCACAATGACAGCGGCTGCGGCTAACCGACCCTTTATAGTACGCATCTATAAGAAGTCAAACGGCCCGTTTGTGGCGCGTCATGCCACGTTTTCCGTTCAGGCGGCAACGCCTACGCCTACGCCTACGCCTACGCCGTCAGCGCCGACACCGGTCAATATCCTAAGCATTAGCGCCAACCCCGCCAGCGTGATGGCGGGGCAACCGATGACCTTTCGCGCCACAGTAGACAGCGCCAGCGACGTTCAACGAGCAGAACTGGTGTTCCCGGATGCCAATGTGACGGAACCCATGGCACAAAGCGACAATATTTTTAGCCGTCAACGCACGATGACGGCGACTGCAGCCGATCGCCCGTTTGAAGTGCGGATCTACAAGAGGTCCAGCGGCCAGGTTGTAGCACGCCAGGGTGTGTTCACTGTTCAGGCTGTAGCACCAACTCCAACACCGGTACCACCAGCACCTCCAAGCGTGCCACCAGTCAATATCCAGAACATCAGCGCCAACCCAGCCTCTGTAGTTGCAGGGCAACCGATGACTTTTAGTGCCACAGTGGATAACGCCAGTGACGTTCAGCGAGCAGAACTGGTTTTTCCGGATGCCAACGTGACCGAACCGATGGCCCAAAGCGGCAACAACTTTAGCCGTCAACGCACGATGTCATCGGCTGCGCTCAATAGACCGTTTGAAGTGAGGATTTACAAGAAGTCAAATGGTCAGGTTGTCGCACGCCAGGGCACGTTCACGGTTCAGGCTGCACCGCCGCATACACCTACGATGAGTGCAGTGCAGCCACAAGGCCAGCCTGTGTTGAACCAATCTAGTGTTTTCTTGTTTCAGGGGCAAAATCTGGTAGCAAGCGTGGTGGTGACGGTAGCCAACTGCGACCAGCCGCAAACGCAACTGGTCAACCCCACCCAAATCCGGCACCAGTGCACTCCACGCATGGCTGGGCAGCAGCAAGCGGGCTGGAAAGCCAGCGCAGCGGAGGCCGCAGTGCGCCCGCTGGGTGCGGTGAACGTGATGGCACCGCCGCCCGCAGGGTTCAAGATTACGAGTGTCAGCGTCAGTGCTGCAAGTGTGGCGGTGGGGCAACCTCTGACATTTGGTGCTTCGGTGGATGATGCCAGTGACGTCTTGCGTGCAGAGCTAGTATTCCCTGATGCGAATGTGGCCGAGCCGATGACCCAGAACGGGACTAGTTTTAGTCACCAGCGCGTGATGAGCAGCGTAGGTGCTAATCGGGTGTTCGAGGTTCGCATCTACAAGAAAAGTGGTGGACAGCCGGTAGTTCGTACTGGCAGCTACAGCGTGCAGCCGGTGGTCGTGCCTCCTTCTGTGCAGCCAACGGTTACGGTCGTGCAGCCGCAAGGTCAACTCACTGTGGGCCAACAAGAAGTGTTCATCTTTGCGGGTCAAAACCTCACGGCTGATGTGCGGGTGACGGTAGCCAACTGCGACCAACCGCAAACGCAACTGGTTAATCCGACACAAATCCGCCACCAGTGCATCCCACGCCAGGCAGGGCAACAGCAAGTGGGTTGGAAAGCCAGCGCTGCGGAGCCAAATATGCGCTCGTTGGGTGCTGTAACTGTTGGTGTGGACACACCGGTGCCAACGGTGACGGCAGTGCAGCCACAAGGCCAACTCACAGTGGGCCAGCCAGAATTGTTCATCTTTGCGGGCCAAAACCTCACGGCTGATGTGCGGGTGACGGTTGCGAACTGCGACCAACCACAAACCCAGCTGGTTAGCCCCACACAAATCCGCCACCAGTGCACGCCACGCCAGGCAGGACAGCAGCAAGTGGGTTGGAAAGCCAACGCTTCAGAGCCCAACTTGCGCTCACTGGGTGCTGTGACGGTCGTTGTGGACACTCCACTACCAGTGCCAACAGTGACGGCAGTGCAGCCTCAAGGCCAGCTCACGGTTGGGCAGCAAGAAGTGTTCTTGTTCCAAGGTCAAAATCTGACACCAGGTGTGGTGGTGACGGTGGCCAACTGCGACCAACCACAAACCCAGTTGGTGAATCCCACACAAATCCGCCACCAATGCACGCCGCGCCAGGCAGGACAGCAGCAAGTGGGTTGGAAAGCCAACGCTGCGGAGCCCAGCGTGCGCCCACTGGGTGCTGTGACGATCGGGGTGAATACACCGGTGCCAACGGTCACGGCCGTGCAGCCACAAGGGCAACTTACGGTGGGCCAGCCAGAAGTGTTCATCTTTGCGGGCCAGAACCTGACGGCTGACGTAAGAGTGACGGTTGCCAACTGCGACCAGCCGCAAACGCAACTGGTC
>ERZ724517.319-NODE-319-length-30182-cov-7.024264_pt1 | contig 30182 bp, 27 predicted proteins | sample MGYA00376050_ERZ724517 | MGnify/ENA primary metagenome ERZ724517 (study PRJEB28724, sample SAMN07190886) | activated sludge metagenome | isolation source: activated sludge of sewage treatment plant in Hong Hong | place: USA: Christiansburg, Virginia | collected... | reverse complement strand
AGCAATCCGACGACGTGCGCAAGTACGGCATGGCCAAGTCCGGACTGATTGAGCGCCAGTTCATGCTGGGGGTGGTGCAGACCGCAGAAGGCCTGCCGATCTACCACGAAGTGTTTGATGGCAACCAAGCGGAGTCCCCCACGTTGTTGCCCACTCTCAAAAAGGTGCTGGCGCGCTTTGCCCACATCAAGCGCCTGAACGTGGTGGCCGACAGGGGCTTGCTGTCGCTGGACAACGTCGATGAGTTACGCAAAGTAATGCTGCCCAATGGCCAGGCGCTGGAGTTCATTCTTGCGGTACCGGGGCGCAGGTATGGCGAATTCGCCCAAATCCTCAAGGACTTCCAAAGCGGGGTTGCTGATGCCACGGAAGAAGTCGTCGACGAGACCCGGTGGAACGAATTGCGCCTGGTAATTGCCCACAACCCCGAGCAAGCACAGGAGCAAACGAAGCTGCGCCGGGAACGCATAGCCGCAATTCTTGCCAAAGCCAAGCAGTGGGCAGGCAAACTCGACGGGCAGGACGCGGGTGAAGTCAGCCGGGGCAGAAAGCTATCCGACAGCGGCGCCAAGGCGCGGCTGTACCACGAGGTGAGTGATGCCCATTTGGCGCGCATCATCAAGGTGGACTTGAAGACGGACCTGTTCAGCTACACCATGGATGATGCCGCGCAAGCCCAGGCCGAACTGATGGATGGGAAACTCTTGCTGGTTACCAATGTGCCAGACCACACACCCGTGGAGGTCGTGAGGCGATATAAATCCTTGGCTGATATTGAGCGGGGATTCAGGGTCCTGAAGTCAGAGATTGAGATTGCGCCGGTGCACCACCGCCTGCCGCAGAGAATCCGCGCACACGCCATGCTGTGTTTTATTGCGCTGATTGTTTACCGCATGATGCGCCAACGCTTGCAACTTGCCAAAAGCGATCTGTCACCAGAAAAAGCCTTGGCTCAATTGCGCCGAATACAGCGTCATAGCGTAAGCATCAACGCGTCAGCACCGATCACGGGAATATCAACAGTCAACGATCTGCAATCCAAAGTGTTCGCCGCTCTGAATACAAAAAAGCCATTACAAGACACCCAAATGAGCCTGCTGTAGTGGCAAACTTTTAACCGTGTCTATATAAATCAACTACTTGCGTCGTTTGGTGTCGAACTTGGGAGGTCCGACTATTGACATCCTTGCGCACCCACTAGGACACAGACCGTCTTAGCCTATTCAAGGTCATCATCCGCCCCGTATCTTCCCGGTGCCAATGCCAGCCAATTCTTCAAAAAAAGCTTCGTAGCGTTTTGTCACGTCAACAATGTCAAATTCCTCGGCCACCCTTGCGCGTGCCCGCTCACCCAGTGATCGTCGCTCGACAGCCGACCTCGTCAAAACCGATTTCATTGCAGCTGCCAGCCCCGCCATATCACTCGGAGACACGACTTGACCTGAATCACCAACGATATAGGCGGAATCACCCACATCAGTCACCACACACGGTACGCCACAAGCCATAGCCTCTCCTACCACGTTGGGGAATGCCTCACCATAGGACGAAGAAGAAGCCAGCACGTCCAGTGCCGCCATCAGTGCGGGCATATCGCTACGCAAACCCAGCAAATGGGTGTTGGCAATCACACCAGCCTGGGAAATTGCATTGGTCAACGCTGCGTTACTTTCATCAATACCTTGGCCCGAGAGCACAAAATGCACTTGCGGCAGGTGGCGGTGTAGGTCGCCCGCTGCTTCAAAAAACCCCGCATGATTTTTCTGCGAATCAAACCTGCCGATCAGCCCCACCAATGGCGTACTAAAGTCAACCCCCAGTTCGGTGCGCAAGCTTTTTCGTGCATCACCGTCTGGTTGGAATCGGGACAGATCAAAGCCATTGGGCACAACGACCATTCTTTCAGCAGCATAGCCGCCCCTTACATGAACCTGCCGCGCGTTCTCGGAACACGAGAGAATTAGCGACGGAACCCACCTTGAGATAAACGCGCACAGGCTGACGACTGCACGAGTTGAGAATTTGGATTTGTCCTGGTCCATATTGCTGTTGCGAATACACCATCCGATCGCAGAAATACCTGCCAGACGGGCCGCCAGACCACCCAGTAAATCTGCGTGGTACATCCAGGTGTGAACCACATCGGGGTTCACACGTTTGAGCATTCGGATCAGCCGGAAAAAACCTAACGGGCTTGGCAAGCCGCTCTTCATGCCCACGGTCTCCACCGGGATGCCAAGCGCCGCAATGCGCGGGCCAAGCTCGCCTAGTGTTGTCAGAGAAATAACATGGGGTGAAAAACGCTGACGATCCAGGCGCTCCAACACTTTGAGCAGCATCATTTCTGCGCCCCCAGTGGAGAGTCCAGTAATGATGAAAACAATGCGCATCAGACCAGGTCCAACGCCTTTTCGGTGCGTTGGATCAAGCGGTCAATGCCAAATTCAGACACAACACGTGTCCGGCTGGTCGCGCCCAGCGTCTGACGTTCTTCGTGAGACAAATCGGTCAAACGCTCAATTGCGCCGGCGAATACGCTGCAATCGGCAGGTGCAACCACGCTGGCTGCTTCGCCGACAATAAACGCCGAATCGCCCACATCCGTCACCACACAGGGGACACCGCAGGCCATCGCCTCGGCGATGGTGTTTGAAAATCCCTCCCCGATGGAAGAAGAACAAGCGACGTCGAGTGCGCTGTAGACAGCCGGCATATCATCCCGAGCGCCAGCCCAGATCAACCGACCGTTCAAACCCAGGGTCTCAGCTTGTTGCTTGAGCGCTTCTGCATAGGCTGCTGGCCCGTCACCCACGCAGACGAAATACACATCATGGCGCCTGCGCGCAATGCTGCTTGCTGCTTGGAGAAAATTCGGGTGATCCTTAATGGGGTCGAACCGGGCGACAAGGCCGACGAGCGTCACGTCCTTATCCAACCCCCATACAGAGCGCACGAACCGTCGTCCAACTGGATCAAATCGGAAATATTTCGTGTCGATTCCATTTGGGATGACCATCACTTTATCTTCCGGAAAGCCGTTTGCGGCCGCATAGTTTTTGCCCGCACGGGAATTGGCGATGATGAGGTCGGCGAACCGCGCCAGGCGGCATTCCAGCGCGTAGGCCACCCGCGCGAGCCAGTCGTAGCGGGACAAATCCACGTTAGAGGCACGTACGCTCCAGACGATGCGCATGCTAGGTACTAGTGGCTTTAGCGCAGCGGCCAGAATATTGGGCAGGCCCAGATAACTGTGCAACACGTTCGGGCGTTCCTGGCGCACTAGCAGTACCAGACGGCGCAGAAACGGAAGCAGATCCCAGCGACCCTTTTTCTCCAGGTTAATGACGCGCACCCCCGCCGTTAAAAGTTCCGCCTCATAGACCCCGCCGCCATAAGACAGCGCGACGGCAACAGAGTGACCCCGGCGCACTAGCCCCTTGGCCAGCACGACCAACTGGCGCTCTGCCCCGCCACGATCAAGCGAACGCGCAAGGAAAAGGATGGTTTTAGGGACTGGATGCACGGGCAAATACAAACTCATTGCAACCCAAGCCCCCGCCGCAGGTCACCATATTCCTAAGCTCAAATCCCCGATCGCGATAAAAGCGGAAAATTTCCTCGGGTTTTGCCACCTCGAAAGGATACCCGCCGACCCAGTCAAGCACATCGCGCCAGGCAGACATGCCACGCAGGCCATGCTCCGCGTAATGTCGCCAAGTGTGAAAAGGTTTTCCGCGCACGAGATCGTAGATCGTCCTTGGACCCCAAAGGCGGATCAGAGCCGGTCCCAGCACCAGCCAGCGCAATCCATTGGGCAGCCGGTTATAGGTGCGCTTAACCCAAGTCCACACAGGTGTCATTGCCCGCTGATAGTTGTAGATGGCAACAAAAAGCGTACCTCCCTTACAGACCAAGGGAGTTACATTTTCCAGCGCCTGCCACATAGCGCCTGTGTGATGCAGCACCCCCCAAGAATAGACAATATCCCACTGGCCAAGTGTTTGCAGATAGTCTTTATCCAGCGCTGAGCCTTGCTCAACAACCCAGTCAGGATCGTCCGGGAAATATCGTCGCTTCAGTTCAGCAGTGCAGGCTACCGATTGCGGGTCGTAATCGAACGAATGCACTATTGCGCCCAAGCGCCGCGCCACCAGACTAAACAGCCCTGAACCGCTACCAATATCCAGGAAGCGTTTACCTTGCAAATTGTCCACACCCAGCATTGTGCACAGCGATTGTTCCGCCAGTGCGATGCGCTCGTCGTTTAACACATTCAAAAATAGCGCCCAGTTGGCGCCAAATTCGTATCGCTCGCCCTTTGATATTTCTGCTGCATGACTCGTCATTTACGTACCTCATCAAACAAATCTTCCCACATGCTGGCAATTCTCTCCATGGAGAACCGCTCACGTGCATCCACCGCTCGTTCCGCAAATCGAACACGCAAGGCCGCGTCGCCCATCAGGCGACCCATCGCAGAAGCCAAACCTTCCACATCACCAACAGGTACTAACAAGCCATCCACCTCATGGCGAACAATATCGCGCGGCCCGGTGTCGCAATCAAAGCTCACCGCAGGCAATCCGTGAGTCAAAGCCTCAGCCAGTGTGTTGGGGAACCCTTCAAAACGGGAGCTCATGACATACAAATCGGCGCGCGAATACCACTCGCCCATATTGCCCACCACTCCAGGCAGATGCACTCGTTTTTCTAGTTTTGATGATTGGACTTGGTGGTTGATTGTCGTGCGTAAGGGGCCTTCGCCGAGAATCACCAGATCCCAGTCGGGGTGGGTTTCAGCGAGGCCGGAAAACGCCTCTAGCAACCAGTCGAAACCCTTTTGCATCTCAAGACGACCAACCGCCAGCAATATTTTTCGTCTAGTCGCGCAAATAGAGTCCGGGTGTAGTTTAGGTTCTTGCACTGGCAAAGGCCACGGTGCCGCATTGGGTATCACCGCTACCCTTCGGATCTTGATATGCGCCCGAAGCCAGTTGGCACTTTCGCGGGTGAGGCCGGTTACGGCGTCTAGCTGACAATACGTGCGCTGACGCAGACCCGCCCATAGCGCGGTAGGAGGGGACTGCGGGGGATGGACATGTTCCGAGCCTATTGTGCGGATACGCAAGCCCAGCTCGGCTAGAGAAAGCAACACATTCGCGGCAGTCATCATCCCCAGCGCAATATCAGGTTTAATCGTGCGCAACACTCGTCTCAAGGCCATCACTCGGCGCAGGTTCTGCCAAAATCCATCCGCAACGTTGACGCTATCCCCCTCCATGTCAAGCGGAATGCGTCTAACAGCTGGATGCAACATATAGAAATCAAGAGTGCTTGAGGCCAACGTCACGACCGTGACTGCCCATCCTTTGCATGCCCAGTAGTCAGCAAGATTGACAGTTACACGCTCAGCCCCGCCGCCCTTTAACGAGCTAATGAAAATCAGTATCTTCATAAAACTCTTTTACGGCTTTATGGACAGCTTTAATCTGGCTCCTCACAAGTTCGGCGGACGAAATTTCAATACTGTCTTTGTTATCTTCATCTCGATGAATAATTGCGAGAACGCGTTCTCCAAAATCAGGTTTATCCAATTCAACCTTCTGTCTGAACATCTGAACATGATCCCTAACTCTGGAAACATCAGCAATATCAGGATTTTCTCGTTGAATAAAAACTACATTCGCACCTGAAAAAAAGGCAGGGATTGCAACATGTATTCGACCTGTTATAACGGCTTGTCCATGGTAATAGGTAAAGAGTCTATCCTGAATTTTGGAACACAAAAATTCATAATCAGTTTGTTCGTTCTTTTTTAGGTATTGGGTTTCAAAAACAAGATTTACCCCATATTGTTGAATAACTTTCCGATATTCATACGCAATAAAAGCAGTCAGTAAAAGACGCCGCATGAAACCTCTCTGATTGATGGTCAAAGGCCAGATACGCGGGACATATGAAGCGTATCGAACCCCGATAGCCAATGCACGTAGAATCACCATGGGTTTTTTGACAAGTCTAACGGGTGGATCTATCAAATATACTTGTTGATATCCCGTTGGATTTCCAATAACTTCCGACCAATCCTCTTTTAACTTGACGCCTAGCGCATAAGTTAAACAACCCGAGAAATATGCATCAATTCCTATACCCAATAGAAAATCACGGGTCTGACTGTCCCTGCAACCTATTGGCGCAAATTTATTAAGGTGGTTGACCATAGGCTGGGCAGAAAACCACTTCTGTGCCGCAGGCGTGATATGTAGTGAAATGTATAAGGGTGTTAATTGATCACAAGGTGGATAAACTGGGGCATGTGAGAACCAGCCATTGCATACAAACGGCAGTTTCTTACCTCGGTAAAGATTAAGTGACTCACGATGTAAGTAAACGGCATGATATTCTTCACCCAGAATAACTCTTGCCGCAAGCGCTTGCGTAAAATCACCAAGATTACCAAGGATGTCCTCATGGATGACGACCCCGCAGGCCTTTAGTTGGGTTCTCCTCGAAAAAACAAAAATAACATTGGCTTCAACTTCCCATTTTTCTGTCAAATAGAATCCAGATTGAGAAAAAAAATTCTGAATGTCGTCATTTGAGTAATGGTTCACCCACATGTTTCGCTTTCTTTGAGAAGTACTGGGTACTGTTTCCGTACTACAATAAGAAAGGATGATTCTCTTTTCCGTGTGATTGATAACGTTCGAGGCAAACCAGCGAACGTCTATTATGTATTCTAGGACACCAGAAATAACTGATGCATCAACGTACATGTTCGGAAATTCGTAATGATTAAAGTCACAAACCAGTGTATCTTTGGATCGTTCTTTATAGTCAACTGGTACATAGTTCAATAATGGTGGAAGGTATTCGCGCAACCATTGTTTTCCACATCCCAGATCGGCTACAACATCATCTTTGTCAATGCGCGCGGCCATTTCTTGAATCCGACGTCGCCAGGATTCTTCAAAATATTCGTTTTGCTTCCACTCTTTCATCGTTTATTCCAGGTTTGCATCCACACCAGATAAAAAATCAGTGCAATGCCATACGAAATTGCATCCGAAATCATTAATCCATTCAGGCCGAACGCAGGGGTTAAAGCAAAGCTCAACGCCGTTCTAAGCAATACAAATATAACGGTAGAAAAGGCCCAGACACGAAAATGTCTGGTGGATGCCAAAAAAGACGAAACGACGAGCAATGCGAAAAACGAAGGTATTTTTAGCATTCCGTAGCGCAAAACCTCCGTCACAATTGCCGTATTCTGAGCTGTAAATGCACCACGCTCAAACAGTAACTTGACCCCGAAGGGAGCCAGCAACCAACTGACAAGCATGGTGACCACACCCAGCGCAAACAGAAGCTGCACCCAAAGGATGGCTACACGATGTACTTGTTCACCCCCTCGCGCCTGGGCTTGGGAAAAAACTGGGAGGGTAGCGCGTGACACCGCCATGGCGCCCATGCCAAGTATCAAGGTCAAAATTCGGTTGGCGTAACTAAGCGTGGCGATGGCGCCCGTGCCCAAGTGCGCTGCAAAGAACTGGTCAATGATGCCGGTCAGACTCATGAACGCCTGGCCTGCCAGCATGATGCCGAACCCCTGCCAGAAAGGAGTCCATTGGGGAGATTTGCGGGTAAAGTGCGGTGCTTCAATTTCGTCTTGTCGTACCAACGGCAAGGCAAGGCTGATTAAATGAAAAGCAAAACCGATAAGCGTACCCCACACCAATGGTTCCGCACCGCCAGCGGGAAAAGCAAGTAAAGCCACTAAAATCGCTAGTGCGGGCACGGCTTCCAGCAGTGTGTTTGCGTGGCGGCCAGCTGCCAACATCCAGGCCGAAAAGAGGCTGATGATTAAGCCCAGCGGGGCCAACAGTGTCAATGTCGGGACCATGTTTATGGCGATAACCGCAGAAGTAGGCGACAACCCTGTCCAAGGTGAGCGTAGCAGCAACGGTAATCCCAGCCAGCCGAAAAACACCAAAGTCAGTCCCAACAGGAGCGCGAGACCGAGAAGTTCAGATCGGAACTGGGGTAGTTCCTCCGATGCGTCTTGTCGGATGCGTGCTGCCAAGGGAGCCAGAACAACAGTAAGGACGCTGAACCAGACGCTGACCGGCCATGTAACTAAATTGAACACGAAAAGATAGGCATCTACGTCTGCGCTAACGCCATAGCGGTAAGCAATCGCCATTTCTTTGGCTGCGCGCGCAAGTGAACCCAACAGTACGAACAGCGCCACCCAGGACATGGCTCGGGCTATGGCATGGTGATCGGAGTGAGCATTGTGAAGACGAGCCCGAATTGTACCGAGCAGACTCATACGTAACCTATGTACATTCTTATTAGTTAGGTCTGGATCAGTGTCAGACGTGGCTGAGATGCGATAGGGTGCGCATGGCGGAACGCTCCACCGAACGTCAGTTCAAGTTTTGGGCCTGCAACTTGCCCTGCCGTTACTGGTCGCGTTCGTCCACGATGACTTTGTTGCAGGTGCGTGCCGCTGTCTCGGCGAAGTCGGAGGCGCCAAACTGTTGCCATTCGGTGCAAATTACCAGTGCGTCCGCATCTTGGAGTAGAACGCATCTTTTTGTCAGCGCATAGGGTCAAACTGGCAGTTGCCACATGAATACGGTCAGCCTCTTTCAGGGCAACAGGGTCAAACGCCTGCACCCTGGCGCCGGCTTGCAATAATGCTTCCATCAGCGTCCGAACGGGTGCGGTCCGCATGTGACCGGTGTTGGGTTTGAAAGCCAGGCCCCAGGAGGCGATGGTTTTCCCTTTCAGTTCTGAGTCGACGCCAAAGTGTTGGGCCAGCATGGCAAAAGGAGTGGTCATCAGGCGGCAGTTCACCGCCCCCACAGTCTGCAGTAAGAGGGCGTCATACCCGATTTTTTTAGTCGATCGGGCCAAGGCGTGCACGTCTTTGGGGAAGCAACTGCATTTATAGCCGCAGCCGTAGAAGATAAAATGGTAGCCGATACGCGAATCTGCACCGATGATGCTTCGGTCTGGCTTCAAGAAGTCGTTGACGGCGGCGCCTTCTTTCAGGAACTCAGGGTTGAAAACAACGCCGAAGTTGGGCGGCGGACGCATGGATCGCCATGTGGCGCTTGCAATGACGGCATTGATGGCTACAGCTACTTTTTCGGCTGCGCCCACTGGCACGGTGAACTTTTTGACAATGACGCCGTAGCCCGACATCTGGCCGCAAATGACCTCGCTCACCGCCAGAACGTATAGCATGTCAGCAAAGCCATCTTGGTTTGGCGGGGTGCCCAGCGCTATGAAGTGCACTTGGCCATGCTGCACGGCCAGGGCGGAGTCAGCGGTAAAGTGCAGCCGTCCTACTTTGACGTTGCGTTCGACCAATACTTTCAGGCCCGGCTCCCAGATAAGCACGAGGACGGTTTTGAGTTGGTCGATTTTGATGGGATCCACTTCCATGCATACCACGTGGTGGCCCAACTCGCCCTGGCTGGTATCGCTGACCAAGCCAACATCAACGGCGCCCAAGATTGAGAGTTCCATAGTATTTGCCTCAAACCTTGTAGTAGCGGCGGTACCAGTCCACAAATTGCGCCACGCCCAGTTCAACGGTCGTATTGGGCTTAAAGCCCACCCAGGCGCTCAGTTCGTCCGTGTTGGCCGCGGTGGCGGGCACGTCACCGGGCTGCATCGGTAGGTAGTTTTTCAGGGCCGTGAGGCCCAACGCGAGTTCCAACGCGCGGATGTAATCCATCAGCGGCGTGGGCTGGTTGTTGCCGATGTTAAAAACACGGTACGGCGCGTTGCTGGTGGCGGGGTCGGGGCTGACGGAATCGAAGGCGGGGTTGGGTGTGGCAGGCTTATCGGCTACGCGCATAACGCCCTCAACGATATCGTCGACATAGGTGAAGTCACGCACCATGTTGCCATGATTGAAAATGTTAATCGGCTGACCAGCTAGGATAGCTTTGATGAACAAGAACAGCGCCATGTCGGGCCGCCCCCAGGGACCATAGACGGTAAAGAAGCGCAGCCCGGTGGTGGGCAGGCCAAACAGGTGGCTGTAAGTGTGGGCCATCAGCTCATTGGCCTTTTTGGTGGCGGCGTAAAGGCTGATGGGGTGGTCAATATTGTGGTGTTCACTGAATGGCAATGCAGTGTTGCCTCCATACACACTGGAGCTGCTGGCGTAAACCAGATGCTGCACGGTGTTATGACGGCAGCCCTCCAGAATATTGGTGAAGCCCTGCACATTGGAGTCGATATAGGCCTGCGGATTGCTCAACGAGTACCGTACGCCGGCCTGTGCGGCCAGGTGGATAACGCGCTGCGGCTTCACGGCTGCGAACAGCGCGGCTATCCCGTCGCGGTCGGCCACGTCCATTTGATGGAAGCTAAAGTTGAGATGCGGCTGTAAGCGGGCCAGTCGAGCTTGCTTGAGCGAAACGTCGTAGTAATCGTTCAGGTTGTCCAGCCCGATGACACGGTCGCCCCGCGCCAGCAGGCGCAGACTGGTGTGCATGCCAATGAAGCCAGCAACACCGGTGACGAGCCAGGTCTTTGGGTCGGTACGCAACATGCTCACAGCCGCAAATCCGAGGCGTGCGCCGGTAACAGGTACTTCAGGTCATAAAGCACATGACCGGGCTTACCCAAGGCCCGGATGCCTGCGGCACCCATGGTGCGAAACTGATGGTGCGCCACCGCCAACACAATCGCTTCATAGGTGCGGGGCGCCGGTTGCTCGACCAGATTGATGCCATATTCGTGGTGCGCTTGCTCGGCCAGGACACAGGGGTCAAACACATCGACCTGGCAGTTGTAATCCTGCAGTTCGGTCACGATATCGATCACGCGGGTGTTGCGCAGGTCCGGGCAGTTTTCCTTGAAAGCCAGCCCCATGACGAGGATGCGCGCACCATCGACCTGCAGTCGGCGCTTGGTCATGGCCTTGACCAGTTGGGCCACTACATAGGCACCCATGCTGTCGTTCAGGCGTCGGCCGGCCAAGATGATTTCGGGGTGATAACCGAGGCTCTGGGCTTTGTGGGTAAGGTAGTAAGGGTCGACGCCAATGCAGTGTCCGCCCACGAGGCCAGGGCGAAACGGGAGAAAGTTCCACTTGCTGCCGGCGGCCTGCAAAACTTCTTCGGTATCAATGCCCATTTTGTTGAAGATCAAGGCCAGCTCATTGATAAGCGCAATGTTGAGATCGCGCTGGGTGTTCTCAATCACTTTAGCGGCCTCGGCCACCTTAATGCTGCTGGCTTGGTGGGTGCCGGCCGTGATGATTTGTCTGTAAAGTGCGTCCACTAGATCAGCGATGTCGGGCGTGGAGCCGGAAGTGACCTTCTTGATTGTGGTGACGCGGTGCTCTTTATCGCCCGGGTTGATGCGCTCGGGGGAATAGCCGGCAAAGAAGTCATGGTTGAACCGCAAGCCAGAGAATTTTTCCAGCACGGGAACGCAATCTTCTTCGGTGCAACCGGGGTAGACCGTTGACTCATAAATGACGATATCGCCCCGCTTGAGCACTTTACCAACGGTCTCGCTGGCCTTGAACAGCGGCATCAGGTCGGGGCGCTTATGTTGATCGATCGGAGTCGGCACCGTGACAATAAAACAATTGCAGTCGCGCAAATCATCCGGGTCGGTACTGAAGCGCAACTGGCTCGCCGCTTGCAGCTCCTGAGGCTCAGTCTCACGCGTCACGTCATGGCCGCTCCTGAGCTGATCGATACGCTGCTGCTGGATGTCAAAGCCGACGACCGGGCGTTTTTTGCCGAATTCAACAGCCAGCGGCAAACCGACGTAGCCCAGGCCGATGATGGCCAATCTGATTTCATTTAGGGACTTCATGCGCACGCTTCAATTTAAGACAGGTCAGGCTTGATGCCACTTGAGCGCATCTGTTAAGCCAGCGTCGCCCCGCCCGAGAAGATCGATCCAGACCGAAGTTTCGACCGCCATCATTCGCTCGCGTCTCGGCAAAGAGAAAGCGATTGCAAGTGGGGTTCTGTGCCCTCAAGTCGGGCGAGACGGCAAGTACTCTCGCGCTGCACCAGTGCCAGCAGCGCTTTACGCAAGAGCTGGATCCGCTCGGTCAAATGGCTCAAGAGCTGAGCTTGAGTCAACAGTTCGTCGTCAAAATTGATGGCGGTATGCATGGAAATTTCTTTTGAGCATCAATTGTGGCATCAAATAATGTCTAGATTTACCTCGTTTCGGACAGGTGGCCCAGCATAAGATATGAACTGAGTTGGCATATTTGATCAATAGCCTTTGGTGAGGCTCATCGGGAGGCTCGATCCTACTAGATATGATGCCGTTTTTTGCAGCGACGGCTGTGTTACAACACTAAATGCCGCATGTCCAATTTGTTCTGGCTAGCCAGGGTATCGATATGAATGACGCGGCGTTGATAAAAGGAACTACTGAGGCAGGTGTAATCACCAATACCCACTTGTTGGTTTGAGCGATGATTTTCCTGCGCTCATGTCGGCACAGGACGTACAGGCTTTTTCTTCCTCTTTCGGGGTGGCATTTCCTGACCTATTGGGTGGGGCGAAGGGATGTAGCGCACCATGCACTGTGAAGAATGTGGGCGGCTTGGCTCATGTTGTATTGGACGATCGCGCGCGTTTCCGTGAGGCGGAATACTTTGAGATTGGTGGAGTCGTTAGGAAATATGAAGATTTTAAAAATTGCTTGTTTGCAGATGTCCGACAAAGCCGCGCGCATGTCAAAAGAGTCTCAAACATGTGCGGTCTGACGGGTTACTGGACAACCAGCGGGCATTCGACTCAAGAGGCAGAAGCGATTGTGGGCGCAATGGCACGTCAAATCATCCATCGCGGCCCGGATGATCAGGGCGTGTGGACTGATGCCGACGCGGGGTTTGCGCTCGCCCACCGTCGCCTTTCCATTCTCGATCTCTCGCCGCAAGGTCACCAACCCATGCTGTCCCATTGCGGGCGCTACGTGATTGCATTCAACGGCGAGGTGTACAACTTTACGGAGATACGCAACAAACTGAACTCGGCTAGCGTTGCTTCCGTTTGGCGCGGACATTCCGATACTGAGGTGATGCTAGCGGCAATTGCTTTTTGGGGCCTGGAGGCGGCGCTTCAGCAGTTCGTCGGTATGTTTGCCTTTGCGCTGTGGGATCGTAAGGTGCGTTCGTTGTCACTTGCCCGTGACCGTCTGGGCGAAAAGCCGTTGTATTACGGCTGGCAGGGAGAGACATTGTTATTCGGCTCGGAACTGAAGTCGCTTAAGGCGTACCCGGCGTTTCGCGCAGAAATCGACCGCGACGCGCTGACGCTGTTTTTACGCCACAACGCCGTTCCCTCGCCCCATTCGATTTACCTCGGAATACACAAACTGCCACCAGGCACTTTTTTACAGGTTCATGCTGGGCGGAAGGATGCGCGTCCGGTGGCATATTGGTCTGCCCGGTCGGCAGCCGAAGCGGGGCAGCACAACCTGTTCCAGGGCAGCGATGCGGAAGCGGTGTCCGCTCTTGAACGACTGCTCGTTCAGGCGGTGGGCGGACAAATGGTGGCTGACGTACCGGTAGGCGCGTTCCTCTCCGGCGGTATCGATTCCACCACTGTTGTAGCGCTGATGCAAGCGCAAAGCACCCGACCTGTGAAAACTTTCACTATTGGCTTTAATGAATCCGAATACAACGAGGCCGAACATGCGCATGTGGTAGCGCGACATCTGGGATGCGAACACACCGAGCTTTATGTCACGCCGCAAGATGCAATGGATGTGATTCCGAAACTGTCGTCCATGTACGATGAACCGTTTGCCGATTCGTCGCAAATCCCCACTTACCTGGTTTCGCGTCTGGCGCGCCAACAGGTAACAGTTAGCTTGTCGGGTGACGGAGGCGATGAATTGTTTGGCGGATATAGCCGCTACTTCTGGGCGCGCAATGTATGGCAAAAACTTGGCTGGGTGCCACGTTCGCTGCGCGCGGCGTTAGCCGGGGTGCTGACCACGTTGCCCCCTTCCGCATGGAATACGGCTTTCCACAAGCTGGAGCGGTGGGTTCCAGCGAGTCTGCGCTATGCAAACCCAGGTGACAAACTGCACAAAGCGGCTGAGATTCTTGCGGTGCGGTCGCCAGAGGAGATTTACCTGGGTCTCGTGTCGCACTGGAAAAACCCCGATCAATTAGTGCCCGGCGGTCACGAGCCGCCAACATTGCTCACCAATTCCGCTCACCGCGTAGATTTACCTGATTTCGAGCACCGCATGATGTATTTGGATACGGTGACTTACCTGCCCGATGACATTCTCACAAAGGTGGACAGAGCTGCGATGTCCGTCGGTCTTGAAACCCGTGTGCCGCTGCTTGACCACAGGTTGGTTGAGTTCGCGTGGACGTTGCCTCTGCACATGAAAATCCGCCGCAGCCAAGGTAAATGGCTGTTACGCCAAGTGCTTCATCGCCATGTTCCGCAGGCAATGACGGATCGTCCCAAAATGGGCTTTGGAGTACCGATAGGCGACTGGCTGCGCGGGCCACTTAAACCTTGGGCGGCTGCGCTCATCGAACCAGGGCGATTGACGCGGGAGAATTTTTTCGACCCGGCACCAATTCATCGAAAATGGATTGAACACCAGTCAGGTACCCGCAACTGGTCTTTTTATTTGTGGGATGTGCTCATGTTTCAACAATGGCAGGAGCACAACACTTGAAACTACAGTTTCTCGTCCGTGGTTCAAACAAGGCTTGGGGTGCAATGACGACCATCAAAAAAAAGCTCCTCTTCGTCGTCAACCAGCCAGCATTTTTCTTGACCCATCGCCTACCTTTGGCGGTGGCAGCATTGAATGCGGGGTATGAGGTCCACGTCGCTACCCAGTCCGGCCCCGGTGTTGAACAGATCAGAGCGGCGGGATTGATCCACCACTTAATTCCCCTGCAACGCAGCGCGAGAAACCCGTTTGCTGATCTGTGGCTGTTCTGTATGCTCATTCGCTTGTTTCGGCAGTTGAGTCCGAGCATCGTTCACTTGGTTACCATTAAACCGGTCATATACGGCGGCCTGGCAGCACGTATCACGGGTGTGCGCGGTGTTGTTGCGGCGATATCTGGCATTGGCTACGCCTTACAGAGGAATGGAACATTGTCGAATCTGCTTTTCGGTCTGGTGCGGTTGATGTATCGCCTCGCCCTTGGGTCTCTGAACAAGCGAGTGATTTTCCAGAACACTAGAGATCTAGAGTTAATCTCAGAGTTTGCGAATTTAAAGGCTGATGAAACTGTGTTGATTCCCGGCTCGGGCGTAGATTTATCAAAATATACTTATTTGCCTGAGCCAACGGGAATCGTTGTCGTTACCATGGCTTCGCGATTGTTGAAGGATAAGGGGGTGTTCGAGTTCGTCGCAGCGGCCAAAATCATGAAAGACAGGGGAGTCGAGGCCAAATTCCGCTTAGCCGGTGTGCCGGATCCCGATAACCTGACCTCATGTACTGTGGCTGATTTAGAGCAATGGCGCACAGACCGTTATGTAGAGTTGCTCGGGTATCGGTCGGACATACCCGAATTGTTCAGAGGCAGCCACATTGTTGTCTTGCCGTCTTGGTATGAAGGCTTACCAAAAGTACTGATTGAGGCGGCTGCTTGCGGGCGACCAGTGGTGACCACAGATATACCCGGTTGCAGGGATGCCATTCAACCGAATGTCACGGGATTGCTCGTTCCCACAAAGGACCCAATGAGTTTGGCAAATGCAATTCAAAACTTGGCAACTAACGCAAAGGTACGGCAAACTATGGGTTCTGCTGGAAGAATATGGGCAGAGAAGCAATTTGATATTCAACGCGTGGTCGCGCAACACCTTGAAATCTATGACGTCCTTTCGCATCTACCGAACGCCGAAGCATTGAACACGCGGCAATGACAAAAACTCAAACGGTACTTGTCACTGGTGCCAACGGTTTCGTCGGGCAGGCTGTAGTTGCTCATCTGTCAAACTTATCGCAGTATGTCGTGCGACGAAGCGTGCGACGGATTGAGAATGGAATAGCTGTAGACCGACATACGGTTGTAGCCGCACTTTCGGCTGATACAGATTGGACAAATGCTCTTGTCGGTGTAAATTTGGTGGTTCACACAGCTGCAATGACGCGCGCCACAACCGCCGCAGAAAAATACCCGTCTGACGAGCTTGACGAGGTCAATGTCAGAGGGACTCTCAATTTGGCACGGCAGGCGGCGCTGATCGGAACAAAGCGCTTTGTATTTATAAGTTCAATAAAGGTATTTGGCGAAGAATCTTTGCCCGAACACCCTTTCGCGGAAAGTGATCCCTGTTGCCCACGAGAAGCGTATGCCTTTTCGAAAATGAAAGCGGAACAAGGTTTGCGCCAAATTACTGAGAACTCCAAAATGGAAGTTGTCATCATTCGGGCACCCTTAATCTATGGCCGTGGTGCTGGCGCCAATTTCAAAATGCTGATCCGTGCGGTGGCACGTGGTGTCCCTTTGCCATTGGGTGCTGTAAACAATCGTCGCAGCCTGGTGTCGATAGACAATTTGGTGGACTTCATACTGCTTTGCTTGGCGCATCCGAGTGCCGCCAACGAGACTTTTTCGGTTAGCGACGGTGAAGACCTTTCAACGCTAGAACTTGTCCGACGAATTGGGCGTTCGTTGAACAGACCCGTACGGATCTTGACCATACCCCTCCCAATACTAAAGGCGGCTGCAGTCCTGTTGCGCAAATTGAATGTATTCCAAAAGTTGTGTGGAACATTACAAGTCGATATTGCCAAGTCCGCGCGAATATTGGGTTGGAAACCTCCTGTTCGGGTAGATGACGCCCTTTTTCGTGCGTTGAACGGTGACTATTGATGCTTAAGAGGACATTGGATGTTTCGCTCGCCTGTGTGAGCCTATTGTTGTTCCTTCCCCTCATATGTATCCTTGCCTTGCTAGTGAAATGCACTTCACGAGGACCAGTTTTGTACTGGTCATCCAGAGTTGGGCGCAACAACCAACTTTTCCAGATGCCAAAATTTCGCACGATGAGCGTAGGGACACCCGCCGTCGCTACCCATTTGTTGGAAGACGCAACGAACTATTTGACGCCGGTGGGAAGCCTACTTCGGAAAACCAGTCTGGACGAATTGCCGCAGCTATGGAGTATCCTAATAAATGATATGAGTTTTGTCGGGCCGCGACCTGCCTTATTTAATCAAACGGATTTGATTCAATTGCGTAGCAGCTGCGGAGTTGATATATTACCCCCCGGCTTGACCGGTTGGGCCCAAATCAACGGCAGAGATGAAATACCGATCCCGGAGAAGGTCGCGCTAGACTTGGAATATTTGCGGCGCCGTTCGTTCGGTTTTGATATCGAAATTCTGTTTAAAACACTTTTGAAAGTCATTCGAAGTGATAATGTCAGTCACTGAACACATGCTTTTCATTAAATCCAATTGGTCCCTAAAGCAGAAGGCGAATTATGAGTAATTTGATAGACATTCAATCCCAAATTCAAAAGCTTCAGAAACAAGCGGCAGAAATTCGGTCCCGCGAATTCGATGCCACGGTGCAAGATATTCTGTCGAAAATGGAAGCCTTTGGCATTACGACAAAAGATTTGCAGGTCACTTCGGTGCGTAGCAAGGGCCGTGGCCGTCCCGCTGCTAAAGGTGTTTCGAAAGTAGCGGTCACCAAGAAAAAGGATGCAACAAAGACAGTCGCCGCGAAATACCGTGGTCCTAATGGCGAGACCTGGAGTGGCCGTGGCTTGACGCCGCGTTGGCTGGCCAGTCTGATCGAGCAAGGCAAGTCCAAAGAAGACTTTGCAATCAAAAACTGACACGCGGACACTGCGTTCTATGCAACGCACGGTTCTGGCGTGGTCACGGTCGGCTAAACGCCTGTTCGTCGTGGCGCTTGATGTTTGCCTGTCCTTGGTTTCCACTTGGCTGGCCTATTCATTGCGTTTGGAAGAGTTGAATTGGCCGGTTGACGCGCAATGGTGGGTTTATGGTTTGACACCGTTGTTGTCCATCCCCATCTTCGTGCGTTTTGGCTTGTACCGGGCGATATTCCGATACACGGGTCAAGCCGCATTGTTGGCAACTGCTAAGGCGACCGTTGTTTATGGCGCCATGTTGTCGGCGTTGCTGTTATGGGCGCAGTGGACCGGCGTTCCCCGCAGCTTGGGTGTACTTCAGCCCTTGATATTTTTCCTGCTTGTCGGAGCTAGTCGCGCGTTCGCGCGCTTTTGGTTGGCTGGATTGAACCCTTTGGGTGCCCGCTCCCGAGGTCGATTTTTAATTTTCGGAGCCGGCACCGCTGGAGTTCAAACGGCATCCGCCATGGCAATGTCTTCGCAGTTTAGGCTCGTGGGATTTGTTGACGATGATCCTGCCAAAGTCGGCCGCAGTATCAATGGCGTAACAGTTTTTGCGTCCGATGGCTTGCAAGTTTTGGTTGTCAAGCTGGGTGTCACTGACATTCTGTTGGCCCTGCCAAGCGCATCTCGAGGCCGTCGCAAGGACATCATCGAGAGTCTTCGGTCATTGCCCGTTCATATCCGCACTTTGCCGGATTGGGCTGATTTGGCGAGCGGCCGCGTGACGGTCAATGACTTCAAGGACCTTGATATAGAAGATCTGTTGGGCAGAGATCCCGTTCCACCGAATACTGATCTTCTGGCCCGTAATTTGACGGACAAAGTGGTTCTGGTTACCGGTGCGGGTGGCAGTATCGGAAGCGAGTTGTGCCGACAAATTCTGGCGCAAAGTCCCCGCCAGCTCCTGTTGTTAGATCACAGCGAAATCAATCTCTACAGCATTCATCAGGAACTCCACGGCCTGTGTAGTACGGACGGAAGGTCGGTTGAATTAGTGCCGCTGCTGGGCAGCGTCTCTAACCTCGGGCGCCTGCAAGATTTGTGTCGTCTTTACCGACCCTATACGGTCTACCACGCAGCGGCCTACAAGCATGTTCCCATCGTGGAGTCAAACGCTGCCGTTGGCGTGGATAACAATGTATTTGGTACGTTGAACATGGCGCAAGCCGCCCGGGACAGTGGAGTCGCCAGTTTTGTGCTGGTGTCTACCGATAAAGCCGTTCGGCCCACCAATGTCATGGGCGCCAGCAAGCGCATGGCAGAGTTGGTCTTGCAAGCCCTGGCCGCAGAGAAACCGGAAGGCGGAACCTGTTTCAGCATGGTTCGCTTCGGCAATGTGCTGGGGTCCAGCGGAAGTGTTGTGCCACTCTTTCGGCGTCAACTCGCCGCAGGTGGCCCGCTGACCGTCACCCATGTTGACGTTACACGCTACTTCATGACCATTCCTGAAGCCGCGCAATTGGTCCTGCAAGCCGGTGCCATGGCGAACGGCGGGGAAGTGTTTGTATTGGACATGGGGGAACCCGTCAAAATTCTGGACCTGGCCCATCGCATGGTGGAACTTTCCGGTTTGACTGTGCGTGACCAAGCCCATGCGGACGGTGATATCGCGATCACCTTCACCGGTCTACGGCCTGGCGAGAAACTGTATGAAGAGTTGCTGATAGGCGATGACCCCACGCCGACCGTCCATGCACGCATCATGAAGGCCCATGAGCACTTCTTGCAGTGGCCGCAGCTCGAATCTCAGCTTGAAACCTTGCGCCATGCCACGCAAGCTGGCGATGTCGACCAAATCAAGACGGTCTTGCGCCACTGTGTTCAAGGGTATGTCGGTGAGACCGGCCTTGTAGTTCAGTCGGACTTGTGAGGCTTCAGGTCCAGCGCTGCTTGATACAGTGTGTTTTTCGGTTCGCCGGTGATTTCCGCCGCTAATTTGACGGCAGTTTTCAATGGCAGTTGCCCCAGTAGCAACTTCAGAACACGATGGTCTGGCGCGGTCTCCGGCGCTGCAGGCAGTGGATGCAACACCAGCGCGAACTCACCGCGCAGGCGGTTGGCATCCTGAGCGAACCAAGCGGGCAAGTCTTGAGCGGCGACGGTCGCAACTTCCTCGAATTGCTTGGTCAGTTCTCTCCCCACAGTTACCGCACGCGTGCCCAAGCTGGACAATGCGGCAGCCAGCGCCTCCACGCGATGAGGGGCCTCCAGCACAACCACAGTGCGGGTCTCTGTGGCGAGTCGTTGAACCGCTCTGTCGCGTTCAGCGGGTTTGTTGGGCAGGAATCCACAGAAGACAAATCCGGTTGACTGGCTGTCAATCACGCCTGAGACCGATAACAGCGCCGTAACGCTGCTGGCGCCAGGTAATGGAATGGTGCGCAAACGCTGTTCCCGGACGGCAGCCACCAGTCGCGCCCCTGGATCGCTGATCCCTGGCGTTCCTGCGTCGCTGACGTAGGCTATCCTTTTTCCTTGGCGCAATTGTTCAATGACACTCATCGACGCCTCGGCCTCATTGTGCTGATGCAGAGCCAACAACTGCCCGGGACTTTTGTCGATGCCGTAGGCCCGCAGCAAGGTTTGGGTGTGGCGGGTGTCTTCACAGGCGATCATGTCGGACAGCGCCAGCACGTGCATAGCGCGCAAGCTGATGTCGGCCAAATTACCAATCGGCGTAGCGACGATATAAAGCGCTCCATGCGGATAATGTTGGCCAGAGGCCGCCTCGGCCGAAGCCGCAAGGGCAGTTACAAAGTGAGCACTCATGGGATTCCTTACGTCAAAACCAGCGGCGCCTACTGCTCACACGGCGACAACCAAACAAATGGGCGACGCGGCAGAGGATGAAGCCTTGCGCTATTTGCAGCGTCAGGGTTTGCGTTTGGTGGCACGCAATTATCGGACCCCGGGGCGGGGGGGAGGCGAAATTGACCTGATCATGCAGGGCCCCGACGGTACGACGGTTTTTGTGGAAGTGCGCAAGCGGGCATCAACACGCCACGGCGGTGCAGCGGCCAGTGTCGGCGGCATCAAACAGCGGCGTATTGTGTTTGCGGCGCGCCACTACCTCATGCGTTTGAAAGAACTGCCACCTTGCCGATTTGACGTCGTGGTCGTCGAGCCCAACGGTATGCAGTGGCTGCAGGCTGCATTCGATGCGAGTTGAACCCAAGACGTAACGGTGTGTAATGGCGGCAGCGTCCACGGCCCGCCTGCTCTGAGGGTATCAACAGCACGGTATCATCGATGCCCTATGCTGGAACAACGAATTCAACAACACTTTATCGACAGCGCGGACCTGAAGTACCAGTCAGCGCAATCCCTGAGCAAACCCATTGCAGCGGCGGTACAAGCCATGCTGGCTTGTGTGACGGGCGGCGGCAAAGTGTTGGCGTGTGGCAACGGTGGGTCCGCAGCGGACGCGCAGCACTTTGCTGCCGAGTTCGTGGGTCGGTTTGAGCGCGAACGCCCTGAGTTAGGCGCTATCGCGTTGACGACCGACACATCTATCATCACCGCAATCGCCAACGACTATGATTTCAGCGTCATCTTTTCCCGCCAGGTGCGGGCACTAGGCTCCCCGGGAGACGTACTGTTGGCAATCTCTACCAGTGGCAATTCCGCCAATGTATTGGCCGCCATTGATGCGGCCCATGAGCGGGAAATGGTCGTGGTGGGTCTGACGGGACGTGGCGGTGGCAAGATGGCCCAGGTGCTTCGCGACACCGACGTTCATATCTGTGTGCCCCACGAACGCACGGCCCGTATCCAGGAAGTGCATATATTGGCGCTGCATTGCATTTGTGATGCGGTTGATGCCCAACTTTTGGGTGAACAGGAACCCTCCAAATGAAATTCGAACCTCGGCGCTTCACTCTCGTATTGTTGGTGGTTGGCAGTACGCTCACCACGCTGACAGCTTGTTTCCCTCTGGCGGTGGGTGGCGCCGTAGTGGGTGGCCTGGTGGCAACCGACCGCCGAACGACAGGTACGGTGGTTGAGGATGAAGGCATCGAGCTGCGCTCTGCGAGCCGCATCCGAGCGGCCATGGGTGACCGCGGACACATCAACGTGACAAGTTACAACCGGCAGGTATTGTTGACGGGTGAGGTACCCAGTGTTCAGGATAAGCAGCAAGTCGAACAAATCGTTGCCAGTGTAGACAATGTGCGCCACATCGTGAACGAATTGGCCATTCTGGGCAACTCAACACTGACCCAGCGATCATCGGACTCCCTGGTCACCGGCCGGGTGCGTGCCGGATTGATCGACGCCAGCGATCTATCAGCCAACGCGTTCAAAATTACAACCGAACGTGGTACCACCTACGTCATGGGTCGTGTGACCGCCCGTGAAGCCAAACGTGCGACCGAGGTTATCAGTGGAACAACGGGTGTCCAGCGGGTGGTCCGTATCCTGGAAACCATTAGCGAGGAAGAGCTGGCCCGCTTGCAGCCGTCCACAGCATCTTCAGGATCCAAGCGCTGATGACCCTGATTGCTTGAAGCGCGAGCGCGTGGCACAACTACGCGCGGTCCCTTACTTGAGTCGCTTGATCAGGCTGGAAGTGTCCCACCGGTTCCCGCCCATGTGTTGTATGTCAGCATAAAACTGGTCTACCAGTGCGGTCACCGGAAGCCGGGCGCCATTGCGCTTGGCCTCGTCGAGAACCAGACCGAGGTCTTTGCGCATCCAGTCGACGGCGAATCCAAAATCAAATTTGTCGGCAACCATGGTCTTGCCACGGTTGTCGAGTTGCCAACTCTGGGCCGCCCCTTTGCCAATCACGTCAAGCACCTGGTTCATATCCAGGCCTGCCAGTTGACCAAAGGCCACCGCTTCGCTCAAACCCTGTACCAGGCCAGCGATGCAAATCTGATTCACCATCTTGGCCAGTTGGCCTGCCCCGCTGGAGCCCAACAAAGTAAAGGCTCGAGAAAAGGCCATAGCCACAGGCTTGGCGGCTTCAAATGCGACTTGGTCACCGCCACACATCACCGTGAGCATGCCGTTCTGGGCCCCGGCTTGTCCTCCTGACACGGGGGCATCCACAAAATGTAAGCCCTCATGGACGGCCAATGCGGAGAGTTCCCGCGCGACACTGGCAGACGCGGTCGTGTGGTCCACAAATACAGCTCCCGGCTTCATACCGGCAAACGCGCCATTGGAGCCAATGGTCACACTGCGCAAGTCGTCATCATTGCCAACACAACAAAACACCAGATCAGCACCTTGAACTGCCAGTCGTGGCGTTTCGGCGAAAGTGTTGGAAGCATTTAAGCCTTTAGCCCCTGCAAAATCGGCACACCACGCTACTGATTTCGTAGCAGTTCGGTTATAGACGGTGACTTCGTGTCCGGCCAGGGCCAAGTGGCCCGCCATTGGAAAACCCATGACACCAAGGCCCAAAAAGGCAACCTTGGTGCGGGAGCAAACGTCGTAGGATTTGGGGTTTGTGGTGGGCATAGCAGGGGCCAAGTCAGTTGGTTGGAAGGGCAAGTTGCCGCCGGGCCGCCTCAAGGCTAATTAGCCCTCTTGGGGGGGCCAGCGACCCGCGCAGCGGTGGAGCGTGGGGGCCACATTCACATGATCGCAAAGTTTTCGGTGCCAGCGCTGAGGTCGGTCGATTTGCCGCGTGCGCTGTTGAGTTTGATCTGCAAGCGCAAATCGTTCAGTGAATCGGCGTTGCGCAGGGCATCTTCGAACGTGATCATGTTCTTCTCGTACATGTCGAACAACGCCTGATCGAAGGTCTGCATGCCGGCCTGGCGGCTCTTCTTCATAATTTCCTTGATCTCTGAGACGTCACCCTTAAAGATCAGGTCGGAAATCAGAGGTGTATTGAGCAAAACTTCCACCGCGGCGACACGCCCCTTGCCATCCTGTTTGGGGATCAAGCGTTGGGAAATCAGAGCCTTCAGGTTGAGCGACAAATCCATGAGCAACTGGGCCCTTCGCTCCTCCGGGAAGAAGTTGATGATGCGGTCCAGCGCCTGGTTGGCGCTGTTGGCGTGCAATGTCGCCAGACACAGGTGGCCGGTTTCGGCAAAGGCGACGGCGTGCTCCATGGTCTCACGGTCGCGGATCTCGCCCATCAGGATCACATCGGGCGCCTGGCGCAATGTGTTCTTCAACGCCGCTTCCCAACTGTCAGTGTCCAAGCCCACTTCGCGTTGTGTCACCACGCAGTTTTTGTGCATGTGGACAAACTCCACCGGGTCTTCGACCGTGATGATGTGGCCGTAGGAGTTCTCGTTTCGATAGTCCACCATCGCGGCCAAGGTAGTGGACTTGCCCGAACCGGTGGCCCCCACCATGATGCACAAGCCACGCTTGGATTGCACCACCTCCTTCAGGATTTGCGGTACACCGAGGCCGTCAATGGTCGGCAGCACCATCGGAATCACCCGCAGCACCATCCCGACTTTGCCCTGCTGGACAAAAGCGTTGACCCGAAAGCGCCCAATGCCCGGTGGAGATATCGCGAAATTGCTCTCTTTGGTACGCTCAAATTCGGCAACCTGCTTGTCGTTCATGATGGAACGCGCCAAGGACAGCGTGTGTGACGCATTCAAGGCCTGGGGTGACACCTTGGTGACTTTTCCGTCCACCTTGATGGCTGGTGGAAAATCGCCGGTGATGAACAGGTCGCTACCATTGCGCCCCACCATCAGCTTGAGCAGGTCGTTGATAAATTTCGTGGCTTGATCGCGCTCCATGTGAGCACCTCCTTTTCAATGCTGGGTTTGTGCCCGGAGAGTCCGCTAGCCGGGGAAATTTTCCGGAATCTTGGCTTTGGACCTTGCCTCCGCCGCACTGATCACATTGCGCTTTACCAGATCGGTCAAGTCCTGGTCCAGCGTCTTCATGCCCACGCTGTTGCCGGTCTGGATCGATGAATACATTTGCGCCACCTTGGCCTCGCGGATTAGGTTGCGGATGGCGCTGGTGCCCAGCATGATCTCGTGGGCGGCCACACGGCCCTGGCCGTCCTTGGTCTTGCACAGCGTCTGCGAAATCACTGCCTGTAGCGACTCCGACAACATGGCGCGCACCATTTCCTTCTCGTCGGCCGGGAATACGTCAATGATCCGGTCAATCGTCTTGGCGGCACTCGACGTGTGCAGCGTGCCAAACACGAGGTGGCCGGTTTCGGCAGCGGTCATGGCCAGGCGGATAGTTTCCAGGTCACGCATTTCACCGACCAGAATACAGTCTGGGTCTTCGCGCAAGGCCGAGCGCAACGCGGCAGCAAAGCTTAGGGTGTGGGGTCCGACTTCACGCTGGTTGACCAGGCACTTCTTCGACTCGTGCACAAATTCGATGGGGTCTTCTACCGTCAGGATGTGGCCGAACTCGGTCTCGTTCAGGAAGTTGACCATGGCCGCCAGCGTGGTCGATTTGCCGGAACCGGTGGGCCCGGTCACTAACACCATGCCACGGGGTTTGAGGGCCAGGTCGCCAAAGATCTTGGGCGCGTTGAGTTGTTCCAACGACAAAATCTTGCTCGGAATGGTCCGGAACACCGCGCCGGCGCCGCGGTTGTGGTTGAAGGCATTGACGCGAAAACGCGCCAGGCCGTCGATTTCGAACGAGAAGTCGATCTCCAGAAACTCTTCAAAGTGCTTGCGCTGGCCGTCGTTCATGATGTCGTACACCATGCCGTGGACCTGCTTGTGGTCCAGCGCCTCCACATTGATGCGGCGCACATCGCCGTGGACTCGAATCATCGGGGGCAATCCGGCTGACAGGTGTAAATCGGATGCCTTGTTTTTGACGCTGAAGGCCAGCAATTGGGTAATGTCCACGGAATCCTCTTTGGCTAGAGTCGATGTTTGTTACGCTTGAGAGATTATGACCATGATTGCCGACAATCTGCAAAGGATTCACGACCGAATAGCCAAGGCTTGTGACAAAGCGGGCCGGTCCCCCAATTCCGTCGCCCTGCTGGCAGTTTCCAAAACCTTTGGCGCGGACGCCGTAGTGCAGGCCCATGCGGCCGGGCAGATGGCGTTTGGTGAAAACTACATCCAGGAGGCGGTGGAAAAGATTGCCGCGCTGTCGCCCAGGCTCCTGGCCCACTTGCCAATGCAATGGCACTGCATAGGCCCCATCCAAAGCAACAAGACCCGCTTGGTGGCCGAGCACTTTGACTGGGTACAGACCATTGACCGACTCAAAATTGCCCAGCGTCTGAGCGAGCAACGCCTGCCCCATCTGGCGCCGCTGCAGGTGTGTATTCAAGTCAACATGGATGGTGGCCCGACCAAGTCGGGTGTCGCGCCCGAGGACGCGCTGGAACTGGCCCGTGCAGTTTCCGAACTGCCCCGTTTGTGTGTGCGGGGAATCATGTGCATTCCCGAGCCTGCTCCTGATTTTGTAGCTGCTTGCGCAGTATTTTCGAGGGCTAGAGCCCTATTCGATCAAATGAATTCAGCTGGAATGGGGTTGGACACCCTGTCCATGGGCATGAGCAATGACCTGGAGGCGGCCATAACCAGCGGCTCGACTCTGGTGCGGGTCGGCAGCGCGATTTTTGGAGAACGAGGTTAGGGAATTGGCAGCCGGGCCGCCCCAAGGCAAGCGTGGGGGTGCTATTTCTTAGGCATCACCAGGGGTTTTACGGTGCCGCAGTCTGCACCCAACCAGCGCCCGCTGTTTTGCATGTCCATTTTCTCTGGGCGGCCGTTGATGGATGTGGTCGTCGACATCTTCATGCTGTAGGCCTCGGGGCTGGTGAAGGTGACAACGCCTTCGCCACTGCTCGGTGGTTTGGCGCACACGAACGCAAATTTCATGGTGTTGCCGACGCGCGGACTGTTGGTGTGTGTGCAATCACCCTGGTGGCTGGAGACTTCATTGCGATCCACCATTTCCTGCGTCATACACACCTTGACGGTTACCCCGCCACCATCACTGGCACCGATCTGAACGCCCTGTTTGGCCATCATGTCCTGGATCATCTTGCGCTGCTCCGGTGGCATGTTCTCCAGCTGCTTTTGCGCTTGGGCCATGGCATCGGCCATCTGGCCGGAGCCGCCCCGCATTTGGGTTGCAAATTCCCAAAGCCCCGGTTTGATGGTCTGCGCATTGGCGCTTGCCACGCTCGCCACCAACAGAAGCGCCGCCAAAGAGTTGGACAATTTCATGAAGATCCCCTTTGAAACGGCCATTGTTGCAAAAAATCTGTCGTTTGAAAATGCAAATACAGTTCCGGTCCGTGCATCCATCAGCCCTTGGTCAGGATGGCCATGGTGATGCGTGAAATGCAGGTCAATTCGCCGCCTTCGTTGCGCAACTCGATTTGCCAGACCTGGGTTGTACGACCAATATGAAGTGGTCGCGCGATGCCGGTCACCCAACCGGTGGTGACGCCGCGCAGATGGTTCGCGTTGATGTCCAGCCCCACTGCCTTGCTTCCCGCGGGGCTGGCGCACGCCGCTCCGCACGAGCCCAGCGTCTCGGCCAGCACCACACTGACGCCACCGTGCAGCAGGCCGTAGGGTTGCCGAGTGCGTTCGTCTACCGGAACCCGGGCGGTGATGAAGTCGTCGCCAACCTCCAAGAATTCAATCCCGAGGTGGGAGGTCGCCGTATTGGCGCTCATGGCGGTCAGCAATTCGACTGTGACGGGTGTCTTCCAGATGGACATAGGTGGTGTTTTCGCAGTTTGGGTTGCCCAAAACTAGGCGGTGGTTGCCGCCTTCAGGCCACGCTTATGCAGCATCGGCTCGATACGTGGATCGCGCCCACGGAATGCGCGGTAGGCGTCTGCCGGGTTTTGGGTGTTGCCCGAACTATAAATGGTCCGCAACAGTCGCGCGGCAGTGGCCTTGTCAAAGGGGTCTCCGGTCTCGGTGAACGCTTCAAAACCATCGGCTTCCAAGACTTCGGCCCACATGTAGACGTAGTAGCCCGCGGCGTAACTCGCTCCGGAAAACAAATGTTGAAAGTGCGAAAGGTAGTGGCGCTGACCGATATCCGCGGGTATGCCGAGTTTTGCGGATTGCTCCGCCTCAAAAGCGTCGATATCGACCGGAGTTCCGTTGGGGAGTGAATGCAAAGCCATGTCCAGCAGTGCCGGCCCTGTGTATTGAACGGTGGCCCAAGCCTGGTCAAATTGGCGCGATCGCTTGAGTTTCTCCAGCAATTCCACCGGCATGGGATCGCCCGACGCATAGTTACGCGCATGGCGTTGCAAAACCTGCGGCTCCATGGCCCAATTTTCAAACAATTGCGATGGAAGCTCGACAAAGTCACGCAGCACCTGCGTCCCGGCCAGGCGCTCATAACGGACCTGTGACAAAAGCCCGTGCAAGCCGTGGCCAAATTCGTGAAACAGCGTTCGGACGTCGTCAAAACTCAGCAAACAAGGCTTGGCTTTGGCAAAGTTGTTATTGTTGATGACGATCGGCAAGGTGCCACCGGCGTGGCCCGACTGGCTACGAAACACGCTCATCCAGGCGCCGCTGCGTTTGGACGTGCGGGCAAAATTGTCACCGATGAAGATACCCACCAGGCTGTCGTCTGCCCTGCGCACCTCCCACAGGCGCGCGTCAGGGTGGTGCAGCGCAATGCCCGGTTGTTCCACAAAGTGAAGGCCAAACAGGCGGTGCGCGCAGTCGAACATGGCCGCAACCATGGCATCCAGAGAGAAATAGGGCTTGAGCTCTGCGTCGTCCAGATCAAACCGTTGTGCGCGAACCTTCTGCGCCAGGTAGCGCCAGTCCCAGGCGGCGATCGGCACCGGTTGCCCCAGGGTGCGCGCCATGTCGACCAGAGCCACACGGTCCAGGTCCGCCTGCTCCTTGGCTGGAACCCAGGCCTGGTACAGCAGGTCAAACACAGCCTGTGCATTGGCTGCCATACGGTCTACCAATTCATACTCGGCGTAACTTGCGTACCCATGCAGTGCCGCTTGTTCTTGGCGCAAGGCCATGATTTTTGCGGCCACCGCCCGATTGTCGTGGGCGCCACCGTTTGCGCCCCGCGACTTTCGAGCCCGCCAGACGGTCTCCCGAAGATCACGCCGGTCCGAGAAAGTCAAAAATGGCTCAGCCAATGACGGAGACAGCGTGATCACAAAGGCGCCCGGGCCCAGGCCCCTTTGTTCGGCCGCGGCACGCGCTGCGTCGCGCACGAAACCCGGAAGCCCTGCCAGGTCTTTGTCGTCGCGCAGTTGCAGCGCAAAGGCAGCTTCCTCTGCCAGAACATTCTGTGAAAACTGCGTGGTCAAAGAAGCCAGTTCGGACATGACAGCCCCATACCGCAGCCGCTGCTGGCCGGTCAGGCGGGCGCCGGCCCTGACGAAGTCCAGGTGGATGCGTTCGAGCATGCGCAGTTGTTCTGCGTCCAGTGCCAGGCGTCCCCGGTCCTGATACAAGGCATCAATACGTCCGAACAGTCCGGCATGCATAAAGATGGCGTTTTCGTGGGCTGCCAACAGCGGCGCCATTTCCGTCTGTACAGCACGCAGTTCATCCGACGTCTCACTGGTGGTCAGGTTGTGAAACAACAGAGTAATTCTTTCCAACTCTCGGCCACTGCGATCCAATTCTGCTACCGTGTTGTCAAAGTTCGGTGGTGACGATTGCTTGGCGATCGACTCTAGCTCTGCCATGTGCGATGCCATGGCCAGGTCGAAAGCCGGTTTGAAATGCGCTGGAACTACTGAGCCGAAGGGGGGTAGCCCATAGGGCTTGCCCCAGATTTGCAATAGGGGGTTTGTGGACTGTTTGTCCCGGGAGGTGAGTTCCATCTTCACTGTCCGTGGCTTGATTTCAGATTCTTTGATTCTATGGAAGACCCGAGAAAACGATTCAGGCATGGGAATTGCTGAAGGCGTTTGGAGGTAATCAGGTGGAAACCCTGATATCGAAAACGCTAGGTGGAGTTCTGCGGGATAAAGACACAGCCGCATCTAGGCAAATTACAATAGTCGGTTTTAAATTTCGCAGTTCACGGACGCTGCGCCAAGGATTCCGACCCGGAATTCATATGGCGATTGTTAGTTTTTCTAAAAGGAAATGATTGTGCATACTAAGTTCAAAGTGTTGGTCCGTGCCTGGGCCCTATCCATCGGTCTGGCGTTTGTTGGCGTTGCTGGCATGTCGACTGCCGCCCTGGCTCAAACTGCCGCGCCGGTCGCAGCACCTGTCGCAACCGAGGTGAAAACCGACGCGACCGCAAAAAAAGTAGAAGGCACAACCGATAACCCCTACGGCATCGCCGCCCTCTGGACCAACGCCCACTCAGTGGATATGGGCGTGCTCATCATGTTGGGCATCATGA
>ERZ724517.311-NODE-311-length-30596-cov-7.315805_pt1 | contig 30596 bp, 27 predicted proteins | sample MGYA00376050_ERZ724517 | MGnify/ENA primary metagenome ERZ724517 (study PRJEB28724, sample SAMN07190886) | activated sludge metagenome | isolation source: activated sludge of sewage treatment plant in Hong Hong | place: USA: Christiansburg, Virginia | collected... | reverse complement strand
AAAGGTGGTGAGATTTTTATTTTTGATATGGGACAACCCGTTAAGATTATCGATTTAGCAAAAAAAATGATTCGTCTAGCTGGATTTATTCCTTACAAGGATATTGATATTAAAATTATTGGATTAAGACCAGGAGAAAAATTATATGAAGAATTGCTTAACGACACCTCAAAAACATTAGCTACACACAACGAAAAAATTCTTATTGCACAAGAAATTCAGGATAATTATAAGATAATACATGCTGCTACTATAGATTTATTGGAAAATATAGAAAAAATTTCTAACGAAGAAATCGTTGCATCAATGAAAAAGATAGTTCCTGAATTTAAAAGTCTGAATTCTGTTTTCCAAACCTTAGACAACTAATTTGTGAATTCTAAGTTCCCTAAGACTTATTTAGTTTAGCATTTTAAACGTTAAATACTATATTTGCAAACTCTAATTGTAGATTATGAAAATTTCTTTAAAAAACGCCTTTATTTTTATTGTATTAATTGGTTTGTTCTTTTCCTCTTGTGCCAACAAAAAGGAATTAATTTATCTGCAAGGAATCGATAATCAAAAGAGTTACGACGGTTCGCTTCGTTATGAAATAAAATTACAATCAGATGATTTATTGAGCATTGTTGTCTCTGCCGAAAATGCAGAAGTAACCATACCTTTTAATTTACCTCAAGTGCAAGGAAATGTTGGGACTACAGCAATGACTGGCAGAACTTTTTTAATTGATAATGATGGATTTATTGATTATCCTGTTCTCGGTAAAGTAAAATTAGGTGGCCTAACTAGAACTGAGGCTACAAAGAAGTTGACAGAAATGATTACCAATTATATCACAGATCCCTCCGTAAATGTGAGAATTTTAAATTATAAAATTTCTGTATTAGGAGAAGTAGCAAAACCAGGTAATTATCAAATTAATGGAGAAAGAATTACCGTTCTTGAGGCACTAAGTTTAGCTGGCGATATAGGAATTTATGGTAAAAGAAAAAATATTTTAGTTATTCATGATGACGAAGGTAAGAAGACCTACACCAGACTAGATATTACAGACCCAGATATTCTAAATTCTCCAAGCTATTATTTAGCTCAAAACGATATTGTAATTGTAGAAACAAATAAGACGAAGTTGAATGGTTCTGTGATTGGGCCTAATATAAGTTTATGGTTGACAAGCGCTTCAGTATTATTAACATTACTTATATTTTTAAAAAATTAATAAAAGGATAAAATGAACAATAACAATTCATTTATAAATAACAACCAAGAGGATTCTTTTGATTTTCGTGAGATGGTTGAAAGCTATATTATACAATGGAAATGGTTTGTTTTCGGCGTATTTGTTTGTTTTGTCTTTGCAACTTTATACTTGAGGTATGTTATTCCAATTTATAGTGCTACGGCAACTATTTTAGTAAAGGATGAGAAAAAAGGTGGACTCCAATCAGAGTTAGCTGCGTTTTCGGATTTAGGAATTTCAAATGGAGTCAAAAATAATGTCGACAATGAAATTGAAGTTATTAAATCGAGAAGAATCATAAAAAAAGCCATTGAGGAATTAGGCTTTAATGTCACATACATTTCGGAAGGAAGAGTAAAAGCTTTTGAACAATACAACGACAAGCCCATAGTCTTTAGTTTTTACAATGCTTCAGATAAATTTTACACTACGCCACAATCGTTTACAATAAATTCAATCGATAATAGACATTTTGAATTACTCGAAAATCAAAAGACTCTTGGGAAATATGCTTACGGCGATATTATAGATTTGGATGTAGCGAAATTAGTAGTCAATAAAAATATCAACGCCAATAATATCAATCGAGATGAATTTTCAGTTAATGTTAATGTCAATAATCTCGATAATGTCACGGAAAGTTATCGAGGAAGATTGGAAGTTTCTGCCTTAAGCAAAAACTCAAGCGTAGTGGCGTTAGTCATTAAAGACCCTCTGAAAGAGAAGGCAGTTGACTTTCTAAACATGCTCATCAAAGTTTACAACGAAGACGCTATTGCAGACAAGAAATTTATCTCCGAGAATACTTTAAACTTTATTCAAAACCGCTTAAAAATTATTTCCTCCGAATTGGGTGATGTTGAAAAAGATGTTGAAGGTTTTAAAAAGAGCAACAACATTACCGATATTGCCTCTCAAGCGAGCTTATACTTGACGAGTTCGGTTGATTTTGAAAAAGAATTAATTAATATAGAAACACAATTAAAGATAGTCAATGTTATGATTGACTATATAAAAACCAAAGGAAAATGGGATTTGGTACCCAATAATATTCTGGTTACCGCTGATTCTAAAATTGCAACTGATTTTATCGCACAGTATAATGAGCTTGTTATTCAAAGAAATAGAATCTTTAAAGAAGGTACGCCCAAAAATTCATTCATAATCAATTTAGAACGAAAAATAGAGGATATTAACAATAACATCATTGCCAATTTAGAGCAAGTCAAAACATCCTTGAGCATTAACAAATCAGTTAAAGAGAACCAGAATCGTTTAATTAAAGGTAAAATTTCTGACATTCCTTCACAAGAATTAGAAAATAGAGTATTAGACCGTCAGCAAAAAATTAAAGAATCACTCTACTTGTATTTGTTGCAAAAAAGAGAAGAAACAGCGATTTCATTGGCAGTTACTGCACCCAATTCTAAATTAGTTGATGCTGCTTTCTCTTCGGCATCACCCGTTTCCCCTAAAAGAAATATTATTTATTTTTTAGCATTTGCATTAGGCATATTAATTCCTTTCTCGATTATTTATATCATCAATCTATTTGACAATAAAATCAATAATAGACAAGATGTTGAAGGTAGAATTTCAGCACCATTTTTGGGTGATATTCCCAAATCAGAAAGCCAGGATGAGGTTATCAATACCAACAGTAAATCGAGTTCAGCGGAAGCTATCCGAATTATTAGAACCAATATGGAGTTTTTGTTTACCAAATTTCCAGAGAATAAATCCAAAACAATTTTCATTACTTCAACAATACCCAAAGAAGGAAAAACTTTTGTTGCCATCAATTTAGCAAGCACCATTGCACTTTCAGGTAAAAAAGTATTGTTGATCGGATTGGATATTCGAAACCCGAAAATCGATAGATATGTAAAATTGCCTTCTAAAGGACTAACCAATTATCTATCAAAAAGCAATGAAAATATTCATGATTACATTGTCAAATTAGACGATTTTGAAAATTTCTTTGTGTTGCCTTCTGGAGTTGTTCCTCCAAATCCTGTAGATTTATTGATGAACAACCGTATCGATGAAATGTTCGTCCAACTTAAAAATGAGTATGATTATATTATTGTCGACACAGCTCCAGTTAGTTTGGTAACTGATACTATATTGGTAGCTAAAAACGCTGATATATTTATTTACGTCATCCGTGCTAATTTCTTAGATAAACGTGTTTTAAAGGTTATTGAGAATGTTTACAGAGACAAAAAACTACCTAATATGTCTGTAGTATTGAATGATACTAAATGGAGCAAAACTTACGGTTATGGTTATGGTTACGGTTATGGTTATAGCTATAATGAAGATGAAGCTAAAAAACCTTGGTATCTCAATTGGCTTAAAAGAAAGTAACTACCATCTGAAGAATTGATTGTTTTCAATAGCCTTTTTTATAGGAGTAATATCTTTAATAAGTACCTGATTTGAAAAAGCTTCTATGTGCTTCGCATGATGTATATCCGATCCTACAAAATCAATTAATCCTTTTTTGAGTAATAACTCACTTAATTTTGTCACTTCATGCCCATAATATCCTACAGTTGACAATAAATTAAGTTGAAAAAAACAGCCTGCGTTTTTTAGTTTTTCATACTCACGAAAATTGTAATGGTAGTATAAATAACGTTCCGGATGAGCTAATACTGGGTGATAACCCGCCACTTGCAAATCAAAAATGATGTTGTATAATTGAATGGGTGGATTGATATATGAAATTTCAATCAGTACATAATTTTCTTTTAGGGTTAATAAAGGTTCATTTTGAAAACGGATGGCAAAGTTAGGATCAACCATATATTCTGCTGCATATCTAAGCGATAAATTTTGTTGATTGTTTAAAGTTGCTAAGGTGGAATGATAAGTAGCCTCGATGATTTCTCTTGTATTGTCCCAAACATTAGACAGAATATGAGGTGTAGTCACACATTGTTCAAAACCCAATAGTTGCATTTGCTCTGTCAAAAATATTGTGTCTTTAATACTTGAAGCGCCATCGTCAATTCCAGGTAATAAATGACTGTGTATGTCAACGTGATTTGACGGAATCAAGTCTTTCAACAACTTTTTTTTCTTTATAAAATGAAACATTTACTTATGTTTTTATGAAGTTACGAATGTACATAAATTGTTTTTGTTTCGTTTGTTTTCAAAGTCAATTTAATAGGTTTAATTACTATATTTGCGACTTTTGTAACCCAAAAAAATAAATGAAATTGTCAATCTATTCTTTACAGAAAAAGATTTTTTTAATCGAAATATAACCCATGAACGTAAAAATTCAATCAGAAGATTGGAATCTAATAATTAAAGGACATACGTCTCTGTTTGATGTCAAGTTTAAAGATTTATGGCATTATCGAGATCTTCTTTTTTTATTTGTCAAACGCGATTTTATTAGTTTTTATAAACAAACCGTTTTAGGACCGCTTTGGTTTTTTATTCAACCCCTATTTACAACTTTGGTGTTTACATTTGTTTTTGGTAATCTAGCAAAAATTAGCACCGATGGCTTACCGCAACAATTGTTTTATTTATCCGGAATCACAGCTTGGAACTACTTCTCCGATTGTCTCACTAAGACAAGCACTGTTTTTAGAGACAATGCTTCCATTTTTGGGAAAGTGTACTTTCCAAGATTGATTATGCCATTGAGTATCGTGGTTAGTAACTTAGTTCGTTTTGTCGTTCAATTAGTCTTGTTGGTCATCATGATGGTTTATTATGCCATGATGGGTGCTAATTTTCAGGTTACTTATGCGATCTTATTTTTCCCTTTTTTGGTTATTTTAATGGCATTACTCGGATTAGGACTGGGTTTAATCATTACAGCCATGACCACCAAATACAGAGATTTAGCTTTTTTGGTTACTTTCGGCGTACAATTATTAATGTATGGCACAACCGTAATCTATCCACTCAGCGCAGCGCCAGAAAAATATAAATTTATCATCGAACTCAACCCGATGACCGGAATTATTGAAGCATTCCGATATGCTTTTTTAGGCAAAGGAGAATTTACAACTTGGAGTATTTGCTATTCCGTAGTCGTAACTTTAATTGTGCTGTTTCTTGGAATCATCATTTTCAATAAAACAGAGAAAAATTTCGTAGATACCATATAATGTCAGATGTAGTTATAAAAGTTGAAAATTTATCCAAAGCCTATCAAATAGGTCAAATTGGAACTGGCACGATTTCTCGCGATTTAGAACGTTTTTGGGTTACTAAAGTCCAAGGAAAAGCCGATCCATTTCTCAAAATTGGAGAAACGAACGACAGAAGCACCAAAGGCGATAGCGATATTGTTTGGTCTTTACGCGATATCAATCTCGATATCCATCAAGGCGATGCAGTCGGAATTATCGGAAAAAATGGAGCAGGAAAAAGCACTTTACTCAAACTCCTATCTCGAGTTACCAGTCCAACTACTGGCGAAATAAAAGTTAAAGGACGCATTGCTAGCTTACTCGAAGTAGGTACAGGCTTTCACCCAGAATTATCTGGTAGAGAAAATATTTACCTCAATGGTGCCATTTTAGGTATGCGTAAAAATGAAATCACCAGAAAGCTCGATGAAATTATTGATTTTTCAGGTGTCGAAAGATATGTAGACACCCCTGTGAAGCGCTACAGTAGTGGTATGTACGTGCGTTTAGCATTCGCAGTTGCTGCGCATCTAGAAAGTGAAATACTCATTGTTGATGAGGTTTTAGCGGTAGGTGATGCCGAGTTTCAAAAGAAATGTCTCGGTAAAATGGGCGATATCAGCAAAGGAGAAGGGCGAACGGTTTTGTTTGTAAGTCATAACATGGCAGCTGTACAAAGTTTATGCAATAAGGGAATCGTACTTGAAAATGGTAGGATTGTATTTGATGGAGATGTTAGTGGCGCTATAAATCGTTACACAGAGATAGGCTCTAGCAAGATTCAAAACGAAGATTTTGAGGTCAAACTTGATAAAGATGTTTTTAAAATCGCTCCAAAACTAGTTAATGTTCAGCAGAAAGAAACCAATTCATTTAGCGCCCTAGATGATTTGTTTATAACGTTGGAGATTCATACTGAACACCTTATTAACTTTAAAGATTATGTAATTGAATTAAAAATATTGGATAATTTCGGAATGGTGCTAGCCACGATGTCTACCTATTTGTCTAGTTTTGTGATTGATACCGATAGAACTTATTTTTCGCTCAAAGTAAATGTTAAATCACTTAATTTGATAAAAGGGAATTATAACGTAAGCTTGATTGTAGTAAATTATAACAACACAGCCAATGTTTTTGAAAAAGAGAATTTCTTGAGTTTTGAAATTATTGACACTTTAAAGGCCAATATAATCCGTGAAATCAACCCACGCCTTCACGGAAACATAGCACTCAACGCAACGTGGGAATTAGCCTAAACAAATGAGAATAGCACTATACAAAATACGTCAAAAAATAAAAAAGAAAGTCAATTTGGCAGTCAACAATCTGTTTCAAAATAATAGAGCCTATAACAAGTATGTTTTTAGCAAAATCTATAAGAAAGATTTGTTCAACTCCAGAAGTGGTAATGACAATCCAGTTTCTAAATCCGGATCGGGTTCAGATATAGAGCAAACCCGTGAAATTATTCAAGCACTTCCAAGATTGTTTAAGAAATACAATATCAAAAGTATACTCGATGCACCGTGTGGTGATTTCTATTGGATGCAACACGTTCAACTTGATGGAATTGACTATTTAGGTGGAGATATCGTGCCGGAAATTATTTACAAAAACAAAAACAATTATGCAACCAACACCATTAAATTTTGTGAGTTAGATATAGTCAATGATCCTTTACCTAAAGTTGATTTAATTATTTGTAGAGATTTGCTCGTACATTTAAAAAATCCACAGATTATCGCTGCACTAAACAACATAAAAAAAAGCGGATCTAAATATCTTTTGACCACAAGTTTTAAAAATACAACGCAAAATGCTGACAACGACAGCATCGGTTTTTGGCGTCCTATCAACATTCAATTGACTCCATTTAACCTAACCAATCCTATTGATGAAATCTTCGAAAATTGTACTGAAGCTAATGGTCGCTATAACGACAAATTCATTTTGTTGTTTCAAATAAATTAAGAAGCATTAATGAGGAAAGTACTTTTGTTTGGTCCTATTGGGGATTTTGGAGGTAGAGACATCGAGGTTAACCTAATTAGCGCTTCTTTGTCTAAGGCCTTTGAGGTTAAAATTTTCTCTACCATTTACATTTCAAAAAAATCTACAGCATTGCAAAATTTGAGTAATGTCAAATTTTCTTCTATGCAAATCAAAGCGTATAACTCAAGATGGTGGTTGCGTTTTTTTTCATGGGTTTTCTATTTCAAAAACAAAAATGAGAAAGCACCCTATGCCTATGTTTGTAACAAATTGAGTAAAAGTTTTTTTGATTTTAAAACTAAAAACATTCAAAATCTTAGAGAAGAAATACAAAAATCGGATGTAGTAATAGCGTGTGTACAATTAACTTCGGGTTATTTACCGCAAGTAATCGATTGTTGTAATGAATTTCATATTCCCTGTTTTGTTAGAACAACAGGAACAATCTTTCCGTTTGAAGGCAGCTATTTTGATTTTTTAAAAAGGGTACCATTTTTTGTCCACCATTCAAAGACTAATGCTGCCAATCTAAACAAACAAATCCCTTCAAATTATACTATTATTGATCAGTGCGCATCTATTGAAGAAGCATTATTAAGTATTCCAATTATATCAGGGACTTCACTTGTTTTCGGATATTTGGGCAGATTTAGCGATGAAAAAGGTATACTTCCACTCATTGATTTTTTTCAAAAAAATATTAGTAATCAACTTATAATTGCTGGGGATGGACCGCAAAAGGAACAACTGCTTTTAAAGATTGAAAAGCTAAAAAACATAAAGTGGATCGGTCAGTTAGCTACTGAAGACATTTCAGAATTTTTTAAAAAGATTGATGTTTTGGTGATTCCGTCATTTGAAGAATCTGGTCCGTTGGTTGGGCTCGAAGCAATGGCTTCAGGAAAATTAATTGTTTCAACAAAAGTGGGTGCAATGCAAGAACGTTTAGAGGGAACACCAAACAATTTTTGGTTTGACATTGAAGACACTAATTCATTAGAAACTATTGTAAAAAATTTGGAGAATTTGAATGCGGTAGAAAGAAAAAATATTGCAACACAAAATAGAGCGAAGTATTTGCAGTATTATCAAAGAAGTATCATTGAAAAAAAATATAATGATCTTGTTTTATCAGTTTTGAATGAGACAAACAATAATGAGAAGTAGTTTATGCGCATAGGTTTTAATCCATATAAAGACCAACCACAAGAGTCATCGGAATACCTACATCAGATAATTATTCCGGTGTTTATTCCAAACCAAGAAGGCTATTTTGCCGACAGTTTGAGGATATTAAAACTTTGTTTAGAATCTCTTTTTGCAACCACGCATTCCAAAACATACATCACGATTGTTAATAATGGTAGTGATGCTGTCGTTGTAAACTATCTTGATTCGCTTCTTCAAGCCCAAAAAATTCACGAACTTATTCACACCACTAACATTGGTAAAGTAAACGCCATTCTGAAAGGAATCGTGGGCAATAATATAGAATTGGTAACGATTGCCGATAGCGATGTGTTGTTCTTGTCGCATTGGCAACAGGAAACAGATAAAATTTACGCGTCGATTCCAAAAGCAGGGGTTGTCGGTATTGTGCCGCAATACAGAACTTTCATGACCCGATGCGAGAACATTTTATGGGATAAATTGCTGGATAAGAATTTAAAGTTTCTACCCGTTAAGAACCCTAAAGCCTTAGAGAATTTCTATAAAAGTATAGGTTGGACAGAATGCGTACCCAATTACCACAAATTGGCTTTGGGCTATGAAGCGCCTAACGGACTCAAAGTTTATTTAGGTTCAGGGCATTTTGTAGCGACATACAAGAAAGATATGTTTGATGAAATCGTTACTTATATCGGTTTTAAAATGGGCGGTTTGAGTGAAGATTATTTAGATCAATGTCCGTTAAAAAAAGACTATTGGCGCTTGACGACTTATGATAATTTTGCCTATCACATGGGAAATGTTTATGAAGATTGGATGGGGGACATAACACATACTAATGACGAAAATTACGAGTTTGGGTCTAATTTTCCAACCTTCAAACCGATTCATAAAATAGAATATTTCTTTAAGACCAAAGTCATCAAACGGATTTTGAAAAGTAAAAAAGCCAGAATGTTATTCTATCGTTTCAAAAAAATGCCGCAAGAAATGATTGCTAAATATTAATCATTTTCACCGTATGACCTTGCAGCCAAAGAAATTCTCCATTCTAATCACAACCAAAAACAGGTTGGCTGATTTGTCATATACACTGCTTAAAATAAAATACCTTTTGCAACGTGAAGACGTAGTTTGCATCCTTTGCGACGACGGTTCTACCGATGGAACTTCCGATTTTATCAAAGCAAATTATCCCGATATTCAACTGATTCGTAACGAAAAAAGCAAAGGATTAATCTACAGCAGAAATAAGTTGTTGCATTTAACAACCAGCGAATACGCCATTTCTATTGATGATGACTTGCATTTCATTACTGAAAATCCACTTGAATTGATTGCTGCATATTTCGACCAACATCCAACTTGTGGACTAATCGGATTCAGAATTTTTTGGAGTGCTTCCGAGCCTACATCAATCACAACTTCAGAAAAACCACATCGAATGAAGAGTTTTGTGGGCTGCGGTCACGTTTGGCGTATGAGTGCTTGGCACCAAATTCCGGATTATCCAGCTTGGTTTATTTTCCATGGAGAAGAAGATTTTGCAGCGTATGAATTGTTTAAAAAACAAATCGAAATTCATTATTTGCCCTCTGTTTTAGGACACCATCGCGTCGATTTAAAAGCCAGAAAAGCACATGCTGATTATGAATTGCGATTGAGACGCTCCTTGCGATCGGGTTGGAGTTTGTTTTTTCTTTTTTTTCCCATCCGAAAAATTCCTCGTTTGATGGCCTACACCATTTGGATGCAATTGAAATTGAAAGTGTTTAAAGGCGATTTCAAAGCTTTGCAAGCGATTGTTTTTGCACTTTTTGATTGCATCTGTTTTATTCCAAAAATTCTTAAAAATAAGAACCGATTAACCACCGAAGAATATGAGGAATTCCAAAAAATAGAAAACATTAAATTATATTGGAAACCAGAAAAATAGTTACTTTTGCCTACATTTTTGCACACTTTTCATGACAAATAAACCCTATTTTATTGCTGAAATTGCACAAGCTCACGACGGAAGTTTGGGTTTGCTCCATTCGTATATCGATGCCGTGGCAAAAACAGGTGTGCAAGCCATCAAGTTTCAAATGCATATTGCCGACGCGGAAAGCAGTATTCACGAGCCGTTTCGCATTAAGTTTTCCTACGAAGACGACACCCGTTTCGATTATTGGAAGCGTATGGAATTTACCTTCGAACAATGGAAAGGCATCAAACAACATTGTGATGATGTGGGTTTGGATTTCATTTGTTCACCGTTCAGTAATGCCGCTGTAGATTGGCTTCAAGAATTGGATGTAAAAGCTTATAAAGTAGGCTCAGGAGAAGTCAACAATTTCCTTTTATTAGATAAAATCATTCAAACCGGAAAGTCTATTATCATTTCCTCAGGAATGAGCAGCTTCGATGAATTGGATCAAGTAGTACATTATTTGAAAAGCCAAGCCGCTAATTTTTCAATACTGCAATGCACCACAGCCTATCCAACTTTGCCACACCAATACGGATTGAATTTAATAACACAACTCAAAGAACACTATAATGTTCCCGTTGGTTTTTCCGACCATTCTGCTAAAACAGCTACCGGAATCGCCGCTGTCGCACTTGGAGCTGAAATTTTAGAATTTCACGTGGTTTTTGATCGAACGATGTTTGGCCCAGATGCCATTGCGTCTTTAACCATCAATGAAACCAAACAATTGGTCGATGGTGCTACTGCCATTTACGAAGCATTATCGAAACCTATTGATAAAAACAACACAACCGAATTTGCGCCTTTGAAAGCCATTTTCGAAAAATCGTTGGCGGTAAACAAAAATTTACCTCAAGGACATATCCTAACTTTTGAAGATTTGGAAAGCAAAAAGCCAAAAGGATTCGGTATTGCAGCACAAGATTACGCTACCGTAATTGGAAAAAAATTAATCAAAGATAAAATGCAGTGGGATTTTTTAAATGAAGCTGACTTACAATGAATATAAAACGAAAAATAGCAGTTGTAATTACGGCCAGACCTTCTTATAGTCGCGTCAAAACGGTTTTAAAAGCAATTCAACATAACCCCAATTTAGAACTGCAACTCATCATTGCGGCTTCGGCATTGTTAGAACGCTACGGAAGCGCTGTCAATTATATTGAAAATGACGGTTTCGAAATAGCAGCCAAAGTCTTCAATGTTCTAGAAGGTGAAAACCTAACTGCCGCTGCCAAAACTACTGGAATCGGAATCTTAGAATTATCAACGGTATTTGATAATCTGAAACCCGATATAGTTGTAACCGTTGCCGATCGATTTGAAACCATGGCCACTGCCATAGCAGCTTCATACATGAACATTCCCTTGGCACACATTCAAGGCGGTGAAGTAACAGGAAATATTGATGAGAAAGTCCGTCACGCCATTACCAAATTAGCTGACTATCATTTTGTAGCCTCCGAAAATGCCAAACAACGTGTGATTCAACTGGGCGAAAATCCAGAAATGGTTTTTAATACTGGTTGTCCATCCATCGATATTGCCCAACAAGTTTTGGAAAATAAAAAACCACTGTTTGATCCTTATGAAGTATACGGCGGCGTAGGTTCAAAACCCAAACTCGACAAAGGCTATTTGGTGGTCATGCAACATCCCGTAACTACAGAATATTTAGATTCTAGAAAACATATCGAAGCCACTTTAAGAGCTATAGAGCAACTGAATTTTCCAACATTATGGTTTTGGCCGAATGTTGATGCAGGTGCCGACGGAACTTCTACCGGAATTCGTTCATTCCGTGAGGAACACAAATTAGAAAACGTGCATTTCTTCAAAAACATGAAAGGTGACGATTTCTTGCAATTGCTTCACGGCGCTGCTTGCTTGGTTGGAAATTCAAGCGTTGGTATTCGCGAATGTTCTTTTCTAGGAGTTCCCGTTGTAAACATCGGCTCCAGACAAAACCGACGCGATCGAGGCAACAATGTCATCGATGTTTCGTATGATGAAAACGAAATCGTCAAAGGCATTCAAAGCGCTTTCAAAAACAACCAACGCGAAAAATCATTGGTTTACGGAGGTGGCGATGCAGGCGAAAAAATTGCAACTTTGTTAAGCGAATTGCCTTTGCAATTTCACAAAACGATTTCTTACTAATGCGTGTTTTAGTAATCATTCCGGCTCGTGGCGGCTCGAAAGGCGTTCCTCAAAAAAACATCAAATTGTTGGGAGGCAAACCCTTGATTGCGCATGCGATTGAATGTGCTTTAGGTTCTAAAAAAGCATCTAAGATTGTTGTTTCTACAGATGATGATGCTATTGCTTTAGCGGCAAACCAATACCCAATTGAAGTAGTCAAAAGACCTTCCGAATTGGCCGAAGACGATAGCAATGTAGTGACAGCAGTTACCTATACTTACGATTATCTAAAAGAAGATTTCGATATTATTGTTTTGCTACAACCAACAGCACCTTTGAGAACCAGTGCCGATTTGGATGCCGTAATCGATTTACTAGAAAAAAATAAAAATGCCGATGGCGTGATTAGCGTGGTACCGATGGATGACGTTCATCCGGCGCGCATGTACGACCTAAATGAAACCCAACACTTGGTTCCTTTAATTGAAAATGGAGAAACCTTACGCCGTCAAGATTTAAAACCAGTTTATTATAGAAACGGTTGTTTTTATGCCGTAAGAACAAAAGCTTTTTACGAGCAGCAATCGTTTATGGTTGCTCATAAATTGGCTTTTGTCATGAACCCAAATTGGCTAATCAATATTGATAATCAAAGAGATTTTCAATTGGCCACGCTGTTATACGAAGATTGGAAAAATGAAACTACTCATCACGGAATCTGAACATTTTAGTTCAAAAGCCATAGCAGATTTACAGCAGCATTTCGAGGTTCAAATAGAAAATATTCAAACTCGAGAGGAACTGTTATTGAAGTCGGCAGCTTGTGAGGTAATATTCATTCGACTAGGATTTAATATCGATCAGGAGGTCATTCAAAATGCCAAAAATCTAAAATACATTCTTACTGCTACAACAGGTTTAGATCATATCGATGTAGCCTATTTTGAGAGCCAAGGCGGACAAGTCATTTCGTTAAAAAATGAAGTTGATTTTCTTGGAACCATTCCGTCAACCGCCGAGCATACTTGGGGATTACTGTTGGCTTTGTTGAGAAAAATACCTGCGGCATTCGACCATGTCAAACAAGGCGAATGGAATCGAAATAACTTCAAAGGTAATAACCTCAAAGGCAAAAAAATTGGCATTTTAGGTTTAGGTAGGGTAGGCAAACAAGTCGCAAATTTTGCAGAAGCTTTTGGAATGGAAATAGGCTTTTTCGACACGGTTTCCATAGCATCAAATTATAAGCATCATACCACAGCAGCCGATTTGTTTCAATGGGCGGATATCATTTCAATACATATTCCTTTAACGCCCGAAAACGTTGGTTTTGTCAATAAAACGCTTTTTAAAAACAGCAAACCATTGTTTGTCATCAATACTTCAAGAGGTGCCGTTTGGGATGAAAACGATATGGCATCGTTATTAAAAGAAGGAAAATTATTAGGTTTGGCTACGGATGTGATCACAAATGAACTAGAAAGCGCGAATTGGACAGACAATCCACTAATCGCATTAGCCAACCAGCATTATAATGTAATTGTCACACCACATATTGCTGGCGCCACTTTCGAATCGATGGCGATGACGGAAGAATTTATCACACAAAAATTTTTGCAACAACATAAAAAAAAAAAAAAAAAAACATACGATGGGAAATTGGAATTATTGGACAGAGAGAAGTTACTATCACAAAGAACTTCGCGATCGCGCTAAAGGACTCAAAAGCGAAATGGAATCTGCCAAGCAAGTCGCAAATGTCATTTATAACGAAGCCAAAAGCTATAATTCTATACTAGATGCAGGCTGCGGAACAGGGCATTTTATTTTGAGTTTTGAACGAAAATTGCAAAATGATTTTCAATATCTAGGTATCGATATTACCGAGCAACACATTATTGATGCTACGGATATTTTCAAAGAAAATCCGAATTATCAATTCAAATTGGGTGATGTTCGTGCGCTTCCAGTAGAAGACAAAAGCTATGAAGTTTCGATTTGTTGCAACACCATTCCACATATCCCAAACATCGATCAAGCGATAAAAGAACTAATACGCGTAACCAAGAATGATGTCTTTATTCGCATGTTGGTGGGCAATGAAGTGCTGATTACGAAGAAAGGTTTGTCAGACGAATTGGATGCCAATGGCGAACCAGCTTCATTCATGTATGTCAATATTTATGATGAAAATTATTTGAAAAGAATCATCGGCGATTTGGGTGAAATCAAAATTTATGATGATGAATTCGATGCCGCCGCGATTATGAAACATTACGAAGAACACAAAGCTAGTGCTGGAAACAATATTGCCACGCGCATCATCGATGGTTCGCAATTTAAAGGTCATTTGATGTTGCCTTGGAAAATAGTGCACATCAAATTGTAAGAACTCAAAAAGTAAGGCGATTATTCAATCAGAATTGTTTCGTATGTCTTATAAAATAAAGATATTTGGCCACTAAAATAAAATAATGCGCAACAACAAATTATTCATATTACTTCCTGATGGCGTTGGACTCAGGAATTTTGCTTTTACCAACTTTCACAAGAACGCCAAAGCGCGTGGCCTAGATGTAGTTTTTTGGAATAATACACCTTTCGATTTAAAGGCGTTGGATTTTGATGAAATCAGAATTCATCACGCCAAAGCGCACCCTTTAACCAACATGTTTAAAATAGCTCAGACCAGAATTGAGTTGGCTTTGAGCATTAAGAAGTCGAAAGACTTGGTTTATAATTCCTATAAATTTCCATTTGCCTATCCCGATTTAAAACACGTTATTAAAAACTGGTACGTGCATTTGCTGATTTTTTGGTACAATTCAGAAAAAGGATTGGACAAAGTAAGAGAAAAAATTGCCCAAAACGAACGCAAAACCAAGTTGTATTTTGACAGTTTGGATACTTTAAAAAAAGAAAAACCAGCGATGGTTTTCTGTACCAACCAACGTACGATGCTTGCTGTAGCCCCTATTTTAGCGGCTCAAGATTTAGGAATTCCTACGGCATCGGTGATTTATTCATGGGACAATTTGCCCAAAGCCACCAAAATTGTAGAGCCTGATTTCTATTTTGTGTGGAGCGATTATATGAAAAAGGAATTGGTTTATTATTATCCGCACGTTAAAGAAGAGCAGATTATTGTTACCGGAACGCCACAATTTGAACCCCATTTTGATCCTGAAATGTTGTGCTCGCGAGCTGCTTTTTTTGAGCAACATGGCTTAGATGTAAATAAAAAATACATATGTTTTTCGGGTGACGATTTGGTTTCTTCACCGCACGATCCCGTTTATTTGGACGATACAGCGAAAGCCATACGAGAATTAAATCGAAACGGACACCAGTTGGGGATTATTTTCCGACGTTGCCCGGTTGATTTCTCAGATCGATTTGATGCTGTGCTCGAAAAAAACAAAGATGTCGTCACACCAATTGTTCCCATCTGGGAAAAAATTGCAGAAGGCTGGCATACCATTTTACCAACTAAAGAAGATTTGATCCTTCAAATGAATACCATTCATCATACAGAATTGGTAGTCAATTTAGGTTCGTCGATGGTTTTTGATTATGTGGCATTCGGAAAACCTTGTGCTTATTTCAATTACAATGTAAAGAATGATTTGTATAAGAGTTGGGCTGCAGAAAAAGTATACAACTTCATGCATTTTAGATCGATGCCCAGTCCAAAAGCTGTTTTTTGGATTAATGACGCGCAATCCATCAGCGATTTGTTGTTGAAAATGTTGGGTGAATCTAAAAAAGAAGCCATAGACAATGCCCAATTGTGGTTTGAGAAAATCAACCAACATCCGGCAAGTGAAGCTTCCAAGCGCATCATCGATAGTCTCGAGCACATCATCAACAATCAGGTAGTTTCTGAAACTTCAAAGTAAGATTGTTTCAATCCAAACGGCTAAAATTGTCGTCATCTCATGATCATTAGAATAGAAAGATATTACAACCATCCAGATTTGAAAAGGCAAACGCCTCAAGGAAGTCTGCATTGGAAAGACTTTACCTTTACCGAAGAACCTGTTGAGGCCTGCGATTATTTGGTGATTTTAGAATATCCCAAAAATGATTTTTCAGTGAAGGTTAATCCCAACAATATCATTCATATTTGTTCCGAGCCACCCAACGAAATTTCAAAATACCGGCAGTATGCTAATAAAAAAGTAGCATTAATTTTCAATCAATTGGACATAAAGAAAAACAACGTGTTGTCGCATGGCGCACTTCCGTGGCTTATTGATAAAGATTATGATTTTTTGTCTGCCGTGCAATCCAAAGATTTACAGAAGAAAGATGAGATTGTGTGGGTAACCAGCAACCAACGTGGCTCGAAAGGGCACAGACAGCGCATGGATTTTTTAGACCGTATCAAACCATTGCCTTTCGTTTCGTTGTATGGTCGAGGCATTCAAGCTGTTGATGACAAATGGGATGTGTTGAGCAAAGCCAAATATGCCATAGCGTATGAGAATTTTCAAGACGATTATTATTGGACAGAAAAAATCGCAGATTGTTTTTTGAGTTATGCCATGCCTATTTATTTCGGCTGCCATGCCATTGAGAAATTCTTTCCTAAAAATTCGTTTATTCAATTGGATCCCAAAGACCAGCACATTGATTTATTTATGAAAGAATTGGTTACCTCAAAAAAATGGGAAGAAAATCTCGACGCCATTTCAGAAGCCAGATCGCTTATTTTAAATGAGTATCAATTGTTTCCTTTTCTTTACAATCAAATCAATGCTTTAGAAGCTGTTCGCGGAAATACAACCCATCAAACCAAAGAACTGATATCGTTTAAAGGCAAAAATGCTTATTTCGATAATTATCCTTTTTCTGTTTCTTTGGAAAATAAAATTTCAAAAATAAAATCGAAGCTGACCGCGATTGCTCCGACAGCAAAAAAATAAACTATGATGAATTTTCAGTATTATTCTCAATTTAAACAAGATCAGTTTTTGAATGAAGTGTTATTCAACAACAAAAAAAATGGTTTTTTTATTGACATCGGAGCACATGATGGAGTCACCATTAGCAACACGCTTTTTTTTGAAAAACAGAATGATTGGAAAGGCATCTGCATCGAACCGAATCCGAAAGTTTTTGCTAAGCTAGAGCAAAATAGAAAGTCGTTGAATCTGAATGTTTGTATCGGAAACGAGAATGACATCGTCAAGTTTACACAAATAGACGGCTATTCTGAAATGCTAAGTGGTATTTCAGGAAAGTTCGATCAAAGACACGAAGCACGCATAGATAAAGAGATTGCGGCTAAAGGCGGACAAAAAAATGAAATCGATATTAGCATGATCACGCTCGATAGTATCGATAATATTGCAGCAACCAAAATCGATTTTATTTCTATTGATACCGAAGGAAACGAATTCGAAATTATCAAAGCCATCGATTTTAAGACTTTAGATATTACTGCTTTTGTCATTGAAAACAATTATGGCGATAGTAGAATTAAAGAATATTTAGCCCAATTTAATTATCAATTACTACATAAATTAGATTGTGATGAGGTATTTATGCGCGCAGAAGCAATAACTTCGGCAGTAAGATTTAGATTATTTCTTTGGAAATCGAGTAATTTGCTAACTAAGGTTTTTAGAAAAATAGGATTGAAGTAAGACGCGGTTAACTTTAATTAAAAAGCACGATTTTATTAAAAAATCTATGGATAAATCTGAATTAAAAGATACGATTGGGCACGACCTCTCACGCTATAGTATGGGAAATGTACTGACTTTAAAGGTATTTCTCAAGTGCTTTTATTGGTACAGTTTGCCGGGTTTAAAATTCACGATTGTTTTTAGATACTGTCAATACTATAGAAGAAAGAATCGTTTGTTGTTTTACTTTTTTATGCTTTGGTGGCGGCATCTGAAAGTTAAATATGGATTTGATATTTCTTATCGAACCAAAATAGGCAAAGGTTTATATATAGGGCATTTTGGAGGTATTGTAGTGCATGGTGATGCTGAAATTGGCGAATATTGTAATTTATCGCAAGGTGTTACGATAGGCGAGTTGATCAGAGGAAAAAAAGCCGGAATTCCGAAAATTGGGAATAAGGTTTTTATTGGTCCAGGCGCTACTATTTTAGGCAACATTACTATTGGAGACGAGGCTTTAATAGGCACGCAATCGATTGTTAATTTTGATGTCCCTAACCATGCTGTTGTCGCTTCACCATTGGCCAGTATTATTTCAAACAAAGGTTCTAAAGATTATATCATCATGAATGATAATCAAAACAACATATAATTTCCAGCGATGATTACTTTTAGTAAAATTGGTAAAAAAGGAAATCTTGGGAACCATTTATTTCAGATTGCCTCCACTATTGGTTTGGCGGTTGAACATAACTTAGAATATGGTTTTTTACCTTGGCAACACCAACAGCATTTCAAAAATAAATTGCCGTCGATTGCTGAAATACCTGCGGATATAGTGGTTGTTAATGAAGCACATTTTCACCATCATCATTGGAATTTAAAAAGCCAAAATACCCATTATGATTTGGTGGGCTGGCTGCAATCTGAGCAATATTTCGACCGCGTCAAGACCAAATTTTATTTTGAATTTGAAGATGCGATCGTCGATAAAGTAAAGTCAAGATATACCACCGCCTTTCAAAAAAGAACCATCTTAATCTCTATAAGAAGAGGCGATTTTGTAAACCATCCCGATTATTTGCAATTGTCAATCAAATATTATTTGAATGCTTTAGTACGTTTTTTTCCGGATTGGGAATCCTATAATTTGGTTGTATTGAGTGATGATATTGCGTATTGTAAATTTCATTTTTCCTTCTTAAAAAACGCTTTTTTTGGCGATGGTTTGAATGCCATAGAACAATTGTGTTTGGGCAGTTTGTGTGATGATTTTATCATTAGCAATTCAACATTTTCTTGGTGGTCAGCTTGGTTGGGAGAAAAAGAAGACAGTAAAGTAGTTTGTCCACATCAAAACTTTGCAGGAAAAAAACGCTTAACCTTCGACGATAAAGATTATTATCCAACAAGATGGTTGTCATACAACGCCAAAGACGATAATATTAAATTGGACGATATTACTGTGTATCTCAATTTCAAAAACAACAGTCAAATTATTAGTGACTATTTGTTGCATTATTTTGAAGTTGATATTCGATTCAATTCGATTCCAGCCGAGGCTAGTAAAAACATGTATTGCTTCAAAAAAGATTACGTTTTGCCACCAGTATTGTTTTATTACAGTTGCTTAAAAAAGCTAGATTCGACGCATAGTACCGTTATAAATAATGTTGTAAAAGCCATTCGGGTTTCCAAAAAATTAAACTACGATGAGTTTGCTGAGCAATTAGATTTCGGAATTTTTTCGAGTATATTCAATAGCAAAGCAACAGCATCAAATACAATTAAGAAACGAGTTTACTTAACAGACGACTTGAATTTTGAAGCCAACAGCGCACAATTTCTTACATCCAATCCGTTAATTCTAAATGTTTCGGTGGGGCAATTTTGCAGTACAGGTTACGCCTTTAGTTTCAAGCGATACAGGAAATGGTTGTTGCGCATGGTTAAAGGCAAAATTAAAAAAGCATTACTGCTAATTAAAAGATGAAAAAACAGCTCCATATTGCTTACATTGTATCTCATTATCCACACGAAGCTTTTGGTGATGATGGTGGTTTGGGCACCAGTGTATACAATTTGGTAGAAAAAATCCGTCGGAAAGATTGCTATGTTTCGGTGTTTGTATACGGTCAGAAAAAGGCTTTCGAAATACACGAAGACAACCTAACGCTTTATAGTATTCTGGATAGCAATCATGCATTTTTGAAGTTTTATTTTCACAGAAAACAGATTGAAAAGTTCATCAAAGAAAAAATAAAAACTACTGGTATTGATGTTTTAGAAGCACCAGATTGGACAGGCATCACCGCTTTCATGCATTTTGATATTCCGCTCATCATTCGTTTTCACGGTAGTGATGCTTATTTCTGTCATTTAGAAAAGAGAAAGCAAAAACTTAAGAATTATTGGTTCGAAAAATGGGCCATCCAAGGAGCCAATGCTTTTATTGCTCCAACCGCTTTTGCCGGCGAATTATCTAAAAGAATTTTTAAGATTAAAGACAAGGAAATTCAAACCATTCATTACGGATTATCCATTGAAAATTTTCAGAATGACAATCCCGGAAAATTTGAAAAAGGAGTCATTTTATACTTGGGAACCATCATTAGAAAAAAAGGTGTTCTTCAATTGCCAGGCATTTTTAACTTAATTACCCAAGATTTTCCAGAAGCCCATTTGGTTATGATAGGTGGCGATTCGTATGATATAGAAACAGGTTCTGCTTCTACGTGGGAGTTGGTTCGACAACAGTTTAAAGATGAAAAACAGGTTTCATATCTCGGAAAAGTACCCTATCAACATGTCAAGGAGCACATCAAAAATGCACATGTATGCATATTTCCTACGTTTGCAGAAACACTCGGCATGGTTACCATAGAATCGATGGCGCTTCAAAAACCTGTAATCAACAGCAACATTGGTTGGTCGCAAGAACTTATTGAGGATGGTGTTAGCGGTTATCTCATTCATCCCGAAAATCACAGCTTGTATGCCCAAAGAATCAAAGCGTTATTCGATGATACAACTTTGGCAACTAATATGGGAAAAGCAGCAAGAGTGCGCGTTGAACAATATTTTGACATCGAAAAAATTGCCCAACAAAACATCGATTTTTATCAGCGTATGGTAAGCCGTTTTTAAGCGAATTATTTATACATTTGGCACCGCGTTAAAATTCAGAATAAACAGTTCTTAAAGTATATTTTTTACGGCATTAATGGTCAGTAAAATTTATTTTCAAGTTCATTTTAATTTACAAAACATCCATGATTTTAAAAGAATACAAAACCTCTGGAGGCGAAATTATACTCTATAATGGCAATTTAAATACTCAAAAAATAGAGCTATTGGCTGCAGGTTATGGCGATATTTGGCACAGTTCTTTTGAGCAAGGCTATAAAAATGCTTTTCCAGATATCGTGATTCAAGGTTCTGTTTTGTTCTGGTATATCAATGATTTTGAAAATTTAGATGAATGTGTGAGCTGGCGTATTAACCCAAATCATTTTGCCATCAGAAAAACAGCTTGGGAAATTTTGGGTGGATTTGACACTGATTTTGAGAACATTCAAATGCAAGCGTTGGATTTTGGTTTCAGTACCTTGCGGTTTCAAGGTGTCATTCCGTTATACGTTAAAGGACTTTTTGATGCTAATGAAATCGAACCAATCCGTATTTCAGCTCGTGACCGTTACACCTTTTTTATAAAAAACTTCAAGATCGATCATGCTTTATTCATGATTTACCGAAAAGGTTTCTGGAAGTTTAAAGAATGGGATGCTTTTAATTATGCGAAAAAGCATTTTTCATTACGTGTCAATCGACCGCTTTTGCCACCGCGTAAATTAAAAGAAATCGAAGGAAAGCCTACGGTGAGTTACATCATTCCAACGATGTTTAGGCAAGATTTTACTTTGCAATTAATCAAAGATTTAGCCCAACAAAATTATAAACCTTCGCAAGTTTTTGTAGTTGATGCAACGCCTGAAAACGAACGCGACGAATCTATATACCAAGCACAAGAATTTCCGTTTGAACTAACGGTTATTTGGCAAAAATCGAAAGGAAGTTGCCGTGCAAGAAACGAAGCCATCGATTTGTGTACTGGCGATTATATAGTTTTTGGTGATGATGATGTTAGAATTCCACCTGATTTTATCGAGAATCACATCAAAATTATTCAGACATACAATGCTGGTGCTTGCAATGGTTTGGATATTAAAGCAGATCATTCAAGTCAAGATTTAGAAGATTTGAAAGTCAAGTTGAAAGCCGTTGACAGCACCCGATGGTTTGTAGGTAGCACGCAAATGTTTAGCAATGCCAATTCGTGTGTTAAAAAAGAATATGTAGATCAGCTGGTAGGCAATGACATCAATTATGATGGTGGTTATGGCGAAGATGGCGATTTTGGAATAGCACTTTTAAAATTAGGTGTTGCTGTATTGCACAATCCATTTTCAACCAACTTGCATCTAAAACCTGTGAGTGGCGGTTACAGATTTTGGGGAACACAAGCCAAAATTATGGGTAAGAAAAGAAAAACCCAACCGTGGGAATTAGACACACCAGTAAAATGGGTGAGGCCAGTTCCTAGTCCGACTTTGATGTATCAATTTCACAAACACTACACGGCAGAACAAGTTTCAGAATTCAGACACCGATATTTTGTGACTTTTCTTTTAGATGGACCAAAAATTACATTTTTATACCGATTATTGCGGATGCCATACAAACAAATGCAGTTCAATAAATCGATATTTTATGCTAAGAAGCTAATTGCGTTGGGCGTCAGAACAAAATAAAAAGTATGAAATTTTCATTAGTTGTTTGCACCTATATGCGGCCGAAACCCTTGCTCGATTTATTGAAATCGGTAAGTACACAAACGCTATATCCCAACGAAATTCTGATTGTTGATGGTTCAACCAATGAAGAAACGCAACAAATTTTAGCGACGAATACTTTCCCAAATTTGCATTATTTTCTCGTTGATGCCAATCATAGAGGTTTAACAAAACAAAGAAATTTTGGGGTTTCAAAAGTCAATATAGATTCAGAAGTTGTTTGCTTTTTAGATGATGATACGATTTTAGAACCCAATTATTTTGAAGAGATCATTGATGCATTCCAATCAGATAGTGCTGTTGTAGGCGTTGGTGGAATCGCTATCAATGAAAATTTTTGGAAGAAAAAAGACAACACGATAAACTACAATTCAAAGCGGTATTTTGAGTTTGAGGGTTATGTTTATCCCGAAGGATTGCGCAACATTGTTAGGAATTATTTTGGGTTGCAATCGAATTTACTACCCGGAAGAATGCCTGAATATTCTCATGGTAAAACCTGTAGTTTCCCAATAACGGGGAAAGTGTATGAAGTAGATTTATTGATAGGAATGTCTTTTTCGTTTAAGAAATCGGTTTTTGATCACATCGGATTTTCAACCTATTTCGAAGGATATGGTTTGTATGAGGATGCCGATTTTAGCATCAGAGCACAAAAATATGGGAAGAATGTGATTACGACCAAAGCGCAATTATCACACTATCATAATCCATCAGGAAGACCCAATCAGTATCGCTATGGAAAAATGGTAGTGCGCAACGGATGGTACGTTTGGAGGTTAAAATACCCTCAACCTTCCTTGTTAGCAAAATTCAAATGGAATGCTATTACTTTAGTTTTGGCGTTTATTCGAGGTATTAATATGCTAACCACTAGTAAAAGAAAAGAGGCTTTAGCTGAATTTTTAGGAAGAATGGTGGGTTGGTTTTCATTAATTTTGAACAAGCCAAAAATACAATGACAACATTTCAACTCATACAATCCGATTATAAAAAATACAGAAAGTATGGCGCTAATTTTTTTGTGATTTTGTTTTTCACACAAGGATTTTGGGCCATTTTTCAATACCGTATTGCGCATTTTGTATATAAAAAAGTGACGCTACAACCTTTTCGGATACTTTTCAAAGGATGGCTTTTCTTTTGGCAAAAAGGGATTGAAATCATGACAGGCATTTCGATTCCAGCTTCGGCTAAAATAGGTCATTCCTTCTATATTGGACATTTCGGAGGCATCATTTTCAATAAAGATACTGTTATCGGTGACAACTGTAATATTGCACAGAATGTAACCATCGGTATTTCGGGACAAGGAGACAAAAGAGGCGTTCCTGTTATTGGAAACCATGTCTACATTGCCGCCAATAGTGTTGTTGCCGGAAAAATTAATATTGGTGATCATGTGCTTATCGGTGCTTGTTCGTTGGTAACATCCGATGTCGAAGCAAATGCTACAGTAGTTGGTGTTCCTGCTCAAGTCATTTCTCAAAAAGGTTCCAAAGATTATATATAATGAAAGTAGTTGTTATTTCCTCTTCTCCTTTTGTTGAAAAAGACAAGCAGTATTATGCTTACAGTCCGTATGTAAAAGAATTGGTCATTTGGGACAAACATTCTGATGAAATTGCTTTTTTTTGTCCAATCTGGGAAAAAGATAATGGATTATTGATTGCTCCGATTCCGTTTGCTATTGCAAAAATGTTTATTGCAAAGGAATTCAATATAAAAACGATTTCAAACCTACTCAAGGCTTTTCAATATTCTTTCTGGAACTTTTATCAGTTGTTTAAAGCCATGATTTGGGCCGATCATATTCATTTAAGATGCCCCGGAAACATTGGATTGATGGGTTGTATTGTTCAAATTTTTTTCCCTGGAAAAGCTAAAACAGCAAAATATGCAGGCAATTGGGATCCGAATTCAAAGCAACCTTGGAGTTATAAATTGCAACGCTGGATTCTAAGCAATACCATGCTAACAAGAAACATGCAAGTATTGGTGTATGGAGAATGGGAGAGAAGCACCTCGAATATCAAACCTTTTTTTACCGCATCATATACTGAAGCAGATAAAATTACAGTGCAACCTCGAAGTCTTAATGGAACCATTTCTATCATTTATGTAGGTACACTAACCGCTGGGAAACGTCCTATTTACGCTATTCACTTACTAGAAAAGTTGCTCAAGAAATACCCAAACATCGAATTGTCTTTTTATGGGAACGGTAAGCAAAGGCAGCATTTAGAGGAATACATTCGCAACAATCAATTAGAAAATGTCGTATTTCTAAAAGGGAATTTTGCTCAAGATGCCATGAAAAAAGTATATCAAGAAGCCCACTTTATCATACTTCCATCAGAAAGCGAAGGCTGGCCTAAAGTGGTTGCAGAAGGCATGTTTTGGGGTTGTTTGCCCATTGCAACAAAGGTTTCTTGTGTGCCGAATATGCTGGATAATGGTAAAAGAGGTGTGCTTTTATCCATGAATATTGATCAAGATGCGACAATCTTATTTGATTTGATTCAAGATCAGACTTTATATTTTGATAAAGTGCAGAAAAGCATACTTTGGTCGAGAAAATATACCTTAGATTTGTTTGAAAATGAAATTAAAGCACTCTTATATTCATGAGAATTCTACAACTTATTGATTCTTTGCAAGTTGGTGGTGCTGAGCGTATGGCTGTAAATTATGCCAATGTACTTGCCGATCAAATTCCATTTTCTGGTTTGGTGGCTTCTCGAAAAGAAGGTGCTTTGAAAAGTCATTTGCATGAAAATGTTCCTTTTTTGTGTTTGCATAAAAAGTACGCCATTGATGTAAAAGCAATTTTGAAGCTAAGAACATTTTGCAAAAATGAAAGTATAACTTGGATTCATGCACACGGAACCTCCTATTTTACTGCTTTTTTATTGAAATTAATCTATCCGAAAATCAAGGTTATTTGGCACGAACATGCAGGTGCTAGAAGCGCTGAGAAAGCCATTCGAAATAAAGCGTTGTGGTTTTGTGTGAAGTTTTTCAACGGCATTATTGTCGTAAATCACGAGTTAGAAAACTGGTGTAAATCGGTGTTGCAATTTCATCAAGTGCTATATTTACCGAATTTTACAACGATTAATACTAAAGAAAAAGCAACGACATCTTTAAAAGGAATGCATTCAAAAAGAATTTTATACTTAGCCAATTTGCGACATCCAAAAAATCATAAATTGCTAGTTGAAGTGGCTTTGAAATTAAGGAAAAATCATCCTGAATGGAGTTTTCATTTTGTAGGTAAAGATTTAAACGATGATTACACTTTTGAATTGAAAGATTTGATCAAGAAAAATAAGGTAGAAAATACAGTTTATATTTACGGACTAAAAGACGACGTAGATCATATTATTGCTCAAGCCAATATTGGAGTGATTGCGTCTTCTTCAGAAGGTTTGCCTGTGGCGTTACTCGAATATGGTTTGCACAAAAAAGCGGTTGTAGCTACCCGGGTTGGTGAAATTCCAAAGATTATTTCAAATGATATTAATGGTTTTATCGTTCCATCAAATGAACCCGATTTGTTTTATAATGCCTTAGTCAAATTGATTGAAAATAACGAATTGATCATGAAATTTGGATTGGCATTACACCAGATTATTGCACAAAATCATTCAGAAAAAGCAGTAGTTTCAAAATATATGAATTGGATAAAAAAGGATCTTAAGTGCTAAATACTGAAAAAAAATATTACTTTCTAATACTTTTGCACATAGTAATAGGAGTTTTGATGTACAACAATTGGTACATGGCTAAAATATATGGATACAGTATTATCTTTGGTGGTATACTCTATGTTATTAACTCAAAAAATAGAAACAACGAAGTGCTTTACGCCACCGCTTATTTGGTAGGAAGCGAAATAGTATTGCGAATGACCGACGGAAATCCGGTATATGAATTTTCAAAGTTTGGGGTTATGATTTTTATATTGGTTGGGGTTTATTTCACAGGAATTTCCAAAAATGCAATACCTTATTGGGTGTTTTTATTGCTTTTGATTCCGAGTGTAATCCTAACTAGTACTGAATTAAATTATGCCATTAGCCTAAGAAAAGAAATATCATTCAATGTTTCTGGACCTGTTTGTTTGGGAATTTGTTCCATTTATACCTACAACAGAAAGGTTACCATTGCACAAATTAATAACATATTGTTGTGTATAGGATTGCCCATTATTAGTTGTATCGTCTACTTGATATTATTTACACCCAATCTTCGAGATATTATTACGGGTACCGACTCAAATGCCTTAACTTCAGGTGGCTTTGGCCCTAACCAAGTTTCAACTATCCTAGGTTTAGGGATGTTTATTTTCGTATCGAGATTGATGTTGTTATCACAAACAAAATATTTGTTTATCATCAATTTAATACTTACAATAGTTATAACTTATCGCGGTTTTATAACATTTTCAAGAGGTGGTATGATTACTGGGTTTATCATGATTGCGGTACTTATTGTGGTTTCTTATTTTTTTATAAGTAAAGTTAAAAAGATAAGAATGATGCTAATGATCTCTTTTGTTATGCTGGCTTTTTTTGCAGCTTGGTCTTATTCTTCGGATCAAACAAACGGGATGATTGATAAAAGATATGCCAACAAAGATGCCGCTGGAAGGGTTAAAGAAGATAATCTTTCTGGAAGGACTGAACTAGCAGAAGATGAGATTGAAACTTTTCTAAAATACCCAATATTAGGGATTGGTGTAGGAAGAAATATGGAGCAAAGATACCAACGAACGGGTGAGATTATTGTTTCACACAATGAAGTTACAAGGATGATTGCCGAACATGGTTCTTTGGGTATTTTGGGGCTTATGATTCTTTTTATTACACCACTTATTTTATATATCGACAATAAGTACAATATATATTTGTTGTGTTTTTTAGCTTTTTGGTTATTAACGATAAACCATGCTGCTATGCGATTGGCTGCTCCTGCTTTTATGTATTCTTTATCACTTCTTAAAGTTAGTCCGCATGAAGAGTAATTTGTTATACATTGGGAATAAGCTTTCTAAACATGGATATACAGTTACTTCCATTGAAACACTTGGTGTTCTTTTAGAAAAAGAAGGATATCATTTATATTATGCTTCTTCCAAAAAAAATAAAGCAATCAGATTGTTGGATATGCTTTATGCTACAATAAAGTATAGAAATCGAGTAGATTACGTTTTAATAGATACCTATAGTACTAAAAATTTTTGGTATGCTTTCTTTGTAAGTCAATTGTGCAGGGTTTTAAATTTGAAGTATTTGCCCAAACTTCATGGTGGCGATTTACCTAATAGGATACTAAGATCGCCAAAATTGTGTGACATGATTTTTAAAAATGCTTATCAGAATATAGCACCTTCTTTATACTTATTGGAAGCATTTAGTAATAAAGGATATGCATCCATACATTATATTCCCAATACCATTGAACTAAAGAATTATCCTTTTAAAGTCAGGGAAACCATAGCGCCAAATTTGCTTTGGGTTCGCTCTTTTACCTCAATCTACAATCCTGAAATGGCCATTTTGGTTTTTGAGGAATTAAAAAAAGAATTTCCACAAGCAACGCTTTGCATGGTTGGTCCTGATAAAGACGGAACATTGTTAAAAATGAAAGCTTTGGCAAAGAAGAAACGACTCGATGTAAAATTCACGGGTAAATTGTCTAAACAAGATTGGATTAAACTTTCGGAAGACTATGATGTATTTATCAATACGACACATTTCGATAATACGCCAGTGAGTGTCATTGAAGCAATGGCGCTCGGATTGCCAATTGTGTCAACAAATGTAGGTGGCATTACCTATTTGCTTGAAAACAACAAAACGGCTTTATTAGTTAATGATAATGATATGATAGGAATGACAACGGCCATCAAAAAAATTATTAGCAATAGTGATTTAAAGCATAATTTAAGCTCGAATGCAAAGCAATTGGTGCAAGAATTCGATTGGAATAAAGTAAAAAACAAATGGAATGAAGTGCTAAAATAATAATAAAAGCATCTCTTTTTTTTCACTAAATTGCACCGTTTTTATATGATATTTATTATTGATGGTTGTCAACAAAAAAATACATTTTGAGATTTCAGAACGAAAAATTCTTTTGAGGATATTTGATGTTCTCAGCGTGCTGTTGGCTTTATATTTAGTAGGCATTATCTTCAATTTCAATTACTTTAATATCTCAACCACCAATTATTATTGGACCATAGTTTTGGGTATTTATTTGACTATCATCGGAACCGTGTTTGAGATGTATAGCCTTCAAGTAGCTAGCAACGAGTTTCAAGTCATTAAAAGTATTGTGCTGACTTCTTCGACCACCGTTTTAGTTTATTTACTTACACCTATTTACACACCAAATCTGCCTTCAAACAGAATGCAAATCATATTTTTTTATGTGGCGATTTTGTTGTCGTTGTTGCTGTGGCGCTTGTTTTATGTGAAGTTTTTAGCGTCGAGTCGTTTCGAAAAAAAAGTAATTCTAATTTGCGATAAAGACCAAGCAGAAGAGTTAATTCAAGGCCTCGAAAATGTAGATCCGCATTATAAAGTCATGGGTTACATCAATTCCGATAGCAATCAAATCAGCAATCCAAAAAATAAAAAAGATTACGTAAAGAACATCAGTATAGATGATCTCGAAAGGTTCGTACATAAAAATTCGGTGTCAGAAGTAGTCATTGCTTCCCAAAAAACCGACGGAATCACCGTGAATCTTTACAACCAATTGATTCACTTGTTAGAAAACGGATTCATTATCCGCGAATATACCCAAGTATACGAGAATATCACACAACGCATCCCAGTGCAATATGTAGCTAGAGATTTTTACCGCTATTTCCCTTTCAGTAGAAGCAATCAAAACCAACTTTATTTATTGATCGTTAGGGTTTTGGAGATTGTAATATCGTTGGTCGGATTGAGTGTTGGTTTCGCATTATTACCCATCATTTTTATAGGAAATCTACTAGGCAATCGTGGGCGTTTATTTTACACCCAAGAACGCATCGGCAAAAATGGCGTGGCTTTTAAAATACTCAAACTTCGAACGATGGTGAAAAATGCAGAATCTAATGGCGCTGTTTTTACAACTACCAACGACGCAAGAATCACCGCTTTCGGGAAGTTTTTAAGAAAAGCCAGAATCGATGAGTTTCCACAGTTTATGAATATTCTTAAAGGCGATATGGCCGTTATAGGACCAAGACCAGAACGTCCTGTTTTTGTAAAAGAAATTGCCGAAGTCATGCCGTTCTACGAAACCCGACATGTCATAAAGCCAGGATTAACGGGTTGGGCACAAGTTAATTATTCCTACGGAGAAACCATTGATGACAGCTTGATTAAACTGCAATACGACCTGTATTACATCAAACAC
>ERZ724517.303-NODE-303-length-30909-cov-5.262462_pt1 | contig 30909 bp, 27 predicted proteins | sample MGYA00376050_ERZ724517 | MGnify/ENA primary metagenome ERZ724517 (study PRJEB28724, sample SAMN07190886) | activated sludge metagenome | isolation source: activated sludge of sewage treatment plant in Hong Hong | place: USA: Christiansburg, Virginia | collected... | reverse complement strand
GATGGATACGAGCCAATAACAATTTTTGTAGCAACAGTGTTTTTTGCTTTTCAGATCTATTGTGATTTCTCTGGATATTCTGATATTGCCATAGGGGCTTCAAGAATTATGGGAATTGAATTAATGCAAAATTTTAAAGCTCCATACAGAGCCACCAGCATTAGCGATTTTTGGAGTCGCTGGCATATGTCGCTCTCAACCTGGTTTAAAGATTATTTATATATTCCTTTAGGAGGAAATCGGGTAACATTTGTTAGATTATGTTTTAATTTATTTTTGGTATTTATGATAAGTGGTTTTTGGCATGGAGCCAACTGGACATTTATTATTTGGGGGGCTTTGCACGGACTTTATACTGTAACAGAAATTATTATCAGAAAATATGGATCCAAAAATGACATCAATAATCCTAAAGTTGACTTTGTTGTAATTGGACTAAGGCGAATTATAGTTTTTTATTTAGTGTGTTTTGCGTGGATTTTTTTCAGAGCTGAAAGTGTTTCTAAAGCTATGTATATTGCTAAAGAATATCTTTTAGCTATTCCTTCTTATGTTTATCATTTGACTCAAAAAGGATATTTGTGGTTAGAGCCTCTCATCTTTAAAAAAGATATCCGACTTAATTTAATGGATTTTTTGCTTCTTGGATGTGCATTAGGTATTTTATTCTTTATCAATAAAATTGAATACAAAACAAAATTCGTTAATTATCTTGATAGTAAACCTCTATTTTTTAAATGGAGTTTTTATCAATCATTACTTCTCATCATATTTATTTTCGCTTCTTTTCACAGTAAACAAGAGTTTATTTATTTTCAGTTTTAATGCAGAATATTATTAAATATTTATTGTTTTTAAGCATTACTTGTATGTGCATGTTCTCATTAAAATACTTTTATGAGAAAAAGGCAAAAGATCTATATATAGAGAAACCGAGTTATGTTATTAGTTGTAAAAACAATAACTTCGATTATGTAGTTGGAGGATCTTCAAGAGTTCATAATAACTTTAATTCACCATTGTTTGATTCATTATGTGGCGTTAATGGATTTAACATAGGAAATGGAGGAAGTGCTCTATGTCAAAACTATCTTACATTATATATGTTTTTGAAAAATGGAAATAAGATCAAAACATACATACAACAGGTAGAAGATAATTTTTTGATGGACCCTAAGAAAGCTTTTACATATCCATTTCAGGATTATTTTTTTATGCCTTACATAGGTGATGAAACAGTAGATGAATGTTTCAAAAGCAGCGTGTCTTTAACAAAATTTTATATATGGAAATTTATTCCTTTTATTAAATATGCAGAGTTTAATAATTATTACAGTTTTAATAAGATATTACATCCAACGGTAGTCGATAAAGATGTCCTAAAACTCAAAGGCTATAGCAAATTACAAACGCTTCATGTAGATGGTTTCCCTTTAAAAATCTATCAAAGAACAGAAGAAATTCCGGTTGATGCGTCAAATATTTTTTATTTGAATAAAATTCGTAATCTATGCTTAGATAATAATATAAATTTCATTATTTATTCTTCTCCTGTGTACCAAAAAAACTATTTAGTAAATAAACAACCTAAATTACATGCAGGTTTAATGGATTATATTAAAAACAATAAAGTAAAATATTTTAATTTTATGCTTGATAAGAGATATGAGAACGATTCCTTATTTTATGATGAAACACATTTAAATTCTATGGGCACTGATCTTTTTATAGCACAACTTTCAGACTCATTAAAAACCATCTTAAAACAATAAATTATGGAAGCAACAAAACGAATTATCCAGATCTCTCAACCAATGATGGGACAGGAAGAATGGGAAGCACTAAAAGAACCAATATTTAGCGGTTGGTTAACCCAAGGCCCAAAAGTAGCCGAGTTACAAAAATTGTTTGGTGCCAGACATCAGGTAAAACATACTTTGGCAGTAAGTAATTGTACAACGGCACTTCATTTGGCTTTATTGGCTGTAGGTGTAAAACCGGGAGATGAGGTATTGGTTCCTGCATTTACATGGGTTAGTACTGCTAATGCTGTTATGTATTGTAATGCAATTCCGGTTTTTGTTGATGTGGATCCGGTTACTTTTAATATTGACATTGCAAAAATTAAAGATAAAATTACTTCAAAAACTACTGCTATTATACCAGTTCATTTATTTGGATTATGCGCAGATATAACGGCCATCAAAGAACAATTTCCAACTTTAAAAATAGTTGAAGATGCTGCCTGCGCAGCAGGCTCAGGTTTACATGGCAAGCCGGCCGGAAGTTTAGGTGATGTTGGTTGTTTTTCATTACATCCTAGAAAATCTGTTACAACAGGGGAAGGCGGAATGCTGACTACAAACAATGATGAAGTTGCTGGACATATGGATATGCTGCGAAATCATGGCGCATCTATAAGCGAAGAACAACGCCATAAAGGACCCAAACCTTATATATTACCTGATTTTGATATGGTAGGATTTAATTACCGAATGACAGATTTACAAGGTGCAGTTGGTGTTGTACAAATAAAAAAATTAGATACGTTTATTGATGAACGACAAAAATGGGCTGATTTTTATACAAAAGAATTAGCAAATATCCCATGGCTTCGCACTCCGCAGGTTCCTGCTGGTTATAAGCACGGTTGGCAAAGTTATGTGTTATTTATTGACGAAACAAAATCGCCAATGAAACGCAACGATATGATGGAATATTTACAACAAAATGGTATTAGTACACGTCCTGGTACTCACGCTGTTCACATGTTAGGATTTTACGCAAAAACATTTAATATTAAACCAATGGATTATCCTGGAGCTTATGCCTGCAACGAATATTCTATGTCAATACCTTTACATAATAAAATGGTGAAAGAAGATTTTGAATATGTTGTCGAAAAAATTAGAGCTATTAAATAGATTATGTGCGGTATAACTGGCATAATTAATTTAAATCAAAATCGAATTGATGAAGGTGTTATTTCATCAATGACTGATGCTATTGCTCATAGAGGTCCCGATGGCAGAGGAATATTTGTTGATGGTAATATTGCTTTTGGTCATCGACGTTTATCTATATTGGACGTGTCAGAAAAAGGTGCGCAACCAATGCACTCTAAATCTAAAAACTGGACCATTGTTTTTAATGGCTGCATTTATAACTTTAAAGAGCTAAAACAAGAATTGATAAATAAAGGTTCTTCGTTTACTTCTACAACAGATACTGAAGTTATTGTTGAAGGTTTGGAAACTTATGGAATCAAGTTTTTTGAACGCCTCAATGGGATGTTTGCTATTGGTGCATACAATCATAGTAACCGTAAAGTATATTTAAGCAGAGATAAGTTTGGCATAAAACCATTGTATTACTGGCATAGCGGTAATACGTTTTTATTTTCTTCGGAAATAAAGGCATTTTTAAAACACCCTGAGTTTAAAGTTGATGTCGATTTAAATTCATTAAATGAGTACTTCACTTTTCAGAATTTATTTTCTTTTCGCACTTTATTTAAAGGTGTATCTATGATTCCACCGGCAAACACAATTGAAATTGGTAACGATTTTAAACACGTAACACATAACAGTTGGTGGGATTATGACTTTTCTGAAACAGAAGAATCAATGACATTTGAAGAAGCAAAAGACGAAACTCTGCGACTATTTCAACAAGCAGTTAAGCGGCAGATGGTAGCTGATGTGCCAATTGGTTCTTATTTATCCGGAGGAATGGACAGCGGTGCCATAACTGCTGTTGGTTCAAAAATGATTCCTCGCATGGCAACTTTTACTTGTGGCTTTGATATGAGCAGTGTTACAGGTGTAGAAGCTAACTATGATGAGAGACGTGATGCCGAATTAATGGCCAATGCTTTTAAAACAGAACACTATGAACAGGTAATAAATGCAGGTGATTTAGGATGGAGTTTACCTAAAGTCGTATATCATTTAGAAGATTTAAAAGTGGGAATGTCTTATCCTAACTATTATATTTCCCGTTTAGCGTCAAAGTTTGTGAAAGTTTGTTTGCAGGGAACAGGGGGAGATGAATTATACGGTGGTTATCCATGGCGTTATTATAGAGTGTTTGATTCCATTAACCAAAAAGAATTTTTTAATCAGTATTATGGATTTTGGCAACGTTTAGTTCCTGATATTCAAAAACCTGAATTATTTAATCCCTCGGTTTTTAGTAAAATGAACATTAATGAACCACGTGAAATATTTGAACGTGTATTTACATTTAATGATAAATTACAATACGATACACCAGAACACCACATTAATAATTCGTTATATTTCGAAATAAAAACATTTTTGCCAAGTTTATTTTTAGTAGGTGATAAGTTAAGTATGGCAAATGGTTTAGAAGAGCGTTTTCCTTTTATGGATAATGATCTAGTTAATTTTGCTCAACGTATTCCAGTAAAACATAAGTTAGGTAATTTAACTGCGGAAATAAACAGAATAAATGAAAATGATAGTTCTAAATTTAAGCAAACCGCCAGCTATCGTGATTTTGATGATGGAAAAAATGTTTTACGTAAAGCAATGACAAGCTTTATGCCTCAAAGTATTTTGCAACGTAAAAAGCAAGGTTTTAGCGCACCTGATGAAAGTTGGTACCGCGGAGAAAATGCAGACTATGTAAAGGAATTATTGCTGGGCAAAAAAAATATTTCAGCTGAGTTTATTAATCCCGATTATGTGAAAAAAATTGTAAATGAACATATTGATGAACATATTAACCACAGGCTATTAATTTGGAGTTTTATGAATTTTGAATGGTGGTGTCGTATATTTTTAAACGGAGAAGAAGTAAAATAAATTGTTATGGATAATATTATAAAGCAATATAAAAATTCATTTGCAGAACATGGAAACTCTCCAAACTCTGTTTTTTGGCCAAAAGGAAGGCAGGCTGAAAGATTTAAGGCATTAACACAATATATAGCTAAAGAGAATTTTTCGGTTTTGGATTTTGGTTGTGGCTTAGCGCATTTGCGAAATTATCTAAATGATCATTTTTCCGTTCAAAACATATATACAGGAGCTGATATTGTTGATGATTTTATTCAGGAAAATAAAAAGAATTTTCCAAAAGACACATTTGCTCTGATTCAATCTCACAAAGATATTTCAGAAGAGTATGATTACATTGTTTCGTCGGGGGCATTTAATATGCTTTATACAGATAATATTGAAAGCCATAAAGAAATCATTTTTGATATTTTAAGCCATTTATTTTCAAAATCAAAAATTTATTTATCAATTAATTTTATGACAGACGCTGTTGATTTTATTCAACCTGGTGCCTATCATCAAAATATACCTGAACTTTATGATTTTATTACTAAAAATTTATCAAAACGTGTAGTCATTGATCAATCATACATGCCATATGAATACACTGTAACTATTTTTAAGAACCAAAATATACTGCGTCCCGAAAACATTTATTCAAATGAGTAAACTAACCTGTATAAAATTAACAGAAGCATGGAATGATAGATACGATGATTTTGTATCTAAGCATGAAAGTTCTATGTTTTTTCATACTAATAAATACAAAAGGTTGCTTAATACAATTTTAGGTGTAGAAGATAATTATTTATTGGCTATTGATGAGAATCAAGTTATACAAGCTATTTTGCCTCTTATGTATAAAAAGGGCATTTTAGGTACTGTAGTTAATTCTTTACCTTTTTATGGTAGCAATGGAGCTATACTATCAAACAGTGACTTGGCTTTTGATTTTTTAAAAGAATACTACGATAATAATATTGCTGGTAATATTGAAATAGCAGCATCAACTGTAATCTCAAACCCTTTAATTACTAATCATAATTATGAGAATATTAAACATGAAATTAAAGACCACAGAATAGGTCAATTTACAAAAATAGGATTTTCAGAAAACCATGAAGAACAATTAATGAATTTGTTTCATTACAAAACACGAAACATGGTTCGTAAATCACAAAAGCAAAATTTAGAAGTTGTTGTTGATAATTCACAAATCGATTTTTTGTTTGATACACACAAAAAAAATATGGCGGCTATTGGGGGTAGAGCTAAAATTGAGATCTTTTTTAGAACTTTTTCTGAGATTTATAAAGAGAACGAAGATTATAAAATATACGTAGCGAAAGATAATGGAGTGCCAATTGCAGCTTTATTATTATTTTATCATAATCAAACTGTAGAATACTATTCGCCTGTTATTATTGAGGAACACCGCGAAAAACAACCATTAAGTTTATTAATTTTTGAAGCTATGAAGAACGCAAGCGAAGGGGGCTATAAATTGTGGAATTGGGGTGGTACCTGGGCTTCTCAAGATGGAGTTTATCGCTTTAAAAAACGTTGGGGTACTGATGACATTAATTATTACTATTACACCCAAATTAATAATAAAGAAATATTTAATGCAAGTAAGGAAACTCTATTAAAAGAATATCCTGATGTTTTTGTATTGCCATTTCAACACCTTATTTCAAATTAAGTAATGCAAAAGGAAAATTTCATAATAGTTGGTTCCGGAATTTCCGGTTTACTGAGCGCTTTAGTTATTGCCCGAAAAAATAAAAATGCTAAAATCTATGTTATTGAAAAAAACAAAGAAATTGGCGGTTTATTAAGGCGTTTTTATTACGGGGAAGAGTATGGTTCTTTTGATTACGGTATGCATAATCTCCTCGAAACAGGAGAAAAAGAACTAGATGATTTAATTTTTTCTCTGCTACCCAAAAATGAGTGGCAATTGTTAGAAGGGAAAAAACGTGACCTGGCAGGAATTTTTTTTAATGGCGTCTTGCAATACAATACACCTTATATTGATGTACGTAATTTAGGGGAAGACGAATCTCAAAAGTGCATTTCTGATTTTTTTACTCATATTAATAAAGTTCCTTATTTAAAGAAAGAAGAAGAAGTTTTGAAAAATGCGGAGCAATACGCATTTGATAGGTTTGGTAAATACACTGCTTTTAAAACAGTAATTCCTTCAGTGGAAAAAATTCATCAAAAGCCTGCCAAAGAACTTGATTATATGGCCAGTATCTTTACTCCTATGAGCAGAATTGCCATGTTTGACGAACCTTTAATAAATGATATTACTAAATCTGATGTATTGAGAGATAGAATTGCTTTTAGTGATCAGCGAAATTTACCATTAACAAAATCATCAGGAAGAAAAGCATTTTATCCCGCAAGATACGGCATGTATAGGGTTATTGAAGGTTTTGTAAATGAATTGAAAAAGTATGATGTAGAGCTTTTAGATAATTCGGAATTAAAAACAGTTTCTATAACAAACGACAAAATCAGTAGCGTTAGTATTGTAAATGGAGATCGTACAATTGAAGTAGAAAATATTTCACAATTTATTTGGACAGGTGGGGTGGCAATACTTGGCAAATTGCTTAATGTTACGATGAATGATCTGGGTTTTGATAAAGCTTTAAAAACGACTGTCGTCAGTATATTGATTGATAAACCATTGAATATGGGAGACCTGTATTACTTTTTTTGTTATCAGTCAGGATTTCATACATATCGGTTAAATAATTTTACTGCTTATTGTGATGAGGCCCCAAGAAATGGGTATTACCCAATAAGTATAGAGTTGCTGATGAGTGATCAGGAAATTGCTTCAGCAGATAAAACTTTTGAAGAAATAGCGATTGATGAGCTACACAGATTTAAAATATTACAACCAGAAACTAAAATTGTTTTTGCTAAAGCAGAGCCACTCGATAGTGGTTTTCCAATGCCAAGTGTGAAAAATATTCAGTCATTAAATACCATACGAAACAGAATCAAAAATTTACAATTAAAAAACTTATATATGTTTGGAATTTTAGCAGAACCTAATTTATTCTTTCAAACAGATGTTTTAAGACACACTTATCTAAAATTAAATAACCATGAATCAAACGCTTAATTTAGGTGAAATCCAATTTTATTGGAGAGTTACCGACAAACCAAATGTGCCAACTAATGTGGTGCCGAATTTTTTACCATTCGAATTTACTTTTGAAGAAAGTACACAACTTGTTCGTCAAAAAAAGAATCAGGTAATACTAGATGCATTAGAGAAAATATATCTTGAAGAGTTTAATGTTGGATATCTTCAGGAAGGACATGATTTAGCAGAAGGATATGGCAATGATGTTTTGAAATTTGTGAACAAAAGTGTAACCAATTATTTGCCAAACGCGAAGCGTATACTTGAAGTTGGATGCGGTGGCGGTTATATGTTAAATAAATTCAGGGCCATGGGATTAGAAGTTATGGGAGTTGATCCAAGTCCTATAGCAGTTACAAAAGGAGTTGAGTTTAAATATGACGTGATAAAAGATTTTTACCCAACTAAACAAACATTTGAAAAGGTGGATATTATTTTTCATTATGATGTTTTAGAACATATTGAAAATCACATTGATTTTTTAAAGGAACATAAAAGAGATTTGACTGATAACGGAATGATTGTGTTTGCTGTACCAGATGATACTGAGTGCCTTGCAGTAGGAGATATTTCGATGGTGATTCATGAACATATTAATTATTTTGATAAAGAGTCCTTAGCAAATACTGTTAGCAAAGCCGGTTTTGAGGTTTTAGATGTTCAAAAATCCAATCATGGTGGGGTTTTGTATTGTGCTGCAAGAAAGATAAATGGCGATGGAAATTATCAGGATAAATCTGGTATTGAAAAATTTGAGAATTTTATAACAGAACATCAATTGTTCAGGAAAAGAATAACAGATTACATTGATACTATTTTAGCTGACGAAAATAATGTGTTGGGAATTTATATTGCTTTAAGAGTAGCACCTTATTTGACGAAGTATAAAGATAGTAACCGAATCAGATTTTTTGACGACGACTCAGGCTTACATCATAAATATTATGATGGATACAATGTTACTATTGAAAACATGAATGATCTGGTTGCTAAACCTGTTACTCATTTACTAATAGCCACACATAGTTTTGGCAAGATCATCCATTCTAAAGTTGTAGAAAAAGTTTCCTATCCAATTGAAATTACATTATTAAATGATTTTATAAAACATAATTAATTATGGATATTTCAGGGTTAAAAATTTGCACTAAATGTATTTACGATGAAAAAGTATCGGGAATAGTTTTTGACGAAAAGGGTGAGTGTAACTATTGTAAAATGATTGATGATCTAAAAAATCAATATCAAACAGCTACTCCCGAAGGAGAAAAAAAGCTTCAGGAAATCGTAAATGAGATTAAGAAGGCCGGTAAAGGAAAAAAATATGACTGTATAGTTGGAGTGAGTGGGGGAACGGATTCATCGTTTTTAATTGTAAAAGCGGTAGAGTGGGGCTTGAGACCATTAGCTGTGCATTACGATAACACCTGGAACACTGCAATTGCAACAGAAAATATACAAAAGGTTTTAAAAAAAATAAATGTCGATTTGTATACTCACGTAGTTGATAACAAAGAATCAGATGACATTTTTAAATCTTTTTTTTTAGCTAACGTTCCTGAGATTGACGGGCCAACAGATATTGCTTTATCTGAAACCATGTATAGAGCTGCAAGTAAATTTGGTGTAAAATATATTATTGAAGGTCATTCGTTTATGGCCGAAGGTGTATCACCACTTGCAAATGCATATATGGATGGAGGCTATATAAAAAATGTACATAAAGAGTTTGGAAAGGTAAAAATGAAAACATTTCCAAATATGGAGTTTATGACATTTATGAAGTGGATAATGTTGAAGCGAATTAAAAAAATTCGTCCGTTTTGGTATATGGATTATTCTAAACAGGATGCACGAGCTTTTCTTGAAAAAGAATTTGATTGGCAGTATTATGGAGGACACCATTTAGAAAACAGAATGACTGCTTTTAATCATAGTTATTATTTTCCTAAAAAATTCGGAATTGATATGCGTAATAATAGTTTATCTGCTTCGGTTCGCGTTGGTTTAATGACAAGAGAGGAAGCAATAAGTGAATACTCAAAAGAACCATATATTGAACCTGAATTGTTGGATTATTTTAAGAAGCGATTAAATTTTACTGAGGAAGAGTTTGATAAGATTATGAAGGGACCCAGAAAATCATACAAAGATTATAAAACCTATAAACAAAGGTTTGAACGCTTACGCCCTTTATTTTTTGTTTTAGCTAAAATGAGTTTGGTGCCAATGAGTTTTTACATTAAGTACACCTCAAAATCTGAGGTATAAGGTATGATTACAATTGTTGATTACGGAATGGGGAATTTAGGTTCTGTGAAGAATATGCTGAAGCGTATTGGTTCAGAATGTAAGATTACTTCAGATGTTAAAGAAATTGAACAGGCAACAAAAATTTTATTGCCTGGCGTTGGTGCTTTTGATGCAGCTATTGCCAGGATTGATGAATTAAATTTACGGTCTGTTTTAGTTCACAAGGCTAAAGTTGACAGGGTTCCGTTTCTTGGTATTTGTTTAGGAATGCAGTTACTAACAAGAAGTAGCGAGGAGGGTATTTTAAATGGTTTGGATCTGGTACCTGCAAAAACAATTAAATTTAAATTCGAAGAAGCACAGAATTTAAAGATCCCACATATGGGCTGGAATTTGGTTCGGAAAAATACAGAGAGTCAATTGACAAAAGATTTTACTGAAGTGTATCGTTTTTATTTCGTGCATTCCTATAAAGTTCAATGCGATGACAATAAAAATTCTATATTGAGAACAGATTACGGAGGAGAATTTGATTCTGCTATTCAAAATGAAAATGTATACGGCGCTCAATTTCATCCCGAAAAAAGTCATAAGTTCGGAATGCATTTATTAACTAATTTTTCAAAAATTTAAAATGCTATTCACACGCTATATACCTTGTTTATTGCTAAAAGGAGATGGTTTAGTAAAAACGGTAAATTTTAAAAACCCAAAATATGTTGGCGATCCTATTAATACCGTTCGCATTTTTAATGAGAAAGAGGTAGATGAATTAATTTTTTTGGATATTGAGGCAACACCTCAAAACAGAGAACCAAATTATAAGTTATTGAGTGAAATAGCCAGTGAATGTTTTATGCCATTAGCTTATGGTGGCGGTTTAAAAAACATTGAACAAGCAAAAAAAATATTTAGTATTGGTTTAGAAAAAGTAATTATAAATACTGAGGCTCATCACAATAAAAATTTAATTCCAGAAATTGCTAAAGTTTATGGTACACAAGCAGTGGTTGGTGTGATTGATGTTAAGAAAAATTTTTGGGGTAAAAACGAAGTTGTTTCTAAATCAGCATCACAAAAACATAAATACTCAGCTGTTGAATGGGCTAAAGAAATAGAAAATCAGGGTGTTGGAGAAATTATGATTACGTGTGTTGATAGAGAAGGAACTTGGGGTGGACTGGATCTTGAGTTGATTAAATCAATTACTGACGCAGTTAATGTTCCTGTCATTGCTCATGGAGGCGCTGGAAGTGTTAATCACATTAACGAAGCTGTGAAAATTGGAAAAGCTTCAGCCGTAGGAATTGGAAGTATGGTGGTATATCAGAAAAAAGATTTTGGCGTTTTAATAAATTTCCCAGATAGAAATCAATTAGTTTAAGAAAATGAAAGTTGCCCTTTTAGGAAATATGAATAATATGATGTTTCAACAGTTACAGTATTACACTGATTGGAATATTGACACAACATTATTTCTATTTGATGAGTTCGATCACTTCTTGCCAGAATCTGATGTTTTTTATGATGTGTCTACAAAATTTAAAATAGTAAAACTAGGTTGGTCAATTGAAAGTTATCATAAGGTTAGTAAATCAGAAATAAGAAATCTTTTTGTAGATTTTGATGTTTTAATAGGAACAGACGTTGCGCCCGCTTATTTATATAAAGCCGGACTTAAATTGGATATTTTTTGTTTACATGGAAGCGACCTTTACGAATATCCTTTTTTTAGATTTAAGAAAAACACACCCAGTCTATGGGAAACTAACCGATGTGATTTTAGTTTAAGCCAATATGAGGGTGTTAAGTTGGCTAATTACGTAGCACTTTTTAAAGGCGATGATTTGTATGAAACACCTATTTCAATTATAAGGAAAGAAGGTAAGCGTATGGCTTCGACACCTTATTTTTATACACCACTTTTAAGAAAAGATTATTTTTCGCAATCAACACTCAACGATGAGATTAATGAACTTAAAGATAAATTTGCATATCTTATTTTACACCACTGTTCTCACAATTGGGTTACCAATAGAGATTCATTAATATATAAAGGAAATGATAAAGTTATATACGCTTTTTCATCGTATATTCATTCTTCGCAGGCTTCTAAAAAGGCTTGTTTAATACTACTTGAATATGGTCCTGATGTTGAGAAATCTAAAGGTCTTATTAAAGACTTAGGTATAGAGGAAAATGTGTATTGGTTTCCAAAACAGCAGCGTAAAAATTTATTGGCACTTGTTAATGCTGCTGATCTTGGCGTGGGTGAGTTAGGTAATCAAGGCTGGATGACTTATAGCGTTATTGTTGAATTTATTATCTTATCTAAACCGTCCATTCACTATAGAAATAGCAAGATATACGAGAAGAATTACCCAAGTCTCTACGAAATGGTGGACACGGATGATCCAGATGTAGTTGCATCTGCTTTTCTTGAATTTGAAACTAATCCTCAAAAATATGTTGACATTGGAGCGTCAGCGAATAAATGGTTTAAGGAGCATTTCCACGACATAGCGCTAAAATCATTTGAAGAAAAAATTGGTGAAACTTCAGCTAACTCAAAAAAAGTAACGATAATGGAATATTTATCTTATAGTAATAAGATGGAAAAAATTAAATCCATGTTTTGGACATTATATAATGTTATGAAAATTAAACTCAAATTGGGTTAAACTAGATATCTTATGTTCTTCTGTTTTTTTCATAAATGCAATTTTTTTTCTAAGTAATGCCTAAACAACCTTTAGTATCAGTAATTATGCCTGCTTATAATTGCGCAAATTACGTCAATCAGGCTATTGATAGTATATTAAATCAAAGCTATCAAAATTTTGAATTACTAGTTGCTGATGACAGATCAAAAGATGATACAAAATTAAAGATAGATGCTTACAGTGATTCGAGAATAAAAACATTTCATAATTCGATTAATCAAGGGTATTTGGTAGCTTCTAATTTATTAATGGAAAAAGCTAGAGGCGAGTATATTATGTTTCAAGATGCTGATGACTTTTGCGCTTTGAATAGAATAGAAATTTTATTAGCAAAACTTCAGTTAGATGACAAATTGTATGCTGTTGGTTCCAATGCTATAACCGTTGATGAAAATGGAAAAACGATTAAACAATCCTCTTTTCCTCTCAATCACGAAGAAATTATGGAACACTTTTGCAAATACCGAAACCCGATCATTGGTTCCGCACTAATGTTTAAAAGTGAAGTTTTGAAAACCATAGGCTTATACAACCTGTATTTTAACCGCATAGGATATGAGGATTATTATTGGTATAGTCTCATTGTTGAAAGGTATAAAGTAGCTAATGTGGATAGCGCACTTTATTATTACAGGGCTAATCCGGATTCGGTTTCAAACAAAAACAGATCATTTAAATCATTATACGGTTTTGAAGCAATCGTGTATTATTTAAACGAGCGCCTTAATGGAAGAGCTGACGATATTGCATCAGGTAATTTAATGAAAATAAATCTTACAATGGGAAGATTTTATGTTAGCCGTATGTTAAGAGATAAGAAAAAAATTTCTGTTAAGGACATATTTTCTGTTTCTGATAATTTAGGAGTTGCGGTTAGGTTATATCTTTTTAAACTAAAAAAGAAGTATGCTCAATAATTTAACGAGCATAGCAATCGAACCCATGCATCATTCCTCCACGAATAATAAAACCTGTCTGTGTTTATTTACAATCAATTTTCCCTATGGAAAAGGTGAATTTTTTTTATATGATGAAATAAAAATCTTATCAGAAAAATTTCAAACCATATATATTTTTCCTTTAGACTGCTCTGATAAAATAAGTAACTATATTTTGCCTGAGAATGTTATAATAATCCACTTTGATGTTTTTCAGCCTTATAACCGAATCAAAGTATTAACTAAAAATTTTGGCCTCATAGCTTCAATATATGCAATTGAACTTTGGCAAAGTAAAACCAAACTAAACTATGTGTCTCAATTTTTTAAAACATTGAATAATTTAACGCACAAAATATCGGCTGCAGATAATTTAATTGCGGAATTAAAAAAACTTAAGATCAATGATGCAATAGCATATACTTATTGGTTTAATCAGTGGACACTTATTTTATCCATTATTAATATTAAATACAAGGAAATAAATTTATACACACGTATTCATGGAATGGATGTGTATGAAGATCAACATAGGGAAAGTAATTTCTTTTTTCAGTTCAGGGCATTTCAATTTAAGCAAATTAAAAAAGTATTGGCCATCTCTTTAAATGGTAAAAACCATCTCTTAAATGCAAATAATATATCTGAAAATAAAATTTCTGTATCAAGACTTGGGACAACTGATCTTGGTTTAAATAAAACAGAAGCTTTGAATCATTTCCGCATAGTTTCATGTTCTTCTTTTCATGCTTATAAAAGAGTCGAACTAATTATAGATATTTTATCGCATTCAAATAAAAAAATTGAATGGGTGCATTTTGGCGATGGCGATCAAAAAGATATTATTATTGAAAAGGTAAATCACTTGCCACAGAATGTATCTTTTACATTTATGGGATTTCAGAAGAATAAATTTATTATGGAATACTATAAGCAAAATCATATTGATCTATTTATAAATGTTTCAGAAACCGAAGGCATTCCGGTGTCTATTATGGAGGCGATTAGCTTTGGGATACCTGTAATCGCTACAAATGTTGGTGGCGTGGCAGAAATTGTAAATGAAAAGACAGGATTTTTAATAGATAAATATTTTGATAGCAAAGTAACTTATCAACTGATAGAGAATTTCATAGAAGCTTCTACTGAAGTTAAAACAACATTAAAACAAAGCTCTAGATATTTTTGGGAACAAAATTATAATGCATCTAAAAATTATAATGCATTAAGCTTGCAATTGGTTTAAAAGTATGTGTGGAATAGCCGGAATAATGTTATTTAGTCAAAGTCAGGTAAGTTTACCTAGCTTGGAAAAGATGACAAATGTAATTGCTCATAGGGGGCCTGATGGTTATGGCCATTGGCTAAGTAATAATGGTAATGTTGGATTAGGGCACAGGCGTTTATCTATTATTGATTTATCCGAAAACGGCAAACAACCAATGCATTTTTCTGATAATCGATATACAATTACATTTAACGGCGAAATTTATAATTATATAGAGATCAGGGATCAACTTAAAAATAAAGGCTATCGGTTTATTTCTGACAGTGATACTGAAGTGCTTTTAGCATTATACGATCATAAAAAAGAAAAGTGCTTGCAGGATCTGGACGGGATGTTTTCTTTTGTGATCTGGGATGAAAAAGAGCAGGTTCTGTTTTGTGCAAGAGATCGTTTTGGTGAAAAGCCTTTTCATTATTTTAAAGATCAAAATCAATTTCTTTTTGCTTCAGAGATCAAACAGTTCTGGGCTTATGGGATTGAAAGAAAAGTGTCTTCAAAAAAAGCGAATAGTTATATTGACTTTGATCTGATTGATGATGACAATGATCCAGAAACTACGTTTTATGAAAACGTTAAACGTTTGGATGCAGCTCACTACATGACTGTGTCTGTAACTGGAGAAATTGTAATAACAAAATACTGGGAGATAGATTTAGATGCGCCAGCATTTAAAGGTACTTTTGAGCAGGCTTCCGAAATATTTTTTGAGCTATTACAAGAATCGGTGAAGTTAAGATTGCGTTCTGATGTTCCTGTTGGATCTAGTCTTTCAGGAGGATTAGATTCTTCTACTATTGTCATGTTAATTGATCAGTTGAAGACAGGAGATCAAAAACAAAATACATTTTCGGCAAGGTTCAAAAATTATGATAAGGACGAAGGAAAACATATTGAGACCGTATTAAATGCTTGTAAAAGCATAAACTCAAATTATGTATGGCCTGATAATGATTATTTTTTAGAAATTTTAGATAAGGTAGTTTATCACCAAGATGAACCCTTTGGTTCTTCTAGTATTGTTGCGCAGTATGCCGTTATGGAGTTGGCTAAAGAAAAAAACGTGACTGTTCTTTTAGATGGACAAGGAGCGGATGAGTATTTAGGAGGTTATTTGAGATATTATAAATTGTATTTAAATCAATTATTGCTAACCAATAAAGAATTATACAATATAGAAAAAGCTGCTTTTATTTCCAAACATCAAGCAGCGTCTCCTTATATCCCTTTCACTGAGCAGGAGTCGCTAAGAATGAAACTTGGGAGGTATAAGTCTCAGCTTACACGTAAATCGCTGCCATATAATTCTCTGAGCTTTAAAAATGCTTTAAAAAAAGATACGACTTCTGGCGAATTAAAACGATTACTTCGTTACGCTGATCGAAATTCGATGGCGCATTCAAGGGAAGTTAGATTGCCTTTTTTGAGCCATAAATTAGTGGAGTTTGCATTTACTCTCCCTGATGAATATAAATTGCATTTGGGATGGTCGAAATATATTTTAAGAAAATCAATGAGTTCCATTTTACCAGAATCTATTACTTGGCGTGTAGATAAAATAGGTTATGCGTCTCCACAACAAAATTGGATGAATTCGCCACTAATAGTAGAAAAAGTAAATGATGCGGCTTCCTATTTTGGCAGGTCAAAGAAAGATTTGCAAAAGCATGGCGATTCGCTTAATTGGCGCTTGCTATTAGCACATAAATATATTTAGTTTTTCAAAAAACGTAAATACTAAAACAAGTAATACCAAAAAATGAATTTCTTAAAAAAACATATTTTATATTTTTTTAAAAAGATAAATAATGTGCTTGATAATGAAAACATTATTTCCATCTCATCAATATGCGAAATTCATTCGTCTGTAAAAAAAACAGGCTTAGAAATTAACGGAATAGTAAAAATAGGAGAAGGATCTTCTGTACATCAAAGTAAATTATCAGGCGCTGTAACTGTCGGAAATCATTGTAGTATAATTAATGCTAATCTAGTAGGAAACATTACAATAGGCAACAACTCAAAAATTGTAGCGGGCGCTTTACTTGAAGGCGAAATAGTTATTGGTAAATACACATCTATTAATGGTCCAAACACAGACCTGATATGTAAACTAAATAGCATACAAATTGGTAATTTTTGCTCTATTGCCAGGAATGTTACTTTCCAGGAATTTAATCATGATTTTAATAGATTGACCAGTTATTTTATAAATGCAAATATGTTTGGAAAATCCAACCTTGATGACATTGTATCCAAAGGTTCAATAGTATTGGGGCATGATGTTTGGATCGGAACACACTCTGTTGTTTTGTCGGGAGTTAAAATTGGAACTGGCGCTGTTGTTGCAGCAAATTCAGTTGTGGTAAAAGAAGTGCCGCCTTACGCTATCGTTGGCGGAAATCCAGCAAAAATTATTAAGTATCGGTTTTCTGAAAAAATAATTGATCAATTGCTAATGTCAAAATGGTGGGAAAAATCTGAAATTGAAATAGCAGAATTATATAAAAAATTTGAATCAGGAATTGACTAATCCCAAAATACTATTAATCAGTTATTATTTTCCTCCATATAACAAAGTAGGAGGAAGACGATGGGCCAAGCATTTCAAATACCTTAACATCATGGGTATAGAAACGCATGTGTTAAGTAAAAATTTCCCGGGTTTGTCATCTTCTTGGGATAAAGATATTTTAGAGTATAATAAAACTATCACGCGAATAGATATTTCGGAACCAAAAGTTCCTTACTTTAAGAAAAAATTACCAAGTACAATCCTTGAAAAAATGCGTTGGAAATTATCTTTTTGGAAATCCAAGATAATACATGCTCAACCTATAACTTCAAATAATATTTCTGAAAACACAGCGCCTTTATTTTTTGAGGCAGCTGTGCCAATCATATTGAAAGAATCAATAAATACAGTTATATTATCAATTGGGCCATATAAATACAGCGAAGTCTTAATATTATTGAAAGTAAAATTTCCGTTTATTAAATTTGTATTAGATGATAGGGACTATTGGAATGAAGAATTTGAGAAACTTAATTCAACGCAACTTCTGGCTGAAAAAGAATTTCAAAAAAATGTGATGAATAGTGTCGATTTAATTTTGACGCCATACCAGGAGATGAAAGTAAAATATGAAACGTCTTTTAACAAAAGGGTTTACTGTTTGCCTCATTGTGTTGATACAGATGATATTCAAAACTCAAGTTCCTCTGCTAAAACTGATACTATAAAAATTATATATGGCGGTGCTTTTTATAGTAATATTGAAGATAACATTATATTAATTAAAGAAATAGTTTCCCTATTATCTGGTAGGGGTAAAAAAGTGAATGTTAATTTTTTTGTGTCTGTAAAAGGATATGAAAAAGAGTTAGAGCATCCACTTATAAAACGATTTGATTTTATTGATACTTCTGAGTATTTTTCAAAAGTGCAGGAAGCAGATTATGTAATTTTGATTTTGCCACCGAATAGAGTAAATGCCATGTCATCAAAGTTTTTTGAATTAGTAGCACTTCGTAAACCAATATTATATTTTGGAGGTGTTGGTGATGTTTCTGAATATTTAATAAAATACCGTTTGGGCTATCATATTACTTCTGAAAATTTGACGACATCTGTTGATGAAATTTTAAGTAATATCACTACTCAAAATATACCGGATAAAAATTATGATGTATCTCTACATACATTTAAGTATCAAACAAAATTACTGGTAGATACATTAAACCAATTATGACCTCTGAAGATTTAAAATACATTATACCTGATGGAGCTACCACTATTGCATACGGGCAACGTACGTTAAATATATTTGGAAAAATCCATTACTATAAAATGGTAATTCAATCTTTATTTAAAATTAATGCCTATTACAAAAAAGCGTTAAAAGATAAAGAATGTTACTATGGACCATTTAAAGGAGAGTTTGGGCATTTTCTATTACATAATCTTCCCTTTTTAATGCACTTACACGGCCAAGGTGTTAAAATACATTATTGTGGATTAGCATTACATAAACCATTTTTAATTGATGAAAATGGCAATTCTATTATATATCAATTTCACGAACTTCGGGATTTTTTTGCAGAAACTCCTCCTCGTGCTAATGAAGTGGTTCCTCCTGAAGACGTTCAACTAAAAATAAAAGACTTTGAAAAATTAGCATCTAATTCAGGAAAAGCATTTCTTAATATTGGTGAAAAAGATTTGTATTGGTTTGTTTTTCGAAACTGGCAGTGAAAAAAAGGCCGTCAATATATTTATTCTATTGAGAAAAATTATAAAACTTCCCAAGAAAAATCTTGCGTCATATTTCCTCGAAAAAAAGGTAATAGTATAGTAACGCCTAATAATGGTGGCCCTTGGGATTATATGGAAATTGCTCGTGCAGTTGCTCCCTATTTTGATAAAGTATACATTACCGGGCATCCTAGTATGTCGGCTGAAGTTGTGTCAGAAGGAAATATTGTAGCGTGTTTATCACCCGACAATAAAGTAGTGATTGAAAAGTGCAGTAATGCGAGTTTGATTATTACACAACATTCGGGAGCTGTTCATATGGGTGTGTACACTAATACTCATATTTTATTAATTTTTAATGGTAAGCCTCCTATTAAGGGTTTAATAGATACAATTAGATTTAGGGAAAATCTTACTAAACAAAATTTGAACTACGCATTTTCATTATCAGATATTATTAATTTTACAAAAAGCTTTAAGTAATATATTATATACTATGAATTTAGAAAACATAAACAGTTTCATCAATCAGGTAAAAGATTTAAATGTGTTAATTGTTGGAGAAACAATTATTGATGAATTTATTGATGTGTCTTATGAAGGACAATCAATGAAATCAATCTGCCCGGTTTTTAAATTAGAAGGCGGTAAAGTCATACAACAAGGCGGTGCTCAAGCTATAGCTAATCACTTGTATGATTTTGTGAAATCAGTTGACGTGATTACAAATACTAGTAATGAAATAGTGAAAACACGTTACATTGATATCAGTGATAAGAAAAAGCATGTAGAGATTAATAAATTTGAAACCGAAAAGTTTAAAGAAATTAATGTTAATACCGCTGAATATGATGTGGTGATAGTGGCTGATTTTGGACATGGATTTTGCGATAAACTAACTATCACAGATGGATTTCATTTAATGTGTCAAACCAATTCAAATAACTTTGGATTTAATCGTATTTCTAAATGGAAAACGAGTCGTAAAAAAAGCGTGTGTATAGATTTGAGAGAAGCAAGTTTACAAATCAATAAAAAAATAGCATCACCTCGTGAAAATGATATTTTAGAAATTTTTAATTATGAATTAAATACCGATAACTTATTTGTTACCACTGGTAGAGCTGGATCAACTTATACTAACGGAAAAGCATTTACAAGTCAAAGTTCTTATAAAACAGAAGTGTTAGATACTATTGGAGCAGGGGACACCTATTTTGCTTTTGCCTCCTTATCAGCAGCTATTAATTTTTCTGATAAATTATTAGTACCTTCATTGGCAGCTAGTTTATCTACAACTTGGTTATGTAACGAAAAATCAGTCACTAAACAATTATTATTAAATCATGCCTCTAAGTATTTATAAGCAAAAGTATCATGAGTTTTTAAACTCTACTGTCATTGATGCGCAAATCTTTGATTCAGTAAAATTAATTAAAGAACATAAACGCCTTTTTTTTATTGGAAATGGCGGTTCAAACTCTATATGTTCGCACATGCTAGAAGATTTTGCTAAAATAGCAAGATATCAAACTTTTGCATTTTCGGATGCGGCTTTAATTACTTGCTTTGCAAATGATTATGGTTATGAAAATGCAATGGCCGAATGGTTAAAAATTTATTTTACTGAAGGAGATTTATTAATAGCCATAAGCAGTTCAGGTAATTCACCTAACATTAATCATGCAGTGGATTATGTAAAAAGCCAAAACGGCAAAGTAATTACATTAAGTGGTTTTGAGCATGGCAATAGATTATCAAATAAGGGAGATATTAATTTTTGGTTAGATGTTAAAAGTTATGGCATTGTTGAGTGCTATCATCAAACTATTTTACATATTATATTAGACGAGTTACATGCAAAAAAATAAAGTATTAATTACTGGTGTAGCTGGATTTATTGGCTCTAATTTATTGGATTATCTTTTAGAAAAAACAACTTGGGATATTGTTGGTATTGATAATTTTAGTACAGGAAATAAAAAAAATATCGAGCATCAACTGCATCATCCCAAATTTACTTTAATAGAAGAAAATATCGCTTCTATAACTTCAATTAAAGATTACGATTGTATTTTTCATTTAGCAGCATTGCCTCGTATACAGCCTAGCTTTGAATTTGTGACAGAACATATCACTGCCAATTTAACTAACACCATGCATTTGGTGGAGTTGATGGTAAAGGAAATTTGTTTCCCAAAGTTTGTTTTTAGTAGTTCAAGTGCTATTTACGGTACACCAGAAACTATCCCAACTCCTGAAACCGAAAAAATTGATTGTTTAAGTCCTTATGCTTTTCAAAAATATGAAGTAGAAAAATATTTGGAATTATTAAGTACGCGTTATCCTTTAGATTATGTGAATTTGAGATACTTTAATCCATACGGACCTCGTAGCTTTAATCCCGATAACAAATTTAATGCTTATAGCAGTGTGGTTGGTATATTTTTGTATAGAAAAGCAAATGGTCAAAAATTATTGGTTACAGGTGATGGCTCTCAAAAAAGAGATTTTATTCATGTGGCAGATTTAGCAAAAGCTAATTATTTAGCCGCCATAAATCCTAAAAAATTAAACACCTGTTTTAATGTTGGATTCGGAAGTACCTTAAGTGTATTAGATTTAGCTAAAATGATATCAGGAGATAATTACGAGTTTATTGATAAACGTGAAGGTGAATCGGATATAACTTTTGCAGATGTTAAAAAAGCAAACGAGTTATTGGGATGGTTTCCTGAAAAAAATATGGAAGATTATTTAAAAAGTATCTAGAAAATGAAGATAGGATTTGCTTGCGGTGTTTTTGATCTATTTCATGCAGGACATGTTTTAATGTTACAAGAATGTAAAGCAAATTGCGATTATCTAATAGTAGCATTAAATAGAGCCGAAAATATTTCCGAAAAAATTAATCCAGGGAAACAAAAACCAATCTTTAGTATTGAGGAGCGAGTATTAATAATGAATGCTTGTAAATATGTGGATGAAGTTGTTATTTATAATACTGAAGATGAATTGTTAACGATAATGAAATCAAAAAATATCGATATTCGTTTTTTAGGAGAGGACTACAGAGGTAAAACAATTACTGGTAGTGAGTTAAACTTAGAATTATATTACACCAATAGAAGTCACGGATTGTCTACTTCTATGTATAAGGAAAAGTTGAAAAAAATATGAGTAAGAGATTTCTTTTTATAACTCCACTAACTCCTAAGCGACTTTTAACCCCCTTAAGATCTTTGTTATTTGAACAGTATTTAAATGCTTTAAAAAAACAAAGTTATACTAATTGGGAAGCTATTTTGATTGGAGAAGAAGACAATGTAGATGGAAATATTAAATATCTTTCTATAAAAGCCGAATCGAAAGAGATTAAACTTATTTTCGCAAAAGAGTATATTTTAAGTTTAAAGATTAAGCCTGATTACATCATTAGAATAGATGATGATGATGTTATAAATCCTTTTGTTTTAGAGCGGATTGCTGATTTGGATTTTGATTGTTATGTGGATGCAGATCATGCGTTTTATGATTTAACTACTGGAATGGTTAGTTTACAAAAAAGGGATTGGTTTGCAAATACGGTAGTTCATAAATGCGAACATGCAATGAAGGAGATGGAGGAGGATCAGATTCCTTTAATTCAGTGCGACCATAGTAAATCTTGGGTAAACTATTATAAAAATAAAAAAGTCCTTTTTGCCAACAAAAAATCTCCAATTTATCTCAGAGTATTATCTCCTACTACCGTTACAAGCGGAATACATGGTAATAATAAGAGTACATTAGAAAAGTATGACGATTTTAAATCTAATGTTGTTAAGTTAAGATCTTTAGAAGATGTTGATTTCACTGCCTACAAGTCTTATATAAAAGGGTTTGGAAAGTGGAAATATGTTGTACTAAAGGATTTTAAAGATAGTCAAATAGCTTTCGCCAATTTATGGGCAAATTTTAGTGGTGATGTAATTAAGCATAATATATTTATTAAGATTCAGATACTATGGAATTCATTAATGGTGTAAGAAAAGTCATATTAGACTTAAAAATATATTATACTCTAAATTTTATTTATCCTAGTAAAAATGCTTTTAAGAGAATAAAATCAATTTTGCCAAACACAATTCGTGAAGTTGAAGAAGATATTGTAGTTGAAGAAAACGTCGATTTTGGACCATATTTAGCAGAGTTAAAAAAGGGTGTATTTATTGGTAAGAACACCTATATTGGATATTGTAATTTTATCGGAAGTTATACAAGTATATCATCAGATGTTAAAATTGGGTTGATAGCACATCCTACAGATTTTATAAGCACTAGTCCAGTTTTTTATGCAAAGCGAAGAGGATGGGTGAAAAATAATTTATTTAGCGAGAATCAGAAAGGATTTACTAAAATAGGAAATGATGTTTTAATATCAGCTAATACGATGATATTAGCAGGAGTTAATATTGGAAATGGGGCAATAATTGGTGCTGGTTCGTTTGTAAACAAAGATGTACCACCTTATGCAATTGTAGCAGGCATTCCTTCTAAAATAATTAGGTATAGATTTAATGAGGAGCAAATAGCTATTTTGCAAAAAGCTCAGTGGTGGAATTTATCCAAAGAGGAATTATTAAAATTTGAAAATGATTTTAGTAATATTGATGGCTTTATAGAAATCTTGAAAGCTAAATGTTAATTTCTGTTATCATACCATGTTATAATGTTGAGTCTTTTATTTCTGAATGTGTTGATTCGGTAATCAATCAAATATATAAACAAATTGAAATAATTTGCATTGATAATAATTCAAGTGATAATACCTGGGAAACTTTACAAACTTTACAAACTAAGCATCCACAACTATTAATAGAGAAGCAATTAAAACCTGGTGCAAATGCCGCTAGAAATAAAGGTTTATTACTATCCAAGGGCGAATGGATACAATTTTTGGATGCAGATGATTTATTAGAGCCTAATAAGATTAATCATCAAATAAAATTAATTCAACAATGTAATATAGAAATTGCTTTTGTAGCTGCAGCATCTAAAAAAAGATCTGTAAACGGAATAGAGAAAACTATATGTGATTTGGACAATAATATATTTATAGCTCCATTCTTAAACAAATCCGGAAACACATGCTCAAATCTTTGGAACAAAAAGACACTTATTTCTATAGGCATGTGGAATGAAAATATAAAGAGCTCTCAAGAAGTGGATTTGATGTTAAGAATTGCACTATCAAATGGGAATATGTTAATTGATAAACTACCTTTCACCATTATTCGTGAAAGAGAAACTGGTCACATCTCGCAAGGAAATTCAGAGGATAAATGGAAACAGTTTATTGATGTGAGATTGGAATATCTTAGAAATTTAAAATTTTTAAATAGTACTACTTATAAAAAATTTAGTGGAATCTTTTATGATTTTATGATGGTGTCGGTTATTGAATTAGGTAAACTAAATAAAGATGAAGCTGTGCTAATATTTAAAAATTCGGTAAAAGAAAATTGGAATAGTACTGGTAATTATGGATTCAATAATTTTAAAGTTTTCATAATTAAATTCTTAGGACTCAGATTTTTTTTAAATGTATTAAATAAGTTATAAAAATAGGTTAATGAAAAAAAACATATTAGTGGTTATAGGAACACGCCCAAATTTTATTAAAGTTACTCAATTTAAAAGCGTAGTTAAAAATTATCCTTTATTAAATTTAAAAATTGCGCATACAGGGCAGCATTTTGATGAAAAAATGGCGGATGTTTTTTTTAATCAATTTAATTTAACGCCTGATTATTTTTTTAATATAATGCAAAGCTCCCCAAATTCTCAAATTGCTGAAATTATGGTAAAATTGGAGCAGCTTATAAATTCCCAATTTAAACCAGATATATTAGTGGTTGTGGGCGATGTTAATTCAACCTTGGCAGCAGCATTAACAGCTAATAAAATGGGGATTAAATTGGCTCATTTAGAAAGTGGATTACGAAGTGATGATCTAACTATGCCAGAAGAACATAATCGCATTTTAACCGATAAATTAACTAATTTATTTTTTGTAACCGAGCAAAGTGGATATGATAATTTGAAAAGTGAACATATTAATGATGATCAGATTTTATTTTCTGGAAATACAATGATTGATACCTTAGTCGCTTTCTCACCTCAAATTGAACAATCTAACATTTTAGAACTTCTAAGTCTTAAGACAAATGAATTTGTATTGATGACGATGCACCGCCCTGCCACTGTTGATAATAAACACGGGCTTTTAAAGCTAAATGAACTGATTACCTACCTAAGCCAAAAATACAAAATCGTGTTTCCTATCCATCCTCGAACCTTAAAAAAAGCTGAAGAGTTTGGTTTGAAAGAACTTTTTGTTAATAACAAAAATTTATTATTAACAGATCCTTTAGATTATTTTGCCTTTCAAAAATTAATCATTAGTAGCAAATTTATATTAACAGATAGTGGTGGTATACAAGAAGAATCCACTTTTGTTGGAAAACCTTGCCTTACCTTGCGACCAAATACAGAAAGACCTGTTACTGTGACTGAAGGAACAAACACATTAGTGCCTTTTGATTTAGAAGCTATTAAACACTATATTTTCCAAATCGAAGATGGTACTTATAAAAAAGGAAAAGTACCTAAATTTTGGGACGGAAAATCAACACAAAGAATTCTCGAATTTATTTCAAACTTAAATTGATTTTTTATGTAACCTATAACGATGCGCCTTCTGGTATTTATTCCAGTCAGGTTATCGATGTGGTTAAATTCTTAAATATTGAACTAAAGGCTGATGTGAAGCTTGTATCTTTTATCTCGATCAGAAATTATTTTAAGAACAGATCTAAAATCAAAAAAGAACTGCCTCAGGCTATTGTTATTCCCATGGTACCTGGTATTCATAGATGGCGTTGGAACTTAATTTTCTTATATTTTTTATGCTTATTATTTAATCCCAAAGTAATTATTGGAAGAAGTGTGCTCGCTACTCAATTGGCATTAAAATGCAAAAAAGGTAAAATGAGGATTATATATGATGGTCGTGGGGCTATTGCAGCTGAATGGAAAGAGTATAACGTTGTAACAAATTCACGAATGTTGAGTGAAATACCTATTCTTGAAAAGGATGTTGTTTTAAATGCTGATTACCGAATTGCAGTTTCAAATAATCTATTAGAATATTGGAAGCAAGAGTATGGGTACACAAGCCATAAGCATGTGGTTATTCCATGTACCTTAAATAAAGTGTTCGAAAATATAGATCTTAACTCTGAAATCATTGCAAGTAAACGCAAATCATTGAATATGCATAGCACTGATATTGTTTTTGTGTATTCTGGCTCAATTGCGGGTTGGCAATCATTTGACTTGCTTTACAAATTCATTTCACCAATTTTAAAGTCCTTTCCCAATTCTAAACTGCTATTTTTGTCGGATAGAGATTCAAATATAGTAAAGTTGGAAAATGAATTTCCAAACAGGATCCTGCAAAAAATGGTTTCTCCTCAAAACGTACCAGAATATTTGATGATTGCTGATTACGGGCTATTAATTAGAGAACAATCTGTTACAAATAAGGTGGCATCACCCGTCAAATTTCCTGAATACCTTTCTTGTGGTTTAAAAATTATAATTTCTGAAAATTTAGGTGATTACAGCGAATTCGTTTCAAAAAATCAATGTGGCTATCTTCATAAGGATTTTCAAAATGAGCAATTTTCAAGCCTTTCTGCCGAAAAAAGAAAAACTAATCAAATGCTTGCCTTGCACCATTTTGTGAAATCACATTTTTTGAGTTCATATAAGTATTTGATTAACAATTAGTTGAGTTGTGTCAAATATGTTTTATCGTTTGTTAAAAAAATAGTTGATAAAAAATTAAGGCATAATAATTGTTAATTTAAAATCGGATTAGTTTTTCAAAAAAAAACACTACATTTACTATTAATATTATATACGACTCTTATGAAAACAATATTTACTATTTCGATTTTATTTTTACTAATAAATCATAATTCTTTTGCAGGACAATTTAGAAGTGTTCAGTCGGGTGCCTATGATGCTGCTACGACTTGGACGCTTTTTGCAGGAGTTGATGCTGATTTAAAGCCAGATGCTACAGATACTGTTATTGTTAGATCCGGCCATTCAGTAACTTTAGTTGCCGCTGGTGGTAATGCCGCTGCTTATAGTTTAGATGTTCAATCAGGTGGCTTTTTTTATGGTAATTCGAAAGTTTTTTCTGTTTATACTAGATTGATTCAAGCAGGTACTATGTTTGGTAATTTAGATTTACAAATATTAGATAACTGTTTGTTCACTTCAAGTAATTACACGGCTAAAGGATCAATACGAGTTTTTTACGGGAAAACATTAACAATTGATGTTGGTTCTGTTATTAGTATTCAAGGTTATATGGAGACTATAGCCGGTGCATTTGGCGGTCCGGCGCAGATTATTAATAAAGGAACTGTTACTCTTAATTCTGCTGGATCTATTGTTGGTAATGTGAGACTTACTGCTGCAGCCAGCAAATGGATTAATGATGGAGTTTCTAGTTTAACAACGTCAAAACCATGTACGTCTAATGCTACTGCTTTAATTGATTTTACTAGCACTGGGAGCTCAGTAACTTACACTTCGGCAAGTACCTATGTTATACCTGGTAATTATTATAATCTTAATATAAACTCTACAGCAGCCAAAACTTTTACTGGTAATGTTTTAGTAGCTAATAATTTAAGTACAAATGGTATATCAACAAATAGTATCGTCTTAAATGGTAAAACATTAACTTTAAATGGTAATGCTACCTTAAATGGATTCTTTTCAAGTTGTGTGATAAATGGAACTGCAGCCAATAGTAAAATACTTTTTAATGGTACAACTAATCAAACAATAACAGGTACGGGGTCTTTTTCTGTGCAAACGTTAGAGGTTGACAATTCTAGTTCAAGTGTAACATTAAGCAATAGTGCTCAAAATAGTGTACATAATACATTAACAATCACTAGCGGAAGTTTTAATCCAACTGGTAAACTTACTTTAGTAAGTGATGCATCCAATACGGCTCGTATTGCACCAATTACTACTGGTACTATTACAAGTAATATTGTTATGCAAAAATATTTTCCGGCTTTTGCTGCAAGATCGTTTGATTTAAGCAGTCCTTCCCAAGGTTCGGTAGTAATGGATTGGGATAATGAATTATATATATCTGGTATTGGTGCTTATGATGGCATTGGGGGCCAACCCGGAGTAGATGGTGACGCCATTGTTCCAGGATCTGGTTTATCCGCTCAATCTATGTTTACTTATGATGAACCAACTGCTACCTATGTTGCAGTAACAGGTTCAAATACGCCTTTAGTACCTGGTATAGGATATAATTTATGGTTTGAAGATGATGTAAATGGTCAGTGGGCGGCTAAAACAATTAATACCACAGGTATACCAAACCAAGGTGATGTTACAGTAAACTTAGGTTATTCTGGCGGCGCTGCTCCTTATGATGGTTATCAATTAGTTGGTAATCCCTACGCTTCAGCTATTGATATGAATTCAATTTATGATTATAGCACATTGTACGACCTTAATATGGATTACTTTGATGTGGAAGTACTTAATGCAGCGGGTAATTTTAGCTTAATTGATGTTAGTGTGCCAGGCAATTTCATTTATCCTCACCAAGGTTTTTGGGTACGTACTACTGGTGCAGGTGCTTTTATTACCTTTCATGAAGGATGTAAAGTGTCTAATGTAAACACGGCTTTTAATAGAACACAACCGGCTAACTATGATATTAAATTGATGTTAACATCAGCTTCCACTTCATACTATCACGAAAACACGATTCATTTTAATGACAAATCAACGGTTAATTTTGAAAGACCATATGATATGCCTTATAGACCTAGCCCTATTAAAGCTGCACCTGCTTTGTATATGTTAGATGCGTCGAACATAAAAATTGCTAAAAACACCATTAATAGTGAGGCTAATGATGTTACTTTTCCTTTGGGTATTTATACACCTCAAACGGCGGTTTATTATTTAGATGCTTCCGTTTTAAATATGGATGCATATCAATATGCGTGGATTGAAAATGTTAAAACAGGCAAGCAATTTGATTTAAATTCATCTGCTATTGCTATTGAAGGGCAAGAAGGTCAAACAAATACAGATTATGTATTGCGATTAAGTAAAACTAAAAAATCTTCTAACCTATCTCAAACTATGTTAGAGTCTGACTTAGTAATTTTTAATACAGAGGGTACAATTAATTTAAAATCAAATATATCTAATCATTTATTAAAAGAGGTTACTGTGTATGATATCACAGGTAAATTAATCTTAAGTCAATCAAACGTAAACGTTGAAACAGGAAACATTACAAAAATTGATATTTCAAATTTTGCTAATGGTGTTTATGTGGTTAATGTGATTGATGAAATAGGAAATTCAATTACCAAAAAATTAGTTAAATAATTATTGTTCTTCACAGCTCTTTTTAATGACTCATAAAAATACGGCTCATGTCCCTAGCTTAGATGGAGTTAGGGCCATTGCAGCTTTAATGGTGATGTTTTTTCATTTTTTTCAAAACCTCACGCCCAATAATTCTATAACTTCATTTTTAAAAACTTTAGCAAGTTTTGGACAAACAGGGGTTTCCCTGTTTTTTGTTTTATCTGGTTTTTTAATTACTAGGATTTTAATTAGAGAGAAAAACAGTACGTATTTTTTTCGTAATTTTTACTTACGTCGTACGTTAAGGATTTTCCCTTTATATTATTTGTATCTCATACTGGTATTTATTATTATACCTCTTTTCAATCACCAACACCCTCCTGATCTTTCAAAACAGATTTACCATTGGGTTTATTTACAAGATTTTGCCATTACTTTTAATTGGGATTTTGTTGGACCTGTGCATTTTTGGTCATTAGCTGTTGAAGAGCATTTTTATTTATTTTTTCCTTTAATTGTTTATTATTTAAAGGAAAATCATTTATTATATGCTATTGTGGCCATTCTTCTCAGTTCATTAATAGTTAGATTTATAATGAATAAGAATGGTTATGAAGTGTTTTATTTTACATTTTCCCGATTGGATGAACTCTCACTGGGGGCAATTTTAGCTGTGTTGGAAGCTAAAAATAAAATAACACAACAGGTAGCTCATCGTTTTATTTATCTCTTTATTATCATTGCATTGCCAACTATGTTGTTGTGGTTAGTATACAGCAAGCAGGCAAATGAAAGTATTCAAGTAACTAAATATTTACTTATATCCTTAAGTTATTTTTGTATCATTGGTTTTATAATTTCTGCCCCAAATAGCAATTTTGTTAAAAAATCATTACAATTTAAGCCTTTAGTATATATTGGTAAAATTAGTTATGGTCTATATGTGTATCATGGCTTGTGTTTTCATTATTTAGCGAGCGTTTATCGCGGTAATAGTATTGT
>ERZ724517.299-NODE-299-length-31077-cov-7.014409_pt1 | contig 31077 bp, 23 predicted proteins | sample MGYA00376050_ERZ724517 | MGnify/ENA primary metagenome ERZ724517 (study PRJEB28724, sample SAMN07190886) | activated sludge metagenome | isolation source: activated sludge of sewage treatment plant in Hong Hong | place: USA: Christiansburg, Virginia | collected... | reverse complement strand
AATAGGTGATGCATTTGTTGAATTAAATAAGTATGATGAAGCATTTGTAAATTTTAATAAAGCGGTTGAACAACTTAAAACATTAAATAATACTTACGGAATAGCTGCTACTTACCAAGTAATGGGTGAAGCTTATAAAAAACAAAAGAATTTAAATAAAGCTCTAGAGTATTTTTTGAAATCCTTTCCCATATTTGAAGAACGAAAAGCCTATGATGATTTGAAACATCTTAGTTTAAATATATCTCAGGTATATAAACAACAACATAATTTCGAAAAAGCATTAGAGTATTCAGATAAATATATCAGCTTTAAAGATTCTGTTTTAAGTGTTGAAAAAAATAAGCAACTATTGGAAGTCGAAACAAAATACGAAACTGAGAAAAAAGAACAACAGAATTTGATTTTAAAGAAACAGAATGATTTATCTAATGAGCGCATTCAAAGACAAAGCATTATTAGCTATTTTATCATTGGTAGTTTAATTATTTCGATGTTATTTGGAGTATTCATGTATCGTGTTTATTCTCAAAAAAAGAAAGCGCACCAATTAATAACCAAACAAAAAGAGCAGGTTGAGCAAAAACAAGGAGAGATTGAATTTCAGAAACAGGTTATTGAATTGAAGCAAAAGGAAATAGTGGACTCTATTAATTATGCAAAACGTATTCAGTATGCACTATTAGCAAATGATAAGTTATTAGATGAAAATTTAGAATCACATTTTGTTTTATTTAAGCCAAAAGACATTGTGAGTGGAGATTTTTATTGGGCAACGGAGCATGAAGATGATTTTTATTTGGCTATTTGTGATAGCACAGGTCATGGAGTTCCTGGCGCATTTATGAGTTTGTTAAGTATTGGTTTTTTAAGTGAAGCCATTAAAGAGAAGAACATAAAACAACCAAATGAGATTTTTAATTACGTTCGTAAGAGATTGATTGAGAGTGTAAATAATGAAGATCAAAAAGATGGGTTTGATGGCGTTATTATACGAATTAATAAGTCAACAAAAAGGGTTACTTATGCTGCTGCTAATAATCATCCAATTGTTATTTCAAGCGGCGTTTTAAAACATTTAAGTTATGATAAAATGCCTGTTGGAAAAGGCGAAAAATTAATGCCATTTGCCGAGTTTGAAATTTTGCCAGAAGAGAATGCTACTATTTATATTTATACGGATGGTTATGCCGATCAATTTGGCGGAATTAAAGGGAAGAAATTTAAGTACAAGCAACTTAATGAATTTTTGCTAACTTACTCAACGAAAGAGATGAGTCAACAGTTAGAATCATTAACAGTTCAGTTTGATAGCTGGAAAGGGGATCTAGAGCAAGTGGATGATGTATGTGTTATTGGGATTAAATTATGAAAAATGTAATATACATAGTAATACTTTTTATTTTAGTAAAAGTAAATATTTCGTTTGCGCAAAACCGGTTTGTTGATTCTTTAATTGAATATACAAAAGTAGCGAAAGACGATACTCATAAATTATCTGTGCTAACTAGAGTCATTGAAGCTATCAGTGATGATGCGGTCTGGTCGAAATACAATGATCAACTTGGGCCCTTGGCTCAAGAATTAATGCTAAGCAATGATTTAAAAATTAAAGAAAAGGCCACCAGGCATTACGGCGATTATCTAAATAATAAAGGATATTTAAGTAATAATTTAGGCGATATAACAGAAGCTTTAGATTATTTTCATCAAAGCTTAAAAATTCAAGAAGAAATAGGAGATAAATCTGGACAATCTTATTCCTTAAATAATATTGGTTATATCTATAGTAGCCAGAAACAGTATTTAAAGGCCTTAGAAAATTATATTAAAAGTTACGAATTGCAGAGAGAGATTGATGATTTACATGGTCAGGCACAATCGCTTAGTAATATTGGCAACGTATATGATAAATCAAAAAGTTTAAAAAAAGCACTTTACTTTTATTTTAAAGGCTTAAACATTAGAAAGAAAATTAAAGATAAGCATGGAATTGGATATTCGCTTCAAAACATTGGAACCGTTTATTTTAATCAAAAAAATTATTTTAGTGCTTTATATTATTTTAAAAAAAGTTTGGAAATAAGACGTGAAATTAACGATGTTCAAGGAATATCGTATGCTTTGTGTAATATGGGTAAAATTTATTTAGAAGATAATAACACCGCTTTAGCTCAAAAATATGCGTTAGAAGGATTGGAAATGTCACAAAAAATGGGTTATCCAGAGAACATTAGTTTAGCAGCCACAATTTTGGAAGATATTTATTTAAAAGAAGAGAAGTATAATAAAGCACATGAAATGCTCAAGTTGGCAGTAAAAATGCGCGATAGCATAAGTAATGATGAAACACATAAAAGTACACTCAAAAAACAATTGCAATATGAATTTGAAAAACGAGAAGTGATCTCGAAAGCAGATCAAGAAAAACGGGAATTGACTTATCAAGCAACATCCAAGCAGCAACAAATTATTATCATAGCAAGTGTGGCTGGATTCATATTGTGTCTCTTTTTTGGAGTGTTTATTTATAACAGATTTAAAGTTACTCAAAGGCAAAATGTGACTATACAAGAACAGAAAAAAGTAGTTGAAGAACAAAAACAAATTGTTGAGGCACATCAAAAAGAAGTGGTTGATTCTATTAATTACGCTAAACGCATTCAGTACGCTCTATTGGCACATGAAGATTTATTAAAAGGAAATTTGGAATCTCATTTTGTTTTATTTAAGCCAAAAGATATAGTAAGTGGCGATTTTTATTGGGCAACCGAGCATGATAATAATTTTTATTTGGCGGTATGCGATAGCACTGGACATGGAGTTCCTGGAGCATTTATGAGTTTATTGAGTATTGGTTTTTTGAGCGAAGCTATTAAAGAGAAAAATATACAAGAACCAAATAAAGTGTTTGACTATGTTAGAAAACGTTTAATTGAAAGTATCACCAATGAAAATCAAAAAGATGGATTTGATGGGATCTTGTTGCGATTTAATAAATTAACTAACACAATTACCTATTCAGCTTCTAATAATCATCCAATTGTTATTTCAAATAATGCATTACAACATTTAGAGTGTAATAAAATGCCAGTTGGAAAGGGAGAAAAATCAGAATCTTTTACATTATATGATATGAATGTTTCAAAGGGTGATTCCATTTATCTTTATACAGATGGATATGCTGATCAATTTGGTGGCGAAAAGGGCAAAAAATTCAAGTATAAACCATTGAATAATTTATTATTGGAAATACATCATACACCACTTGGTAGTCAAAAGGAAGTGCTTGACTCTACATTTACAGATTGGCAGGGAAGTTTGGAACAAGTAGATGATGTACTAGTTGTTGGTATAAAAGTATAGATTTTATTTTGTAAATTGTAGTGGTTTAAATCTTTCTGAATGGCATTAAAGCTACTTTATATAATTTCCTATATTCTACTAGCCGCTACTAGTTTTGCTTCGATACAAGTAGATTCAATAGATGTTAAGTTATCAAAATGTAAAAACTCAAATGAGCGAGTAGAATTGTTGGCAAAGATAGCTTCTGAAGAAACATCAAAAAACGTAGATAAATCAAATGAGTATGCAAATAGAGCACTTAAGGAATTAAAAACAATTAATTCAACTACGTCAGCTAAAATGGCTTGTGGAATTTACCGAACTCTCGCTATTAATTATTACTATAACGGAAATAACGATTCTTCTATTTTAGCGTGTAACAAAGCATTATTATTAGCAAAAAAATTGAAAGATTCTAAGGAGATAGCTGATGCTTACTTGTGTATGCAAACAGCCTACAGAGAAATGGGAAAGTATGAAAAGGCAGTAGAGGTATCTTCGATGGCACTTAAATATTATGAAAAAGATAAAAATTTAAAAGGTCAGGCAAAAGCTACACTTAATATCGGAATTTTATACGACGATCAAAAGCAGTATAATAGAGCTTTAGAGTATTTGAATCAAGCAAAACTATTATTTATACAGTTAAAGGATACAGCGCAAATCGCAAATGCTATTACAAGAGCAGCCAATGTATATAAAGATACACGCAGTCAAGATACTGCTAAAACAATGTATTTAGAAGCATTAAAGTTATTTGAAAGCATTCATCATAAAAGAGGAATTGCAGTGATATATAATAATTTGGCAGGATTAAACAACATTATTTCATCACAAGAGGCTTTACAATATTATGATCGAGCGTTAAAAGCAAGAATTGAATTAGGAGACAAAGTTTCGGTTTGTATGATATACAACAATATTGGAGCTGTTTATATGAATGACAAGAAATATGCAAAAGCCATTGAGTGTCTCAATAAAGGACTAGCTGTAGCTAGTGAAATTGATTCTAAACAAAATTTACTTAATATTTATCATGCACTCGCTGGAAGTTACAGGAGGTCGAATCGATTGGAAGAAGCTTACAGTATGCTGTTTAAATATGCGAGTTTAAAAGATTCATTATTTAATAAAGAGTCTATTGAGAAAATAGAAGAAATTCAAACAAAGTATGAAACAGAAAAGAAAGAACAAGAAATTGCTTTGTTAAATAATACAAACGCTTTAAAAGAACTCGAGATCAATAAAAACAAAATTGAAATTAGTAAACAAAATCAAGAGAAGGTAATTATTGCACTAGCATTATTATTTTTTATAGGCATTAGTATAGTTGTTTTTAGAAGTTATCGAATAACAATAAAATCAAAAGAGATTATTACGCTGCAAAAAAAGGAAATCGAACTTCAGAAAAATGAAGTTGATGAAAAGCAAAAAGAGATTGTAGATAGTATTAATTACGCTAAACGTATTCAATATGCCTTATTGGCAAGCGAAGATTTGCTTGCTAATAATTTGAATGAACATTTTGTTTTATTTAAGCCGAAAGATATTGTAAGTGGAGATTTTTATTGGGCGACAAACAAAAATGATAAATTTTATTTAGCTGTATGCGATAGCACTGGTCACGGAGTTCCAGGTGCTTTTATGAGTTTATTAAACATTGGTTTTTTAAGTGAGGCAATTAATGAGAAAGGGATTGTAGAGCCTAATAAAATATTTGATTATGTTCGAATTCGCTTAATAGAGAGCATTGGGAAGGAAGAGCAACAAGATGGTATGGATGGTATATTAGTTTGTTTTGACAAACAAGCAAATACTATTTCTTATGCTGCAGCAAATAGTGCTCCTATCTTAATTTCCAGAAATAATTTAGAGAGAGAGTTTAAGGAGCTTCCGAAAGATAAAATGCCTGTTGGTAAAGGAGGGAAAAATAGTGAGTTTAATCTATTTCATATACAAGCGCAAAAAAACGATATGATTTACTTATATACTGATGGATATGCAGATCAGTTTGGGGGTGAAAAGGGGAAGAAGTTTAAGTACAAGCAACTGAATGAATTATTGATAGAAAGTTCGTCCTTGGGATTAAATGATCAGTCAATACTATTAAATCAAAAATTTGTAAATTGGAAAGGTAATTTAGAGCAGGTGGATGACGTGTGTGTAATAGGGATACGTATTTAATTTGCTATATTTAAACGTTTTATGAAGTTTGTTTTTTTAAGTAAAATATTTTTAATTACTCTCTTGTTGAATTTTGGCAATGATTTATACTGTCAGTCAACAGAAGATAGTTTACTTCTTGTTTTAAAAGAATCAAAGCATGATACGGATAAAGCAAAAACCTTATATAATTTATCTAAGTTATATAATGACTCCGACCCAAATAAAGGAATTGACTATTTAATAAAAGCATACGATATTTCAATAAAGACAAATAATCTCAGAATACAGTCGGATATCACAAACCAAATAGGTTATAACTATTATTTTTTAAGTGATTTTAATCATAGTGTTGAGTTTTTTTTAAAGACTTTAGCTATTTGCGAAAAACAAGGCAATAAATCAGGGATTTCGGGATGCCATAATAATATCGGGAGTATTTATTTGGAGTTAGAGGATACAGTGAATGCATTACATCATCATTTATTAGCATTAAAAATGCGTAAAGAAAATAGTCGTAATGATGAAAGTAGTAAAAATGAAATTGCGATGTCTTATGGTAATGTAGGTAAAACTTACTTTACGATGAGAAATTATAGTAAAGCAATGGAATACTACAACTTGTGTTTAGATATTTCTAGAGAAGTGGGCAATAAAAAACGTGAAGCACTAATGCTTAATAATATTGGAAGTATTTTTGCTGAACAAAAACAGTATGATGAGGCTTTGCCTTATTATACAAATGCTTTCAGTTTATATAAAGAAATTGATTCACAAGAAAATATTGCTTTATGTTTAAATAATATTGCTGAGATTTATTACAGGAAGAGAGATTTTTTAAAATCGATAGACAATTATAAAGCTTCTTTGGCTATTTCAGTGCAAAACTCAACATTATCTGATATGAAATCTAGTTATGATGGATTACATAATTGCTATTTGCAACTTAATGATTTTAAATTGGCGCACGATTATTTGGCAAAATATGTGGAAATCAAAGACTCTATTTTTAATGAAGAAAATTCCTCGCAGATAAACGAGTTGTTAGCAAAGTTTGATTCTGATAAAAAAGAGCAGGAAATTGCGTTACTTCAGAAAGATAAAGAAATGTCGGTTTGGCTTCGTAATTCATTGATTATCGGATCATTGTTGCTTGTTTTTTTAGCTTTTTCATTGTATAGCAGAAATAGGGTGAAACAAAAAGCTAATCTGGAACTTTCTTTGAAAAATAGAAATATTGAAGAGCAAAAGCAAATTGTTGAACATCAAAAAATGTCGTTAGAAGTCCACCAAAAAGAAATTGTAGATTCTATTAATTATGCTCGACGAATTCAATATGCTTTACTAGCGAATTCTAAATTAATAGACAAATACTTACCTGAACATTTTGTGTTATTTAAACCAAAAGATATTGTAAGCGGCGATTTTTACTGGGCAACCGAACATAACGGTAAATTTTACATCGCAGCTTGCGATTGCACCGGTCATGGAGTTCCAGGAGCATTCATGAGTTTATTGAATATTGGTTTTTTGAGTGAAGCGATTAAAGAAAAAAATATAGTTGAACCTAATGAAATATTTAATTACGTAAGAACACGATTGATCGAAAGTATAGGCCAAGAAGAGCAGCAAGACGGCATGGACGGTATACTAATATGTTTTGATGTGCAACCAAATATTAATGATGTTGATTCACTAAAAATTACTTATGCCGCATCTAATAATGGGCCAGTACTTGTAAAATCAAATGATATTAAATTGCTGCCAAAAGATAAAATGCCAGTTGGTAAAGGAGAAAGAATGAATAGCTTTAGTTTATTTTCTATCGATTTGGAAAAAGGAGATAGTTTTTATTTATACACAGATGGTTATGCTGATCAATTTGGAGGAGAAAAAGGTAAAAAATTTAAGTATAAGTCATTAAATCAATTATTAGAGGAAGTCAATCCACTGCCATTAGTTAAACAACATGATGTATTAACTAGAACTTTTGATTCATGGAAAGGCAATTTAGAACAAGTAGATGATGTATTGATTATTGGCATTAAAATATAGTGTTTTAGGTATTTTATGCTAAAAAATCGTCAAAATAAGCTATAAAAAAGGTATCTTTGGCGCCGTGTTAAATCAATTCTTTATATTATTTCTTTCTTTTGGTATTACTGATGCCATTGATATTCTTTTGGTAGCAATTATGCTTTACCAATTGTATAAAATGGTAAAGGGAACCGCAGCAGTAAATGTATTTATTGGCTTAGCTTTAATTTATATTGTTTGGATTATTGTTCGTGCCTTTGAATTGAAATTATTAGGTTCTATTTTAGGTAAATTTATTAATGTTGGAGTTATTGCCGTAATGGTCGTTTTTCAACAAGAGATTAGAAAATTTTTGTTATATATCGGCTCAAACGAATTTATAAAAAACAAAAACTGGAAAACCATTTTCTCTTTTACTAATCACTCAGCCGTTTCTTCCCGTTTTATATTAGATGCAGATGCAGTGATTAATGCGTGTTTTAATATGAGTGAATCTAAAACTGGCGCTTTAATTATTGTTTCTCGTAAATCGGATTTAAAATTTTATGTCAATACAGGAGAAATGGTTGATTCGGCATTAACAGACAAAATGCTCGAAAATATTTTTTATAAAAACAGTCCTATGCACGATGGCGCGGTTATTATTAAAGATAATCGCATCATAGCTGCACGTTGTGTATTACCTGTAACAGAAAACGAAAATTTCCCGTCTCATTTTGGAATGCGACATAGAGCGGCAGTTGGTTTAACAGAAACAACGGATGCCATAGCAATTACAGTGTCAGAACAAACAGGTAACGTATCGCTGACAGTGAATGGCGAAATAAATTCTAACTTGAATAGAGATAAATTACGGTATCTCATCGAGAAAAATCTTAAAAACTAAAAACAAACATAAATCTCTTTGCGCTCTTTGCTTAATCTCTGCGCTCTTTGCGGTTAAAACAAATAAATAGTAATGAATCTTCTTTCAGTAAATCAATTAAGTAAAAGTTTTGGCGACAAAAAATTATTTCAAAATATTAATTTCGGAATCAACTATGGCGATAAAGTAGCACTCATCGCAAAGAATGGTTCTGGTAAATCTACTTTATTCAAAATTTTACAAGGCATCGAAATTCCGGATAGTGGAGATATTGCTTTCCGTAAAGAGTTACGTATTTCTTTTTTAAGTCAAGAACCTAATTTAGATGATAATCATACGATTGAACAAGCTATTTATGCTGGCGACAGCGAAATGGTTAAAACCGCTATTGATTATACACATTTAGTAGAAACGCATTACGCTAATCCAACTGAAAAAACAGAAAATCAATTGGACATCTTAACTAATAAGATGAATGATTTAGAAGCATGGAATGTGGAAACACAAATCATGTTAGTGTGTGCTAATTTAGGATTGAATAATTTAACTCAAAAAGTTAGTACCCTAAGTGGCGGACAGAAAAAACGTTTAGCTCTTGCTCAAGTTATTTTAAATGAACCTGATTTATTAATTATGGATGAGCCTACCAATCACTTGGATGTAACAGTGATTGAGTGGTTGGAAGAATATTTACGAAGCTATAAAAAAAGTATTTTGTTGGTAACGCATGATCGTTATTTTTTAGATGAAGTGTGCGATCGTATTATTGAAATTGATGATCATCAATTATTTGAATACAAAGGCAAGTTTGATTACTACATGGAGAAGAAAGCGGAACGCATGATGATGCAAGCTTCCGAATTAGAAAAAGCAAAAAACTTATACCGCCGGGAGTTAGAATGGGTTCGTAAGCAACCACGTGCACGCACCGTTAAATCTAAATCGCGTGTGGATGCATTTGCAGATGTAGAAGCAAAAGCACGTAAAAAAAGCGTAGATAAAAAAATTGAATTAAGCGTGAAGGTCGAGCGCATTGGAAGTAAAATTATTGAAGTACGAAATTTGAAGAAGGCTTTCGGCGAAAAGAAAATTTTAGAACCATTTACATACACATTTATCAAAGGTGAAAAAATTGGAATTGTTGGTCCAAATGGAATAGGCAAGAGTACCTTCATTAATATGTTGCAAGGTATTGAGCCCCCTGATGCTGGGACTGTAACGGTTGGAGATACAATCGTATTTGGGTACTATTCTCAAAAAGGCATTCAAGTAGCGGATGACAAACGTGTTATTGAAGTCGTAAAAGATATCGCTGAGTTTATTCCTTTAGCGAATGGTACTTCTTTAAGTGCGTCAGGATTGTTAACCCGTTTTAATTTTGCTCCTGAAGTTCAATACGGACATGTTAGTAAATTAAGCGGAGGAGAAAAACGCCGTTTGTACCTACTAACGGTATTAGTTCGTAATCCAAATTTTTTAATTCTGGATGAGCCTACAAATGATTTAGATATTATCACGCTTCAAACCTTAGAGCAATTCTTGTTAGATTTTCAAGGCTGCGTGTTAATTGTATCGCATGATCGTTATTTCTTAGACAGATTAGTAGATCACGTTTTTGCTTTTGAAGGCAATGGTGTAGTGAAAGATTTTCCAGGTAATTATAGTGAGTACCGTCAATGGAAATATGATTCTGAAGATGAAGCAGAAGAACTAGCAAAAGAGCAAAAATTAAAAGAAGTTATTTCAGCAAATAATTCTGTGGTTGAACAACCTGTTAAGCAGGTTGTTGAAACTGTTGATTCTGATAAAAAGAAATTATCTTATAAAGAGCAAAAAGAATTGGAGTCTCTTGATATTGAGTTACCTCAGTTAGAGACTAAGAAATTAGAAATAGAAACGTTATTAGCTAGTGGAATTTCTGATGTAAAAGAAATAGAAAAATTGTCAAAACAGTTTACATTTATTTCCTCTCAAATTGATGAAAAAACAATGCGCTGGTTAGAGTTACAAGATTAATTGTGATGATTATGGAAAATAAAAAAGCCCTTAGTGAAAACTAAGGGCTTTTTGTTTTGTGTGAATTAAAAATTACTCAGCAATAACTTCAAAGTTAATTGTTGCAGAAATTTCTTTGAATAAACGAACCTTAGCAGAGTAAGTTCCTAATGCTTTAATAGCATCTTCGTTCATTTCAATGTTTTTACGTTCAACTTCATAACCAGCTTTTTTCAATGCATCTGCTAATTGAATGTTTGTTACCGAACCAAAAATCTTTCCAGATTCTCCAGCTTTAGCGCCAACTTTCACGGTTACATCAGCAAATTTAGCTGCCATAGCAGTTGCTTCGTTACGTAATTTTTGTTCTTTAAATGAGCTTTGTTTAATTTCTTCCGCTTGCATTTTTTTGTTGCTTTCTGTAGCTAACACTGCAATGCGTTGAGGAATTAAAAAGTTACGACCATAACCGTTTTTAACTTTAACGATGTCGTTTTTATATCCTAACCCTTTAAGGTCTTGTTTTAATATAACTTCCATGTTGTTTTTTCCTCTTTAAATTATTTTAAACCATCTGCTAAATAAGGCATTAAAGCAATGTGACGCGCACGCTTAACTGCTTGAGATACCTTACGTTGAAATTTCAATGAAGTTCCAGTTAAACGACGAGGCAATAACTTACCTTGCTCATTCACGAACTTTAATAAAAAGTCAGCGTCTTTGTAATCAATATATTTAATACCTAACTTTTTAAAGCGACAGTATTTTTTCTTTTTAGCCTCAACTGTAGGAGGGTTTAAAAAGCGTACTTCATTTTTTGCCATTTTGTAATTTCTTTTTTGGAGTTAATAATTAAGCTTCTGCTTTTTTAGTTGTTTTTGCAGCCTTTGCTTCACCTTGTCTACCACGTCTTTTATCTGCCCAAGTTGCACCATGTTTTTCCAATGCAATCGTTAAGAAACGTAAAATACGTTCGTCACGTTTAAATTGTAATTCCAATTCTGCAATCTCAGTTCCTTTTCCAGAAAAATCAAGTAGGTGATAAAACCCAGTTGTTTTCTTTTGAATAGGGTAAGCCAATTTTTTTAGGCCCCAGTTTTCTCTGTGATTAATTTTCGCTCCCAAATCCGTTAGGATTTTTTCAAACTTTTTTGCGGCCTCCTTTGCCTGATCATCAGACAAAACGGGAGTTAAAATGAAGACCGTCTCATAGCGTTTTTCCATTGTTTATAATTTTAAATTAGGGCTGCAAATATAGGCTAATTATTTGATTCTGATGCTTTTTAACTAAAAAAAACCGTCAAATAATTTAATTTAATGCCTAAAAACTATTCTTTTGAATCATCAATTCATTGATAGACAAATAGTTAATGTGTTTTTCGAATTCAATAAAATAGATGTGTATCCATAAAATAAGGGGTGATTTTGCCTCGTTTCTTAAAATGTACGCTTTTATAAAATTGCTACTTTAGTAAAAAAAAGGTGTTGAAAAATACATGGATACTAATTAATTGGCTAGGTATTATAGCAGTATCTTTTGGAAGTTATAAACTCATGCAATTTTTTATTTCCATACTTCTTACGTTAAAGTTCATAACGGCGCCTCCTGATAGTAATTTGGTGTTTGATTCTTCTTTTGATTTAAGGCAAGATGTTATTTCGGTTCCCAATTTTAAAACAAAGGAAAAAATGGACTTTGTTTTTAATATGCAAGTTTATCAGCTAGGTTGTGATACAATGCCTAACGTAAAATTTTGGAGGACCATTATGAATTTACATAAAGATTCTGCGCTATTCAATACACCACATACTCGAAATGTTTTAAGTAAAGAACATATTAAAGATTGGGAGAGTAAAGATTTAGTGAAAAAATCATGTTATAAAGACAGTCTTCGTAATTGGTATTGTTTAGAAGATTCAGCAAGAATTTTATTAACTAATGGTAAAAGTTTTTTTTATGACTTTGAAAAAGCTTCAGCGAACTTTCATCGTGGCATCAATGATTTTATTGCCAATGGAGTTGACCCTTGGTATGCGCAAGCTATATTAATGATTGAAAGCCCTAATAAATTACAAAAATCAAATGCAGGTGCTTATGGCTCGTTTCAGTTAATGAAAGATGTAGCACGCTTGTTTGGCTTAAAAGTAAATAAAAGTATAGATGAGCGGGCTGATTTTGATAGATCAGCTTATGCAGCATCGAGTTTGATTAAAAAGATATGTATTCCTAAAACAAAAGAGATCTTAGATTCCTTAGGTATCAAGGATTATAAGGAAAACGACTTATGGTTTAGATTACTAGTAATGCACTCCTACCACGCCGGCGCAGGTAATGTAAAAAAAGCATTGTTTAGTTTTAGACCAACCAAAGGCGATATGAATTTAATATACACGCTTTGGCATACCGAAACCAAACATTTTAAGTCGGCTTCACAAAATTACTCTCAATTGGTTTTAGCGGCCTTACTTGAGGTAAATGAGAAATTTGGATTAGCACCAAATCAACTCATTATCGATCCAAAAGTCAAGGAAAGTGCTCTTAGATAGCCTTTTAGTAAAACATCAATATCTTCAAAAAATGTATTTTTTTTGGAAAATGTGTTTTATTTGATTTTTATTTTACATTTAGCTAATCAAAAACTGTACTTATGAGAATTTTAATCATCGAAGACGAAAAATCATTACGCGAAGACGTGGTTGATTATTTAACAGAAAATGGCTACAAATGCGATTTTGCAACGACAATTAAAAGTGCCATGCAAAAATTAAACGATATTGTTTATAGCTGTGCTTTGGTAGATGTTGGATTGCCAGATGGTTCAGGAATTGAAGTGGTAGAGTATATTAAAAAAAATAACCCTGAAATGGGAGTTATAATCGTTACCGCTAAAAATGCTTTGGAAGATAAATTAGAGGGATTGAAAATTGGAGCGGATGATTATTTAACTAAACCATTCCATTTATCTGAGCTAAGCGCTCGAATTTACTCTGTTTTACGTAGAAGAAATTTTGGCGGAAAAAACACCTTGTCTTTTGATGGATTAGAGATTGATACTACGGAGAAAAAAGTAATTGCAAACGGAAATCAATTGCAGTTAACTAAAAAAGAATACGAAATATTAGTTTATTTAGCTAGTAACCCAACCCATTTGATTACTAAAGAAGCTTTAGCGGATGCCATTTGGGGCGATAAAGCAGATATGGCGACCTCTTTTGACTTTGTTTATAGTCAAATTAAAAACCTAAAGAAAAAATTGAATGAAGCTGATTTAAAAAATTACATTAAAGTAGTTTACGGAATGGGCTATAAGTTCAAAGATTGATTCTTATTGAGTTTATTAAGTTTTATGTTTTAAATTTGTTTTATCAAGAAATTGAATAGAACTTAATATCCCTTTAGTGAAACTTCTTACCAAAACAAATATTTATTCATCAATCACAACAATACTGTTGTTTGCAATTGGTATTTTTATTGTGTACGAAGTTATTTTTGCTAAGCTAGATAAGGAAGCCGATAATCAGTTACTTACAACAAAAGCACAAATTATTAAAAGTCTGAAAGATGGAATTTCTCCCAAGGAATTCATGTCTAACATTGGACAAAAAATTTATGTTCGAAAAATTGCAAAGCAAACCATATTTGATAATAAGTTCATTGAATACACGGGTAAGAAATTTGAAGAAGAAATAACTGGCGTTGATCTTAATGATTCTCGAGTTATGCAAAGAGAGTTACTATTTCAAACAACTATTGATAGTCAGGCCTACGAAGCCACGGTCTGTATTTCTTTAACCGAAGGAAAATTAATAGGTGAATATATAAGTGGCGTTGTATTGGTTTTCTTGGTTTTATCATTTGTCATTTTATTTTTATTAAACAGATATATTTCAGATTTTTTATGGTCGCCATTTAACGATACACTATCTAAAATAAAAAGCTGGAACATTAAAAAGCAAGATAAATTAAATTTTAGAAACACAGATATTGATGAGTTTCATTTATTGAATGACACCCTCAGAGACTTAACTTATCAAATTCAATCGGATTACCACAACTTAAAAGAGTTTACAGAGAATGTGTCTCATGAGGCACAAACACCTTTATCAATTATTAGTACAAAAATTGAGTTGTTGATGCAGGAAACAAACTATAGTGAGCGCCAACATAAATTATTAGTTCAAACTTATAACGCCACGCAACGTTTATATAAATTAAACGAAGGTTTAATTTTATTAACCAGAATTGAAAATAAACAATTTGTTGAAACCACAACGATTAATTTAAATCAAGCTATTGATGAAAAATTAGAAATACTGGAGGATTTTATAGAAGCTAAACAAATTAAAATTGAAAAGATATTTAATGCGCAAGTAACCAAAGACGTTAATCAGATATTACTAACCATTTTATTGAATAATTTATTTATCAACGCCATTAAGTACAATCTTGAGGAAAATGGTGTTATTAGAGTTGTTGTAAATGAGGATTCGTTTTCAGTTGAAAACACAAGCTTTAAAGATAAAATTGACAAACAATTTTTGTTTGAACGATTTAATAAAAATTCCATCTCTGGGTCGTTAGGACTAGGTTTATCGTTAATTAAAAAAATTGTAGATTTCTATAACTGGCACGTAACCTACTCTTGTAAGGATGGAGTACATAAATTTAAAATTTATATGTAGTTTCGTTTTCCAATTTATAATGACATGACTTCATCTATCTGGCATAAAGAGCCAAACATTATCGAAATAAATTCTTTAAATAGTAATACACTTGGCCAAAATCTAGGAATAGAATTTACTGAAGTTGGTTCTGATTTTATAGTGGCAACTATGCCAGTTGACGAACGTACCAAGCAGCCTTTTGGTTTATTGCATGGCGGAGCAAGTGTTGCATTAGCAGAAACATTAGGTAGCGTCGCTTCTTTATTGGTTGTAAATAGCGACGTATTTATTGGAGTGGGTGTAGAAATAAATGCCAATCACATTAAAGCTGTATTAAGTGGAAAAGTAAAAGGGGTTTGTACTCCATTAAACGTTTCCGGTAAAAATCATGTCTGGGACATTAAAATATATAACGATGCTAATGAATTAACTTGTGTGTCGAGATTTACATGTACTATTATTCCTAAAAGTAAATTTGTTAATGCTTAGATATTCTCTTTTTACAGTTATTCTTTTTTCGAATTTTTTGGTATCAGCTCAAGGCAAATTAACGCCTGGATTCGATGCTCAAGAATTTTTAGATGTCTTGCATTTAGAATGGGCACACCAAGATAGCGGAAGTAGATATGCACCTAAAACTATTCCTCAAAATTATAACCGCGTTTATCGTTCGCCTGAAGTTGGCTTAAAAAATAAGGTTGATTTCTGGATGCGTAACGATTCGGTTGGCGTTATTTGTTTGCGCTACACCGTTGGTGGAACAAGTTGGCTCGAAAATTTTTATAGTGGATTAATAAAAGCCAAAGGCTCTTTAAAATTAAATGATAGTACAAATTTTAATTACATTTTTTCTCATGATGAAAAAGCATTAGTGCATCATGGCTGGACAATTGGCATTGCTCATTTAGCACCTTTAGTAACTAACACTATAAACGAGTATTATAAAAAAGGAGTTAAAGAATTTATTATTGTTGGTCATAGTCAAGGTGCGGCTTTATCTTTTTTAATGCGTTCATATTTGCAATATGCACCCGAATCAGTTGTGCCAAAAGATATCACCTACAAAGTATATTGTAGTGCCGCGCCAAAGCCTGGTAATTTATTTTATGCTTATGATTTTGATTTTATTACTCGTAATGGTTGGGCTTATCGTATTGTAAATGCAAACGATTGGGTGCCCGAAACTCCCTTTACAATTCAAGCCATCCAAGATTTGCATCCTACGAATCCTTTTTCTAAACGAAAAGAAATAATGCATCGTAGAGTGAAAAACCCATTAATTCGTGGTTACGTTAATCATGCGGTAAATGATATGCAGGGTGCAACACAAAAAACAAATAGGAAGTATAAAAAGTACCTCACCAAACGCATCAATAAGTTTATTAAAAAATCGCTGAAAGAGTATCAATCCCCAACTATTGAAAAAAGTAATTTTTATATGCCAGCAGGTATTCCCATTATTTTACAGCCTGATAGTACTTATAACGAAAAGTTTAAATATGATGGAGAAAATGTGTTTTTGCACCACATGTTTGAGCCTTATATTTATCTAACCGAACTGCATTATTTAAAAAAATAACAGGTTTTATCCCCCAATTTTAGCCAGTTAACCATTTAAAAGGTCGTTTATCTAAAATCTATGGTTTGTTTAGCAATTTCTGTTAAATTAGTCCCCGATTTTAAACTAAACAATTATAACTTCGTTATGAAAAAACTCGTACTATCTTTTTTATTCCTATCCTTTTTATTTCAACCAATTGCTAAAGCCGATGAAGGTATGTGGTTGCCTATGTTATTAGGCGAACAAGTGTACGCCGACATGGTAAAAAAAGGCTTAAAAGTTTCTAAAGAGCAATTATACAGCATGAACCAAGCTTGTATTAAAGATGCCATTATTATTTTTGGCGGTGGTTGCACAGGCGAAATTGTAAGTAAAGAAGGATTAATTTTCACTAATCACCACTGTGGTTATGGCGCTATTGCAGCTGCAAGTACTGTAGATCACAACTATTTAAGAGATGGTTTTTGGTCAAAATCTAAATCAGAAGAAATTTATGCGCCAGGCGTTCACGCACAGTTTTTAATGAAAATTGTGGACGTTACTGATAAAGTAAACGAAAAATTAAAAGACATTCCTGCCTTAGAGTTAACTCAAAAATTGCCTGGTATTTTAGCTGAGATGGCTACTAAAGAAACTGAAGGTTCTGGTTACGAAGGTCGTATTGCTTCAATGTTTAAAGCAAATCAATTTTTATTATTTGTTTACGAGCGTTATAAAGATGTGCGTTTAGTGGGCACACCACCTGAGAGTATTGGAAAATTTGGTGGAGATACAGATAACTGGGAATGGCCTCGTCACACAGGTGATTTTTCTATCTTCCGTGTTTACACAAATAAAGAAGGAAAAGCAGCAGATTACGCAGCTGATAACGTTCCTTTAAAATCAAAATATTCTTTACCAGTTTCTATCAAAGGAGTTAAAGATGGTGATTACACCATGATTTGGGGTTATCCAGGCGGAACAAATCGTTACGAAACATCTTATGGAGTAAAATTAAAAACAGATATCGAAAATCCTTCTTTAGTAGATTTACGCGACCAACGTTTGAAATACATGTTGGAAGAAATGAAAAAAGATCCAGCAGTAAAAATTCAATTAGCTGGTAACTATGCTCAAATTGCAAATTATTGGAAATTTTTTGATGGAGAATCTAAACAGTTATTGAAATTTAAAACTTTTGAGGAAAAACAAGCAAACGAAGCGGCTTTTTTAACTTGGGCTAAAGGGAAACCAGAATACGAAAATGTATTTAATGAGTACAGCAAAATGTATGATGCTTGGCGTCCTTATGCTAAACAACGTGTTTATATGACAGAAGGCATCTTCGGCTCCCCATTAATTGCTTTTGCTTCTTCTCTTCAAAGATTAGATGCTACCTTAAGCAAAAAAGATGTTACTAAAGAAGAGATTGCTAAAGTTGCAGAAGCAGCTAAAACCGCTCGTACGAATTTTATCAAGGCCGAAAATGTAGTGTCTGATAAGCATATTTTAGGATTTGTTACTCAAGCGTTTTATAATGCAATTGATGCTGCTCAACATCCTGCAGGTTTTTATGCAATGATTAATTCAAAGTTTGGCGATTTAAAATCAAAGGCAACGTATGACGCATTTTCTAATTATGTATTTACAAATACTGCATTTTTAGATAACGCTAAATGGGATGCCATGATTGCTAATCCAGATACAGCCACTTTACATAAAGACCCTGCATTTATGATGGCAAATGCATTTAATACAAACTTCAATTCTAAGTACGCTAAATTATTTGCAGATTTTAATGCTCAAAACTTTGTATTAGGTAAAGCTTATTTAAAAGGAGTTTTAGAAATGAATAAGGGTAAAAAAATGTACCCAGATGCAAACTTTACGATGCGTGTGAGTTATGGTAAAGTTGGGTCATATTCACCTAAAGATGCTGTAAAATATAGTCACATTTGTACATTATCTGGTATTTTAGAGAAATACAAACCAGGAGATTATGAATTTGATGCTCCAGTAAAATTAATTGAATTAGCAAAAGCAAAAGATTTTGGTCAGTATGCAGATGCTGGAGCAAAAGATGTGGTTGTTTCTTTCATTAGTTCGAATGATATCACTGGTGGTAACTCAGGTTCGCCAGTTATAAATGGCAATGGTGAATTAATTGGTTTGGCTTTTGATGGAAACTACGAGGCATTAAGTCACAAAATTAAATTTGATAAAGACTTAAATCGTACCATTAATTTAGATGTTCGCTACTTGTTATGGGTTGTTGAAAAACTAGGCGGCGCAACTAATATTATTGCTGAGTTAGATATAAGAAAATAAGATTAAGCAATCATTATTTAAAGCCCGATTAATTTTAATCGGGCTTTTTTGTGTTTTATACTGAGCATAAAGAATCGTATATTTGATATAGATTAAAATCTTTATGAACTTCATTGCTAAACTTCTGATTTCCTCTATTGCCGTTGTTATTACGGCTTACTTCTTAGATGGAGTTACTATTGGTGATAACCAATTTTATAATAGCGGTCCGCCCGAATTAAATAAATTTGCGACAGCTGTTTTAGTAGCGGTTGTATTAGCATTTCTAAACACTATTGTTAAGCCAATTTTAACCATCTTATCTTTACCTATTACTTTTTTTACTTTAGGATTGTTTTTATTAGTGATTAATGGAGTAATGATTTTATTTGCTGATAAGTTAGTTGTAGGTTTTAAAGTAGATGGCTTTTGGACCGCTTTATGGTTTAGCATCGTACTTTGGTTTGTAAACGGTATTTTGGAATTACTTGGAGGAAAGGACAGAGCTGATGAAAAGGAGAAAGAAAAGCAACGCGTTAAAAAACGTTAAGCTCCACAAACAACCACCATTTACTTTGTTATTTTTGATGTAATGAATAAACACAATTTAGGAATTATTTCAACTTTAGTAGGTATTGCATTAATTGCATTAATTGCAGTGCAAATCTATTGGATTAAAAGTTCTGTAAAATTAAAAGAAGAAGAGTTTGAACGTTCAGTCAAAGAAGCATTAAAATCTACATCTAGTAAACTCGAAAAAATTGCGACGGCTAATAAAATTGCCAAGAAAATCAAGTTACGTAAACAAGGGGTTCGTATTACAAAACCAGGCTTAGTAACTGTTGGAAATCCTAGCGGGAGTGATGTGCAGGTGCGTATTTTTGAAGAATTAAGTACAGATTCTTCAGGAGTTATTACTAGTAAAATGTCGCAAAAAGAATTTATTGGTGATTCTGTTAATTCTCAAAATCATTTTTTACCTTATGAATTATTAAACTCATCACAATCCACATCCAAAAGTATTCAGAGTTTAAGAGACGAATTGTTTCAGACCAAAAAAGAAATTGTTAATGATTTATTTGATGAGTTAATTAGTATAAATGTTTACAAGGATTATAAACCTAGAGTAGATTCTTTGATGCTAGATACGATTCTTCGTCAGGAATTATTAGCGGAAGGCATTACTACTCATTTTGTTTATTCAGTTACGAGCCGTTTATCAAATGCTAAAGCAAATGGTAATTATAGAGAAGCCCAAAAAGATTGTGACTCTACAGGCTGCTCGATGAAAATCAATTTATCGCCTAATAATGTGTTTGTTACTCCCCAGTATTTAAGCGTCAACTTCCCCGACCAAAAAAGTTACCTTCTAAAAACCATGTGGATGATGTTGGGCGTGTCTTTAATGATTATTTTAATTTTAGTGGTGGCCTTTTATTATACGATTGCCACTATTTCTAAGCAAAAAAAGCTTTCGGTTATTAAAAACGACTTTATCAGCAACATGACTCACGAGTTTAAAACGCCTATAAGCACCATTTCTTTGGCGGCTGAGATGCTTAATGATGATTCGGTAACCAAGACCCCTGAAAAACAGCAGCGTTTCGTAAAGATGATTAGGGACGAAAATAAGCGATTGAGCATTTTAGTGGAAAGTATCCTTCAAACTTCTATTTTGGATAAGGGAGAGTTTAAGCTCAAAAGAAGCGACGTAGATGTTCACGAAATCATTAACCAAGCCATTCAAAATACCCAATTATTAATTGATCAACGCCAAGGAACTATTACTAAACAATTAGAGGCTACTAATTGTTTAATTAATGCCGATAAGGTGCATTTGACTAATATTATATTTAATTTGATAGATAACGCCATAAAATATACAAAAGAAAGTCCAAGCATACTAATTAGTACCAAAGATACGTTAGAAGGCATAGAGATTAGTGTAAAAGATAATGGAATTGGTATCAGTAAGGAAAATCAACGTAAAATTTTTGATAAATTTTATAGGGTTCCAACTGGCAATGTTCATAATGTAAAAGGCTTTGGTTTAGGGCTTAGTTATGTACTGGCAGTAGTGCAAAAGCATAATGGCACAATTAATGTAGAGAGTGAACTAGGAAAGGGTAGTACTTTTAAAATTGTTATGCCCTATAAAAAATTAGATTAAACATAAAAAGAATAAATATAGATTATGGAAAATGTAAAAACACAAATATTATTAGTAGAGGATGATCCAAATTTGGGAACATTATTACAGGAATATTTAGAAGCAAAAGGGTTTGAAACAAAATTAGCGACTGACGGAAAAAAAGGCTTTGATGCATTTTGCAAACAAGAATTTGATTTATTGTTATTAGACGTCATGATGCCAGTTAAAGATGGTTTAACCCTGGCGAAAGAAATTAGAGTAACAGATAAGCATGTGCCAATTATCTTTTTAACTGCTAAAAGCATGAAAGAAGATACGATTGAAGGCTTTAACGCTGGTGCAGATGATTATATTACTAAACCGTTTAGCATGGATGAGTTACTAGCACGTGTAACTGCCGTTTTGCGTAGAAGTAATAAACAACGCGTACATAATACAGAAGATGTAAACTTCACTATTGGTAGTTATACCTTTAACTCAGAAACGCAAGCCTTAATTAATGGCGGTGCTGAACAAAAATTAACTACTAAAGAAAGTCAGTTAATGCGTTTGTTATGCGTTCATAAAAATGATGTATTAGATAGGAATTTTGCCTTAAAAACCATTTGGCATGATGATAATTACTTTAACGGTCGTAGTATGGATGTTTACATTGCTAAGCTTCGTAAGTACTTAAAAGACGATTCTAAAGTAGAAATCGTTAATATACATGGCAAAGGATTTAAACTATTGGTAAACTCCTAGTTTAAACACCTAAAAATTAGGGAATTCACTTAAAAGTGGTTTATTTTGTAAGAGATAAACCACTTTTTTATTTTGTACACTACCCAACATATATCCCAGATTATTAATGCCAATTTAGTTGGGAATCAAAATAATAGCATCCACTATTTATTAACGGATAGTAGACAACTAACAGAACCTGCTCATAGTGTTTTTATAGCATTGACTTCTGATAGAAATGATGCGCATCAATATATTTATGGCTTGCATCAAAAAGGTGTAAAATCTTTTATTGTGACGCATGTTCCCGAACAATGTGTTGGCTTGAATGATGTTTGTTTTTTAATTGTAAAAGATACTTTAAAAGCTTTGCAGCAATTAGCCATTCATCACCGACAACAATTTACTTTACCAGTGATTGGTGTTACTGGCAGCAATGGAAAAACGATTGTCAAAGAATGGTTATATCAATTACTAAAATCAGATTATACCATTGCGCGCAGTCCTAAAAGTTATAACTCACAAGTTGGAGTTCCACTTTCTGTATGGCAATTAAATAACAAACACACTTTAGGCATTTTTGAAGCAGGAATTTCTGAAGTGGGTGAAATGCCTTTATTAAATCAAATTATTCAGCCCACTATTGGTGTGTTTACGTCTCTAGGTTCGGCGCACGACGGAGGGTTTAAAAATAATACTCAAAAATTACAAGAGAAATTACAACTGTTTTCAAATTGCGAAACGGTTATCATTAATGCTTTGTCTTTAAAGAATGAGCATTTAGATTTACTACCTAAAAATGTTTTTTTAATTTCTAAAGAAGGCAATGCACAGCTTCAAATTTTAGAAATAGAAAATCTATTTACGCATTCTGTTATTATTGCAACATACAATAACGAACAAATTTCCATCAATATTCCTTTTACCGACTCAGCTAGTGTGGATAATGCTATTACTTGCTGGGCAACATTATTGCATTTAAATATTTCTCAACAAGAAATTGAAAAGAGAATGCATTTATTACAAGCTGTTGCCATGCGTTTAGAATTGAAGCTAGGAAATAACAATTGCGTATTGATTAATGATTTTTATAATTCAGACATCAATGCTTTAGAAATTGCTCTGCATCATCAAAAGCAACAACATCGTGGCGGTAAGAAGGTAGTGATACTTTCGGATATTGAGCAAAGTGGTAAATTAAGCTGGGAGTTATATGAACATGTGGCAAAATTAATGGCGCAGTTTCATATTGATACCTTGATAGGAATTGGAAAAGAAATTTCTTCTCAAAAAGAATTGTTTGAACTTGATGCTCATTTTTTTGAGAGCACTGCGGAATTTATTCATGAAAGTAAAACCAATGTAGCTCTGCAATTTCATAATGCAATCATTTTACTCAAAGGAGCTCGTAGTTATGGTTTTGAAACGATTAGTAAACAGCTTCAACAAAAAAGCCATGATACCGTTTTAGAAATTAATTTAAATCGCTTAATTCATAACATCAATTTTTACCGTGCTCAAGTTACTAAAGATGTGATGTTGATGTGTATGGTAAAAGCAACAGGTTATGGTAGTGGAAGTACCGAAATTGCATTTACACTTCAACATCATCATGTTGATTATTTAGCAGTGGCTTATGCCGACGAAGGTGTTGAGTTACGTAAAGCTGGAATTCATTTACCAATTATGGTGATGAGTCCCGAAGAATCATCATATGATGATATGATTGAGTACCGTTTAGAACCTGAAATTTATTCGTTTAAAATTGCGCAAGATTTCTTACACGCGCTTCAATCCAAAGCAATATCAGAATCATATCCTGTGCATATAAAATTAGATACAGGTATGAAGCGCTTAGGTTTTGAAACAGCTCAATTAAATGAGTTATGTGATTTATTAAAAAGCGAACCTTTACTAAGAGTAAAAAGTATTTTCTCACATTTAGTAGCCAGTGATGATAAAGCTTTCGATGAATTCACCAATTCTCAAATTGCATTATTCGAAAAAAATGCTGCGCAAATTGAACATGCAGTTGGTTATCATGCTTTAAAACATATTTGTAATTCGGGCGCCATAACACGATTTAAAAATGCACATTATAATATGGTACGTTTGGGAATTGGCATGTATGGTGTTGGGTTTAATGAAGTCGAAAAAATTCATTTAGAGAATATCAGTTCTTTAAAAACACGTGTTTCTCAAATTAAAGAATTAGAAGTTGGAGAAACCGTTGGTTACAATAGAAAAGGTGTAGCCACCAAGCATACAAAAATTGCCACCATTCCAATTGGTTATGCGGACGGCTTTAGTCGCAAATTGGGTAATGGAAATTATGGAGTGTTTATTAATCAACAAGCTTGTAAAACCATTGGAAATATTTGCATGGATATGTGTATGGTTGATGTAACTGAAATCGATTGCAAAGAAGGCGATGAGGTAATTGTATATGATACAACAGATCAATTAATGACCTTCTCAAAGGCGATGGAAACGATTCCTTATGAAGTATTAACCAGTATTTCGTCACGCGTAAAAAGAGTGTATGTTCAAGAATAATATCAGAGCAAAGTTTTTGGTTTATAGTTGTTTGAATAAAACAATAATTGTTTTATTTTTTCAATTCTCATGCATATTGTTATTTCTGAATTCTTGTACAACTGATTCAACCAACAAATCTCAAATAACAAAAAACTCTAATCCAACTTTCGTAGAAATTGCTCCTATTATCTATAAAAACTGTACGTCGTGCCATAGAGCAGGGGAGAGCGGGCCTTTTGAATTAATGACTTATGAAGACGCCTTTAAAAATAAAAACAAAATAAAGTTCGTTACGCAAACTAAATACATGCCACCTTGGCCAGCGGATCCAAACTATAGTCATTTTATTGGCGAACGCACTTTAACTCCCGAAGAAATTGAATTGATTAAGACATGGGTTGATAACGGTGCACCAAAAGGCGATGAATCGAAAATTCCTGCAACACCAGTTTTTTATGCTGGTTCTTTTTTCAAAAAGCCAGACGCTGTTATTAAAATGAAAGACGCTGTTCCTATTAAAGGAAATGGAGCGGATCATTTTTATATTGTAAAAATTCCTGCACAAATGCCTAAAGATACCTTTGTGAGTTACTTTGAATTTGTTCCCTCGCAGCGAAAATTGGCGCACCATGTAAATGGACATCTCATTAATTTTGAAGTAGGAAATAAAAAGGATATTGATTTAGGGAAAACGTATGCTTTAGATAATTATAAAGATTACACGCCGCTTTACAAAGAAATGAATGTGTTAAACGATGACGGAACATTTCCGGTGCTTACACCAAACACGGTTTATTATTTACCAGGCTTTACGCCTCCTGTTTACCCTAACGGAATTGGCGGATATAAAATGAATAAAACCGCTGCTATTTTATTGAGTAATATCCATTACGGCCCTAGTTCTAAAGATGTGTTAGATAGCTCTTACATCAATATATTTTACGGTGCTAAACCTAAAAGACCAGTATTTGAAACACAAATGGGAACTTTTGGCATTTCTAAAATTGAACCAGAATTAATTTTGAAGCCCAATCAAATTCAAACCTTTCATACGCAAGCGTCTTTAAATGGCGACGCTACTATTTTATCCATTAATCCTCATATGCATCTATTGGGAAAATCATTTTGGGCCTTTGCGTTAACACCTGCTGGCGATACTATTCCTTTAATAAAAATCAATAAATGGGATTTTAGGTGGCAGTATTATTATACATTTAAGAATCCGGTTATTATTAAAAAAGGAACAGTTATTCATGTTTACGGAACGTTTGATAATACAGCTCAAAATCCAAATAATCCAAATCATCCACCAAAATTAGTATGGCAAGGCGAAGGAGTGAGAAGTATGCAAACGACGGAAGAAATGTTTCAATTTATTTTTACATACATGCCTTATCAAACAGGAGACGAGCATTTGGATTTGAGTAAGCATTGAGGGTTGTATTTTTTGGGCGCGTTCGGCGGGAGCCGAACTAGGATTTCACTGCAATCTTTTTACTGCGTAAAAAGGATTTTCGTTCGCATCCCTCGCGCAACTTTTGTTTCAAAAATCGGAGTGTAAATCTCAACCTTTAAATAGAACTTGCGTGAGGGATTGTAGTGGAAATCCTTTTACGTAACGAAGTGGAGTAAAAGATTGGAACGAAAAGCCTGACCCGACGGAGGAGGGACACGTCCAAACAATTATAATGATTAAATAAAAAATTGTATTTTTAACTATTGTATGACACCAAAACTTTACATAGTACCCACACCAATTGGTAATTTAGAAGACATGACTTTTAGAGCCATTACGGTTTTAAATTCCGTTGATTTAATTTTAGCAGAAGACACTCGCAATAGCATTCATTTGTTACGTCATTTTAAAATTGATAAACCGTTACGTTCATATCATGCGCATAACGAACACGCAACTGTTGAGCAAATTGTAGAAATGATAGCGTCAAACAAATCAGTAGCTTTAATTTCGGATGCGGGCACACCTGCTATTTCTGACCCTGGTTTTTTATTGGTACGTGAATGTTTGAAACATAATGTTGCTGTTGAAACTTTACCTGGCGCAACGGCTTTTGTTCCTGCATTGGTTAATAGTGGCTTACCTTGCGACAGTTTTGTATTTTACGGTTTCTTACCACAAAAAAAAGGAAGACATACTAAACTATTATCATTAAAAGAAGAAACTCGTACCATGATATTTTACGAATCGCCTTTTCGTTTAGTAAAATTATTAGAAGAGTTTAAAGAATATTTAAGTGGCGACAGACAAGTATCAGTTTCTCGAGAGCTTTCAAAATTATACGAAGAAAACGCTCGTGGTACTGTTGATGAATTAATTGCTCACTTTAAAGCCAAGACGGTAAAGGGTGAGATAGTGGTTGTGTTAGCTGGGAAAGAAGATTAGATTTAGTTAAGTTTTTTTTCTGATGGGGAGTTCTTTCCTCCTTTGAAGGAGGTGTCCGAAGGACGGAGGATGTTTAAAACTACATTCCTCGTCTTGATACTTTTGCGAAAGTATCCAAAAGCAATTTCTTCTTTTCTTTTTCCTTGAAGAAAAAGAAACAAAAATTCAAGGCAATTCGCGGACTCCCATTTGCCCCGCAGCAACTTCACAGAATGTTAGTCCGCACCGAATTGCCAAAATCAGCCGCACTATTACCAACGTATGCAGTGACTTAAAAAATAAAGTGTAAATGGATTTTCATAAAAACCAAAAAGCCACTTTATAAAAGCGGCTTTTCGATTTCTTAAAGTGGACTGGCTCTCCCGTATCCCATCTGTCGCTTAAGCTAAGATGTCGGGTTGTGGTTACTGATATAAATTTACGACATTAATTCTTTTGCAATGTTACACAATTCTTACCTCAACATTTTTTAACAAGTTTACTTTTCAACTTATTTGCTTTTTGGTTTAGAGTTGTTAACCGTGATTGTTAAATAGTTTATAACGTTTTATTGCTTAGCCATTTCTTCCATGGTGACCAGATAGTAACAATAGAAACTATACCAAAGCCCGATATCCCCAAGCACCACATAAAAGCCGATTGTCGCTCATCGTCCGTTAGACCTTCAGACATTACCATCTCAATACAAAAAAATAAAAGATAGAGTGTTATCAAAATAATTATCACACTGACCGCTATTTTCCAGAATCTTTTCATGCTTTACAAATATATACAATTGGAGATTAATGTATTGACAAAGCAAAAGCACCTGAAAGGTTTTTAAAACCTGACAGGTGTAGTTAAGTTATTTTATTTGTCGCAGCATTTCAAATGCAGCGGAGCGGGGAGAGAAAGAAGAATTTATTCTCCGCAAATTTTTTCTGTGGTAGTTGCGTATCCCAATTGAATGGACTTATTAATAGCTTTGCATGCTTCTGGTTGTCTTCCATCATTAATTAACGCATACGCGTATATATAATAAGCTCTTCCATTACTAGGGTTTAATTTTAGGGCAGTTTCGCAATCCAAAACGGCAGAATTAATTTTATTCAGAGATATTTTGCAGCAGGCCCTTTCAATATAATTACTTTCATCTTCAGGGTTCAGATTAATAAGTGCGGTATATGTACGTTCTGCTTCCGCAAAATTATGATTTTCTTGTAATTCATAGGCTTTATCTTCAAGCTTATTTGAATTGTAGTTTTTGAAGGAGTAAAAAAATATGCCAATGAGCATGGCCGCATACAAAGCAGTTCTTATACGAACACTCTTTTTACTTTGAGTTATGTGCTTCTCTGTATTGACCTTAGTTTTTAGAAACTCTAATAAAACCATTTTGTCATTTTCATTTAAAAAACGATTGGGAATAATCATCGCTTTTAAATCAGCTATATAAATATAAACTCCTTGCTTTGTATCGTTATATTTATAAATATCAGTCCAAAGTGGATTTATGTTTGATCGGTACGCTTCTACATAAATACCTTCTTCATTAACAGTTATTTCCTGAGGTTTATTAATAAACGAATCCGTTTTAAAGGCAACTTTAGTTCTGTATTTAAGAAGAAAATACATACATATAAGACCTACTGGAAACATAAGTAGCGGCCAAAATATGGAGATGTCAATTCCTGTAAAACCTACTTTTAAAATATATGGTGTGTAAAGAATACCATATAATATAACTAAGAAAACTGAAAACGAAATCCATTTTTTTGTTCTGAATAAAGAAAAATGAGACCATTGAAAATCCATATAGTCTTTCTCGGTTAACTGAATGTTCAATTTTATTTCTTTGTTTTCCATATTCTATAAATGTATAAAAGCCTTTTATATTGGCAAAGTCTTTTTATTTAGCTGTTTTTATATTGATTACCACTAGGGCAATACTCGCTGCTAAATAAGGGAAAAGATAAAGTGCAGTGCTTGCAGAATCGTTTATCAATATATTTAAGAACCAAAAAGCCCAAACTGCCAGCGCAATAAAACTAAGTATTACTGATGATTTATTGAAAGTTTTTATAAAACCTATTGCAAACGAAGCTAATGCAAAGAAGGCTGATATAATTAAAATTAAAAGATGAATGGCTACACCTATTCCCTGCATACACGATCCGCCCTCAGTATAAAATTTGGGAGGAATGCACAGACAGGTAAATCCAATAGCGCATCCAAATAATAGTATGAAGAGTATGAGTTTTGTTTTGGTCATTATAACAAAGCTATGATTTTTTTTCAAGAAAAAAGCCCCACATTTCTGCGAGGCTTTTTTGTTTATTCTAAGATTGAATGATTACATCATTCCACCCATTCCACCCATGCCTGGGTTACCCATTGGCATTGCTGGAGCATCTTCTTTTTTCTCTGCTAAAACACAGTCAGTAGTCAATAACATAGCGGCAACTGACGCTGCATTTTCTAAAGCAATACGGCTTACTTTAGTAGGATCAATAACACCTGCTTTTAATAAGTTTTCGTATTTCTCAGTACGAGCGTTGAAACCGTAATCATCTTTTCCTTCTTTTACTTTTTGTACAACAATAGAACCTTCGATACCACAGTTAGCACAAATTTGGCGTAAAGGTTCTTCAATTGCACGACGTACAATTTGAATACCAGTGTTTTCATCATCGTTTACACCTTTCAATTTATCTAAAGAAGCAATTGCACGAATGTAAGCAACGCCACCGCCCGGTACAATACCTTCTTCAACTGCTGCACGAGTAGCTGCTAAAGCATCGTCCACACGGTCTTTTTTCTCTTTCATTTCAACTTCAGTAGCTGCACCAACATAAAGTACGGCAACACCACCAGCTAATTTAGCTAAACGCTCTTGTAATTTTTCTTTATCGTAATCAGATGTAGTCGATTCGATTTGAGCTTTAATTTGATTTACACGCGCTGTGATATCTGCTTTTTTACCAGCACCACCAACGATTGTTGTATTGTCTTTATCAACAGTAACTTTTTCTGCTTTTCCTAGGAAAGTTAAGTCAGCATTTTCTAATAAGAAACCTCTGTCTTCAGCAATAAAAATACCACCAGTTAAAATTGCTAAATCTTCTAACATTGCTTTTCTTCTATCACCAAATCCTGGAGCTTTCACTGCACAGATTTTTAAGTTAGAACGTAAGCGGTTTACAACTAATGTTTGTAAAGCTTCTCCGTCAATATCTTCAGCAATAATTAAAATTGGTTTACCTGTTTGTACTGCTTTTTCTAATACAGGTAATAATTCTTTCATCGAAGAAATTTTCTTCTCGTAAATTAAAATTAATGGGCTATCTAAAACAGCTTCCATTTTATCTACGTCAGTAATAAAATATGGAGAGATATAACCTCTGTCAAATTCCATACCTTCAACAACCTCAACAGTTGTATCAGTACCTTTTGCTTCTTCAACAGTAATAACACCTTCTTTTTTTACTTTAGCCATTGCTTCAGCAATTAATTTTCCGATAGTGCTATCGTTGTTTGCAGAGATAGTAGCAACTTGTTCAATTTTTTTATTGTCGTTACCAACGTTTTGAGATTGCACTTTTAAGTTAGCAACAACTGCTTCAACCGCTTTATCAATACCGCGTTTCAAATCCATTGGATTAGCGCCAGCAGCTACGTTTTTTAAACCACCAGTTACGATAGCTTGAGCTAATACAGTAGCAGTCGTTGTTCCATCACCAGCTGCATCAGCTGTTTTAGAAGCAACTTCTTTTAATAATTGAGCACCCATGTTTTCAACTGGGTTTGATAATTCGATTTCTTTAGCAACAGTAACACCATCCTTAGTGATTGCTGGTGAGCCAAATTTTTTGTCGATGATAACATTACGTCCTTTAGGACCTAAAGTTACTTTTACTGCATTTGCTAATGCATCTACTCCGCGCTTTAAAGCGTCGCGAGCTTCAATGTTAAATGTGATGTCTTTTGCCATAATTTTAATTAGTTAATTGGATAATTCGACGATTAGTCAATTATCTGTGTTATAATGATTGAATTGTTTATAGTTTTAAATTGTCGAATTGTCTCATCGACTCATTGTCTAATTAAATAATCGCGTAGATATCGCTTTCGCGCATAATTAATAAATCTTTTCCGTCTACTTGGATTTCAGTTCCTGCGTATTTTCCGTATAAAACAGTGTCGCCAACTTTTACAGTCATTGGTTCATCTACTTTACCGTTTCCTACAGCTAATACTTTACCTTTCATTGGTTTTTCTTTTGCTGTGTCAGGGATAATTAATCCACCTGCTGTTTTTGTTTCTGCTGGAGCCGCTTCAACTAATACTCTATCAGCTAAAGGCTTTAC
>ERZ724517.298-NODE-298-length-31079-cov-11.523917_pt1 | contig 31079 bp, 24 predicted proteins | sample MGYA00376050_ERZ724517 | MGnify/ENA primary metagenome ERZ724517 (study PRJEB28724, sample SAMN07190886) | activated sludge metagenome | isolation source: activated sludge of sewage treatment plant in Hong Hong | place: USA: Christiansburg, Virginia | collected... | reverse complement strand
GTGCCGTCGGCCTGCTGAAACGCCTCAAAAATTAAATCCTGCTTATCTGCCGCTACTCCGATGCCCGTATCAGACACAGACAATGCAATAACTGGGCCCTGAGATGCCTGAATTCGCTTGAAACGAATCCCTTCAGGTGCGGGGCCTATATGCAGGCTCACGCTACCTTGGTGGGTAAACTTGAAAGCATTAGAGAAGAAGTTACGCAGTACCTGCTCTAGGCGCTGTCGGTCTGTAAAGAGTGGCGTTGGTGTATTCGGTGCAACATCGACATGAAATTCAAGCCCACGATGTTGAGCAAGATGCTCAAAATTACGTCGAAGATGCTCGGCCAAATCAACCGTCACGAGCGGCTCAATAACCAACTGCATCTTGCCTTCTTCAACCTTGGCAATATCAAGAATGTCATTAATAAGAGAAAGCAGGTCTGAGCCTGCTGAATTAATAACCTTCGCATGTTCCACCTGCTTATCGTTCAGGTTTCCATGCTTATTGTCTGCCAACGAATTGGAAAGAATAAGAATAGAGTTCAGGGGTGTCCGCAGCTCATGCGACATGGTCGACAAAAACTCCGACTTGTACTTACTCGACATCTCAAGTGCGCTAGTTCTTTCCTCAAGTATCTTCTGGGACTCATGCAATGCTTCGTTTTTATCGAGCAATTCATTGCGCTGATCTGCCAACAACTTGGCCTGCGCCTCAAGCTCCTCATTGATCACACGCAGCTCTTCCTGCTGTGCTTGCAAGCTTTCCTCTGATGCTCTCAATGCTTGCGCTTGCTCTTCTAGCTCTTCATAGGCCTTGCGCAGCTCCCCTTGCTGCTCCTGTAATTTCAACTCTGACGTCAACAGTGCTTGCGCCTGCTCTTCAAGGTCATCATTGATTTCCTGCATGTCATCTTGCTGGCGCTTGAGTTGTTCAGCCTGCTTCTGCGTTTGCTGCAACATCTCGGACAGCTTCATGCGTGACATGGCCGAGCTCACTGCAATCGCAATATGCTCGACACTTAAATTCAAAATCTCTAGCTCTTCAGTACCTAGGACATCAAGAGATCCGATTTCCAGCATGCCGCATAGTTCGCCTTCATGCAGAATGGGCGTGACTACAATATGGCGCGGCGTTGTTTCACCTAGACCAGAACTAACGACAATGTAGTCATCCGGCACTCGCGTCAAAACAATCTGCTTTTTCTCTATTGCCGCCTGCCCAACAAGGCCCTCCCCTATAGGAATACGATTGGATAGGTTCTTGCGCCAGGTAAAGGCATAGCTTCCCTTGAGCACCATGTCCTTGCCATCAGGCAGATAAAACAGACCAACTTGGCCCCGTAATGCGGGTACCAGATAGTTCAGCATGCGTTCAGCAAGTTCATCCGTGGATAATTCGCCACGCATCTGATTGGCCAGCTCTGTAACAGCCGTTTTAATGCGTTCAGCCCGACGATCTTCATCAAATCGGGACTTAAGACGATCACGCATCTTCTGAATCGAGCGCAGCATATTGCCTAATTCATCGCGTGCTGCCGTGACAATAGAGATCGACCAGTCGCCCTCGGCAATTTTATTGGATGCCTCCACCGCATGGGTCAACGGCATAATGATCATTCTATTGGTAATCAACAGCGTCAGCCCGACCACCACAATCGCCAACACCGTGCCCAGAATCAGCCCGAGCAACCAGACATCATCATTGCGCTGTCGTACATCGCCAATTTTTTTGGAGAACCCCTGATAAACCCCTGCTTTGTATGACTCCATCTGCGCATCGAAATCACGCTGCATTTGGGCCATTAGTTGCATTCGTTGAGCAGACTCGTCAGGCGTCAATCGACCAGAGACGATGTCTCGCGCGAGCGAATCCGCATAGCGGTTGTATTCCCTGAATCCATCCAACAGCCGCAGCTGCTGCATGCGCCCATCTTCCTCTTGGGCTCGCGATAGCTGCTCCTGTAGCACGTCAGCACTGCTCTCTGCCTTGGCCAGCATAAGCCGATCGGCCTTGGTCATGGCTTGTGCGTAGCTTTCTTTGAGCCCGTTTAGCTGAACGGTATACGAGTTAACGGCCTCAAGCGCAGGCACATCCGTATGCTGAATTGCCTGCAGATGCACGGCTACATCACGGGTCGCGTAATAGTTGATGCCGAGGTACAGGAGAAATCCAAAAAGGCTGAGAAAGGAAATGCTCAGCACCTTGACGCGAATGGAAAGGTTGTTGAACCAGCGCATTGACGCCTCTCAGGTTGATCTTTAAGACCATTATTTATGTGACTGGCCAGACAGGCCTTTTTCTTGAAATATACCCGTATTATTGAGATGGAGCGAGGCATCTATTACTAACCACTCTTAGGACTCTACTGAATCGGTTGACGCTCCCTCGGGCCGTGGCTATGATTCGCGTCCTCTCGCAGGTAAGTACCCGGCTGGGTAGCAAAATGGTTATGCAGCGGACTGCAACTCCGCGTACACCGGTTCGATTCCGGTCCCAGCCTCCACTTTCCTATTGCCAGAAGCCTACTGCCGAGTCAGGCATGCCCGGGTGGTGAAACTGGTAGACACAAGGGACTTAAAATCCCTCGGCCGCAAGGCTGTACGGGTTCGATTCCCGTCCCGGGCACCACTTTTACTCCTCCCCCCCTATGAATGAGTTTGCGACTAACTTTGCCCTGCGTGCATGGTAGAATACGCGCGCCTTCATCACCGAATTTCTGAGCTGACATGCTTCCTACCACCGTCAGGGACACCCTGGCTCGCTCTCTGACGCCCAAGCGCAAGCGTTACGGCCTCGTTCTGTCCTGCCTACTCCTCGTCTATACCCTGCTCGGTCTTTTGGCTGCTCCAGGCTTCATCGCATCACTGGCAAAAGACTATGTGCGTGACACACTGAAACTGGAGTTGTCGATTGGCAAGCTTGAGGTAAACCCTCTCATGCTGGCCATTCGTATCGACAACCTCAAAGTGGCCGAGCCTGGCGGAGAGACGCTGGTTGGTGCTCGCAGCATCTATGTAAATGCTCAGCTTTGGCACTCCATTTGGCTCCGTGGCGCCAGTCTGGACGAACTGGACTTGCTGGAGCCCTATATCAATGCACGCCTGAGCAAGGATGGCACTCTTAATCTATTGCAGCTTGCACCACCTGATGACGAAGAGCCATCAGGTGAAACCCGCTGGCGCATCGGCACCCTGAGTGTTCACCACGCGAAGATTGAGGTTCACGATGACTCACGGCCCACTCCGTTCAGCACGGTGTTTTCACCCCTGAATCTCAGTCTCTCTGAGCTGAGCTCACGCCCAAACAAGCAGGGCAACTACAACCTGCATGCAGAAACTGGCGAAGGGGAAGCACTGGACTGGGAGGGCTCTCTCGCCATGCAGCCTGTTCGCTCAACCGGCGTACTGACTATTTCAGGGCTTAAAGCCACTACTCCGTGGCGCTATCTGCAAGATGAACTTCCGATTATCGTTGATGATGGCCGCATCACTATAAAGGGTAACTACGAACTATTAGCAGGAGACACGGTCACTTTTACCCTGCGTAAGGGCCAAATCATTGTGGAAGACTTGGTTCTCCACCAGAAAACAGATAACCCGCTTGCCGTTGTAATGAGCCGTATGGACATGAATGGCATTGCACTGGATTGGCCAGCACAAACTGCATCTTTTGCCCTTCTCGACATTCAGAATGCGGCCGTTACTGAAGCCGATCGCAAAACAGTTCTGACTGGCTTCGCCGGACTGCAATTTAAACAAGGCCAGTACTCGCCGGCCAGTGCAAATATGTCTGACATCATCAGTCTTGCCAGCATTGAACTGAATACTTTTACGATGAACGACGATATTTCACTGCCCTCTTTGATCAGTCTGCCATCGTTAACTTTGCATCGCCTGAACGCCTCAACCACAGAGCAAAAAGCGCATATTGACCAGATTGCACTGACCGGAGGTGATCTCAGTGTTCGTCGCGAAGCTAATGGCACGCTCAACTGGGTCACGCGCCTCGATACGCTCACAAACCGTTTGGCAAAGGCCGCCATTACCTCCAACAAAGATACAGCGCCGACCAATGCCAATTCGCCAGCCTGGATTACCACTCTGGGAGAGTTGGATCTAAATGATTTGCGTGTCGACCTTGAGGATCGTGTTCCCGTCCCCACGGTTAAGTCATCATTGGAAAGCATCAGCATGCGTATCTTTCCTCCTCAGGATGCCCAATCGCCCCATGTCCTGGAAGGAAAGCTGGCAATCAGTACAGGCGGTTCTCTTGCATTCAAGGGTTCATTTAATGAACAGCCCCTCAGTGTCACTGCGGAGATGAACCTTCAAGAACTTAGCCTTCCTCCGCTCGCCCCCTATGCCACAGAGTACGCACGTTTTGCACTAGAGAGTGGTGTCCTCGATACGCGCGGCAAGTTCACGTTCAAACAAGGCAAACAAACTCAGGCCAATTTCTCCGGTCAGGTGGCAGTTCGCAAATTTGCAGCCAATGATCTTGATCAAGATGAGCGTTTTCTGGCGTGGCAAGCCCTTAGTATTGAAGGGCTTGAATGGCAGATGGAGCCGGGGAAATTAGTTATCCGGGACATCATTGCAGAGCAGCCTTTTTCTCGTGTCATTATCGATGCCGATCGCACCATTAACTTGATGCGTGTTCTAGATGCCGGAAGCGCAGAACTCTACGCCGACGAAACTGTCAAAAAAACGGCAGCTGCAAATGACCCCACTTATCCAGTACGAATTGACCGTATCCGTATGCGCAATGGCGCCATGCTCTTTGGTGACCTGACACTGCGCCCACAGTTTGCTACCGGCATCCAATCGCTCAACGGCGACATCACTGGGCTTTCTACCGCGCCAAACGCGCGTGCCAAGGTCAGTCTCCACGGACGAGTGGATCAATATGGCCAAGCCGATATTACGGGCTCGCTCAGCCCTATGGCGGGTGACCAATTCACCGATATCGCCGTTAAATTCCAGAATTTGGAGCTCACTACACTTACTCCCTACTCTGCCAAGTTTGCCGGCTACCGTATCGACAAGGGCAAGATGTCGATGGATCTCGGTTACAAGATTAACCAACGCCAACTGAATGCGACCAACAAGGTGGTACTCAATCAACTGACGCTGGGCGAAAAAGTTGAAAGTGCCGACGCAATCAAGCTGCCTATCAAGCTGGCATTGGCCATCATGAAAGACAAAAACGGCAATATTGATTTGGACCTACCCGTGACAGGAAGCCTAGATGATCCGCAGTTCAAGGTGGGGCCGCTGATCTGGAAAGCGCTCATCAACGTACTGACCAAAGTTGCCACCTCACCGTTTAACTTCATATCAGGACTGGTCGGTGGCGGTGAAAACATGGACAGCCTGCCGTTCCGTACCGGCTCTTCTGCATTAGAGCCGGAAACACAGACCCGTCTTGATACGCTTGCTAAAGCATTGATTGAGCGCCCCGCAATCGGCATAGAGATCCGCGGCTCATTTGATCCAAATGCAGATGCACTGGCCATACGACGCTCCAAATTTGAAGCCAATCTGCGCAAGCAAAACCCTGATGGGGCAAAAACCCGTAGCGTGCTCGAGTCAATGTTTAAGCAAAAGCTAGGCGCTGAGGCATTGGCTCAACAACGTGCATTGAGTCTGCGCCCTGCAGAAGAGCAAGCCCGTAACAAAGACGAATTGCAGGTTGCCGAAGCACTCTATCTGAAATCATTGGAAGACGAGTTAACGGCTCGCGAAGTGGTTCTAGATGGTGACTTACGCCAGATTGCATTGGATCGCGCCAGTCAGGTTCGTAATACGCTAGTAGAAACCCACAAAATAGATGAAGCCCGTGTATTTATCATGGAGCCGGAAACCATTCAGGCCCAGGATAATAAAATCATTATGAAGGTAACGCTGACTGCATCATGACAATTTACGCGCCGGCAAGATGATTACTCACTTGTTATGCGGCCATACGGATAGCTGGCACAAAATGCCAGCTTTTCCGTAGGCGTAAGTTGCTTAAGAGCATACTCAGCGCGCGAGGCCAATGATCGATCCGAAAAACTCTGTACGGCCAGAATACGCAAAGGCTTCCGTGAGCGCGTGTACTTAGCTCCTTTGCCCGCCACATGAAGTGCGAAACGTTTTTCGACATTTACAGCAATGCCCGTGTAAAGGCTTCCACCCTCGCACTCCAATACATACAAAAACCATCCGTCTGACATGATTAGCTCTCGCTATGAGCCCCGGACGACAACCAGTCCACTGCACCTTGCCCCGCCACGCGACCAGATGCAAAACAAGCGGTGAGTAGATAGCCTCCCGTTGGCGCCTCCCAATCAATCATTTCGCCGGCGCAAAATACACCAGGCATTGCCTTAAGCATGAGATGGGAATCCAGAGCATTAAAATCCACACCACCCGCCGTGCTGATTGCTTCATCTAACGGACGACAGGCGATCAACTTCAACGGCAATGACTTAATGGCAGCCGCAACAGTAGCCGGTGACGATTGGCAGCCTTCTGCACACTCACGTAATAGCCCTGCCTTCACGCCATCTAACCCTGTTACTTTACGCAGGTGATTAGAAAAAGAGTTTTTACCCTGTGGCTTTTCCAGCGCACGCTGTATCTGCTCTGAAGATTTTCCTGGCAACAAGTCCAATCGCAACTCAGCACACCCCTTGGACTCAATCTGGTCACGTATCGCCGATGACAGGGCATAGATAAGGCCTCCCTCCATGCCGGTTGCTGTCACCACACACTCCCCTTCGCGCTGCAGCAACTGCTCCGGCACTGACGGCATAGAAATCGACACAGATTTAAGTGGCACGCCCGCAAAACGCTCACGAAAATAATCACTCCAGCCTTCCACATCAAAACCACAATTAGAGGGTCGTAATGGCAATAGTGAGACGCCCTGTTCGTGTAGCAATGGCATCCATGCTCCATCCGAACCCAGTCGCGACCAACTGCCGCCTCCAAGAGCCAAGACAGCCGCATCGGCGTGATGCAACACCTCACCTTCTGGTGAGAGAAAACGCAAACGACCGTCATCCGCCCAACCAGTAAAACGGTGCCGCTGATGAAAGCGAACGCCCTGACCGCGCAAACGATGCAGCCACGCCCTCAGTAAAGGAGCTGCCTTCATGTCTAACGGAAAAACCCGACCAGAGCTACCAACAAAGGTTTCGATTCCCAAGGCATGAATCCACTCGCGCAATGCATCAGAAGTAAACGCATTGAGCCACGTACCCACTTCGACCTGACGTGCGCCGTATCGAGCGACGAATGCAGCATGGGGCTCTGAGTGGGTAATATTCATTCCTCCCACTCCAGCCAAAAGAAACTTACGCCCCACAGATGGCATAGCATCAAACACATCTACGGCAATGCCTGCATTAGCGAGCATTTCCGCGGCCATCAACCCCGCAGGACCGCCGCCAATAACAGCTACATTTTTACGTTCAGATGTAACGGTCATGTGTGTACTCAATGCAGAAAATAATCAGACAAAAAGAAGGCCGCACAGGGCGGCCTTCTTCAAGAACAAACGCAAGCTGGATTAGCCCGCACTCTGCGCCTTCAGCTTGAGGCGAGCCGCATGCAGCAGTGGCTCGGTATAACCCGATGGCTGCGTTGCGCCCTCAAACACCAAATCACAGGCTGCCTTGAAGGCAATGCCGTTGTAGCCAGGCGCCATTGCCACGTAGGCGGCATCGTCAGCGTTCTGCTTGTCCACGACCACGGCCATACGCTTCATGACATCCATCACCAGCTCTTTACTGACAACGCCATGACACAGCCAGTTAGCAATGTGCTGACTGGAAATACGCAGCGTTGCGCGGTCTTCCATCAAGCCGACGTTGTTGATATCCAGCACCTTGGAGCAACCCACGCCCAGATCAACCCAACGCACCACATAGCCCAGAATTCCCTGACAGTTGTTTTCAAGCTCAGCCAGTTTTTCAGCATCGGTCCAGTTGGTGTTCGGTGCCAATGGCGGGTTCAAAATGGTGTCGACTGAATCGGTGGCAACAGACTTCAACTCGTCCTGACGGGCCTTCACGTTCACCTTGTGATAATGCAATGCGTGCAGCACAGCACCCGTCGGGCTTGGCACCCAAGCGCAGTTTGCACCGGCATTCGGATGCGCCAGCTTGGTTGCCAGCATTTCCTTCATCTCATCTGGCTTAGGCCACATGCCTTTGCCGATCTGTGCCTTGCCTTGCAGACCACATGACAGGCCGATAGAAACGTTGCGACGCTCATAAGCAGCAATCCACTCCTGCTTCTTCACATCATCTTTACGAACAACCGGGCCTGCTTGCATGGAGGTATGAATTTCATCGCCGGTACGATCCATAAAGCCGGTATTAATAAAGATCGTGCGCTCACTGGCGGCGCGAATACACTCTTTCAAGTTTACCGAGGTGCGACGCTCTTCATCCATGATGCCAACCTTCAGCGTATTCTTTGCTAGGCCAACTGCTTTTTCAGCTGCTGCGAATAGCTCAACGGTAAAGGCAACTTCTTCCGGGCCGTGCATTTTTGGCTTAACGATATAAGTAGAGCCGGAACGGGAGTTAACGCGATTAACGGCGGCCTTGTCGTTCAGTGCACGCTTGGCCACCAGTGCTGTGATCATGGCATCCATGATGCCTTCAAACACTTCTTGGCCGCCTACCAGCACCGCTGGATTGGTCATCAAATGCCCTACATTACGCAGCAGCATCATGGAGCGGCCATGCAGACTGAACTGCTGGCCTTGCGGGTTGGTGTAAACGCGATCTGCATTCATGCGACGGGTCAACTGCTTGCCGCCCTTCTCGAATGACTCTTCCAGCGTACCGGTCATCAGGCCAACCCAGTTGCGATAGCCTTCCACTTTTTCTTCGGCATCAACGGCAGCCACGGAGTCTTCCAAATCCTGAATGGTGGTAACAGCCGCTTCCACCAACAGATCCTTCACGTGTGCCAGATCATCCTTACCAACCTGATGGCTGGCATCGACTTGAATTTCCACGTGCAGGCCATTGTTCTTCAACAGCACACCGGTTGGTGCAGCGGCATCGCCAGTATATCCAACGAACTGTTCCGGCTTGGCTAGGCCAACCTTGTCGCCATTCTTTAACGTGACCACCAGCTGACCGTTCTCAACGGCATACAGTGTTGAATCAACATGAGAACCAGACGCCAGCGGGAAGGTTTCATTCAAAAAGTTACGCGCGAAAGCGATAACCTTAGCGCCACGTTTCGGGTTGTAGCCCTTGCCCTTTTCAGCGCCATCGGCCTCATCAATCACATCAAAACCATAAAGCGCATCGTACAGCGAGCCCCAACGAGCGTTGGCTGCGTTCAGTGCATAGCGTGCATTACGCACAGGCACCACCAACTGTGGGCCGGCTAGCAAGGCTAATTCTTCATCCACATTTTCAGTGGTGATCTGGAAGTCAGCGCCTTCTTCGACCAAATAGCCGATGTCCTTCAGAAAGGCTTTGTACTGCACCTTGTCGAAACCTGGATTAGCGTGATGCCATTCATTGATCTTTGCCTGAAGCTCTCCACGCTTGTCCAGTAAAGCCTGATTTTTTGGCATTAGCTCGACCGCTACATCTTCAAAGGCAGACCAAAACGCAGACGGCTCAACACCGCTACCCGGGGCGATTTCGTTGGCCACCAGATCATAGAGTTCTTTGGCGATTTTCAGATCACCATGCGTGATGCGTTCAGACATGTCATTAGCCTCGTCAATTGGCCTTGCGGCACTGCCAGAAACGGGAGCCGCCAAGGCCCCCGCAAATAAAGGCGCATATTCTAGCGGATTATCCTGCACTGCGCATGACCAAAACCGCCCCGTCATGCTGCTGCCCTTGCTGGGCCTCAGTCTCGGTCTAACGGTGGCAAGGCCGAAACAGGCGGACGTATGGGATCTGACGCACGCGCCTCATCTTCCTCAATCTTGCGAGCGGTAAACAAGATGAGCTGGCGCATCCAGCGATGCGCAGGGTTGTGGTGCAGCAAAGGACTCCAGGCCATCTTCAGTTCAAACTCAGGAATATGGAAAGGCGGCTCCTTGATCACCAACTTGGGATTAGACAGCTGCAGGCGCGCCACACGAGTTGGTAACGTCGCAATAAGATCGGCATTTTCGGCCAGCAGTGCTGGCATCTGATAATGACGGGTAAAAATAGCAATCTTGCGTTTTTTACCAAGCCGTCCCAGCGCCTGGTCAATCCAGCCCAGCCCACCCGCCTGATCAGGGTTCATGCCAAAACCCACACCCATACCTGTCTTGGACACCCAAATATGCTGTGCCTCAAGATAACCTTTCAGGTTAAAACGGTCGGCAATTGGATTATCCCGATGCACCAGACAGGAGAAGCTGTCCTTCCATACGGTCACCTGATGGAAAGACTGCGGGATTTCGGTGAAGCGGTTAATCGCCATATCCACCTTACCCTGCTCCATGTCCCGGTAGCTCACATCAGAGGGGGTCAGAAAATCCAGCACCACCCCAGGTGACTCGGTTCGCATGGCCTTAGCCAATGCAGGGATCAGAGTAGCCTCGGCATAGTCAGCCGCCATGATGCGAAATACACGGGAACTGGACCGTGGCCGAAAGTCTTCCTGTGACTCAAATATCTGATTAAGGCCATCCAGCGCGGTACGAATACGGGGTTGAAGGGTGATGGCACGCTCTGTTGGCGTCATGCCTTCACTGGATCGTATTAAAAGTGGATCATCAAAAGCATTGCGTAACCTCTTGAGAATATTAGACATTGCTGGCTGAGTGATGCCCAAATGCTCGGCAGCACGGGTCACATTCTTCTCTCGCAGCAAGACATCCAGATAAACAAGAAGGTTCAGGTCAACCCGCTCTATATTCATAAAATAAATACCGGGAATAAAAACTATAAATTAGGGAAATTATGCCACAAACAATAGACTGCGCGCCTCAAAAGCTGAAACCACCCTCCGTAAGGTCGGCAGGTCCTTTGGCATAACCCCCAGCAACAGGAAAACGTCATGACTACGTACGCCTCTGCGATTGAACACGTCCGCGCCGTTAAGGCCAAACTTGGTGGCAACTCTTGGGGTGCTATTCACCCAGAAGATGCAGCCCGCATGATCGTGCAGAACCGCTTCCGCACCGGTCTGGACATTGCCAAGTACACTGCCGCTATTATGCGTAAGGACATGGCTGAGTACGATGCTGACAACAGCAAGTACACCCAGTCACTGGGTTGCTGGCATGGTTTTGTTGCCCAGCAGAAGATGATCGCTAATAAGAAGTACTTCGGTACAACTTCCAAGCGCTACATCTACCTGTCCGGTTGGATGGTTGCCGCCCTGCGTTCCGAATTCGGCCCGCTGCCTGACCAGTCCATGCACGAAAAGACTTCTGTGCCAGCTCTGATCGAAGAGATCTACACCTTCTTGCGCCAAGCCGATGCCAAGGAACTGAACGACCTGTTCCGTGCCCTGACCAAGGCTGAAGAGGCGGGTGACAAGGCCAAGGCGGCTGAAATTGAAGCCAAGATCAACAACTTCGAATCGCACGTTGTGCCAATCATTGCCGACATCGATGCTGGTTTCGGTAACGATGAAGCGACCTACCTGCTGACCAAGAAGATGATCGAAGCCGGCGCCTGCGCCATCCAGATCGAAAACCAAGTGTCTGACGCTAAGCAATGCGGTCACCAAGCTGGCAAGGTTACTGTGCCACACGAAGACTTCCTCGCGAAGATCAACGCTGTGCGTCTGGCCTTCTTGGAACTCGGTGTTGACGAGGGCGTGATTGTTGCCCGTACCGACTCCGAAGGTGCCGATCTGACCCAGAAGATCCCAGTTTCCCAGAAAAAGGGTGACTTGGCTTCCCAGTACATCAGCTACCTGAAGACTCAGGAAATTGATATTTCCGAAGCCGCTGACGACGAAGTGCTGATCAAGCGTGATGGCAAGCTGCACCGCCCAACTCGTTTGGCTTCTGGCCTGTACCAGTTCCGCGAAGACACACAGATCGACCGTGTTGTGCTGGACTGCGTAACATCACTGCAGAATGGCGCTGACATGCTTTGGATCGAAACACCGACGCCAAACGTCACCGAAATCGCCCACATGGTTAACCGTGTTAAGGCCATCGTTCCGAACGCCAAGCTGGTGTACAACAACAGCCCATCGTTCAACTGGACCCTGAACTTCCGTCAGCAGGCGTTTGATCGCATGCAGAAAGAAGGCAAGGACGTGTCCGCTTACGATCGCGCCAAGCTGATGAGCGTTGATTACGACAACACTGAGCTGGCCAAGCAGGCCGATGAAATGATCCGCACCTTCCAAGCTGACTCAGCCCGTGAAGCCGGTGTATTCCATCACCTGATCACCCTGCCAACCTACCACACGACTGCTCTGCACATGCACGAGCTGTCTAAGGGTTACTTCGGCGACCAAGGTATGCTGGCTTATGTGGCTGGCGTGCAGCGCAAAGAAATCCGTGAGGGTGTTGCTTGCGTGAAGCATCAGGCCATGGCCGGTTCCGATATCGGTGATGACCACAAGGAAATGTTCGCTGGTGAGCACGCCCTGAAGGCTGGTGACTCATCCAAGAACACGATGAACCAGTTCGGCGGCTAATCGCTGAGGTGAATCGAAAAACCCCGTGCCTACACGGGGTTTTTTTATGGGCGCGAGAAAACAATCGTTAACCATTGTGGCATTCAAACGGCTGTTAACATGAGGCATGCTAGATCAATGAATACACTTGATAGCCTAAGCTTTGATAATCGCTTTGCGCGGTTGCCCCACACCCTCTTTTCTCGTACCGAGCCAAAGGGCTTTAGCCGACCCCATCTGGTTGCTTTCAACGCAGATGTCGCTGCCCTGCTCGACCTTGATCCGGCCGAAGCCACAAGGCCTGATTTTTGCTCGTTCTTTGGTGGCCAGAAATTATTGCCGGGTAGCGAACCGCTGGCCATGAAATACACCGGACACCAGTTTGGCGGCTACAACCCCGACTTGGGCGATGGCCGGGGCCTGCTCTTGGGCCAAATCCGCAACTCAAAAGGCGAATACTGGGACATGCACTTAAAGGGGGCCGGACCAACACCGTACTCCCGTTTTGCGGATGGCCGTGCCGTGTTGCGCTCCAGTATTCGCGAATACCTAGGCTCTGAAGCCATGCATCATCTGGGCATTCCCAGTACCCGTGCCCTATGCATAATCGGTTCCGACGAACGTGTGCAGCGTGAAAAAATAGAGCGTGGTGCCATGTTGCTTCGTGTGGCCGACACTCATATTCGCTTTGGGCATTTTGAATGGTTGCATCACTCCGGCCAGAGTGAGCTTCTCAAGGTTCTTGCTGATCATGTTATCGACTGTCATTACCCAGAGTGTCGCGATTCCGCCACTCCTTACGCCAGCCTATTTGACGCTATCGTCAAACGAACAGCCCACTTAATGGCTCACTGGCAACTGGTCGGCTTTGCTCATGGCGTAATGAACACTGATAACTTCTCCATCACCGGCACCACGTTTGATTATGGTCCATTCGGTTTTCTGGATGCCTACCAGCCTGGCTATATCTGTAATCACTCCGACCATAGCGGCCGTTATGCATGGAATCGTCAGCCTTCTATCGGACTCTGGAACCTTAATGCCCTCGCCCATGCACTCTCTACATTGGTAGAGCACGATGCACTGGTGGACAGCCTTCAGTCCTATGAAAAAATACTGCTTAGCCATTACGACAAAGGCCTGAGTGAGAAGCTGGGTCTGCAGGAAACACACACCAACGACCGACAGCTCGGCATCGACTTCCTGGATCTATTGATGAAAAGCGGCGCGGATTACACGCGCAGCTTCAGAGCATTATCAAGAATTGGTATCAACGAGGAGATGCCTTCTCTACGTGATGACTTTCTGGATCGTGATGCATTTGATCAATGGTGCAAACGTTATCAGGAGCGCCTCAAGGCCGAGGGCAGTCAGGACAAAGACAGGGCCATCCGCATGAATACGAGCAACCCAAAATATATCCTGCGCAATTATCTGGCTCAAACCGCAATTGAAAAAGCAGAGTCCGGCGACTTTAGTGAAGTCGAGCGCTTGTGCCTACTGCTAAAAACTCCCTTCGATGAGCAACCCGAAAATGAGCACTATGCCAACTTACCCCCCGACTGGGGCCGGCATATGGAGATTAGCTGCTCATCCTGAGCAAGTTATCCGCACAAAAAAGCGGCCTTAGCCGCTTTTTCCTTTTGCAACCGATCAGGTTTAACACTGCAAACCTGTCAAACCTCAATCAGCATGTTATGGAAGTAGGTACAAAAATCGACCAACTCCTGCCCCCTGAGTGCAGGAATCAGGCGACGATTAGCCGACACCGCGCCTTTACGCATGGCCGCGCCACCCACATCCGTCAGCTTGCGGCCAATGAAGCCCAGCTTCACCGGCTTAATGGAGTCTTCATAAAATACCTTATGTGCCTGCTCTGAAAACAACTCCATGCAAGCCAGAAGTTCAGCACCATCCTGCTCACCCTTCATGCCTTTTTCCAAAGCACGCCGAAAACGAGCATGGAAGTCTGGAGCCATAACGAAAACAATAAAGTCTTTCGCTTCCCCATCCATCTCAATGACCAGTCGCCGATTCTCAATTATCGGTGCCAACAATCGAAGCTCGTCATTATCCATTTTGCTCACTAACTGCTTGATCAGGCTATGTACCGTGGTCTTGATCAAACCGGCAAAGCTTTCAATCACACTGGCAGTGGATTGGGATGTTTCAGAGCCACGGACAAGATTAAGTAGCAGCATGTTGACAACTTCATCAGAAAACAGTTGGGCAACACGAATAAACAGGGAGTTTTGAGGCTCGTTGACGCCGCGCTCAAAGTTTTCCAGCAAGGTAAGACTGGAGTCACGCAGGGCATCAGAGGAAGGAAAGGCGAAATAGCAGGTCATGACGAACCCTCAACAATGTCGAACGCAATGTTAAAGGGAAAGAAGGAGTTGTAAAGGGCCGGCGAGTCACTCATGCCGGCCCTTTAGGCCAATCAAACAACTACCGATTAACCCTTGATGATTAATTCGGAGAAGAAGGCCCGGAAAATTTCCAGATCCTTATTCCCCAATGATGGAATTAGCTTATTCAGGGCAGCGTGAACGCCCTTATTAATGGTGCCACGACCAATTTCAGCACCCTTGCGCTTGATAAAGCCCAGCTCAATCGGTGCAATAAAATCATCCAAGTATCTGGCAACGGCCAAATCAGCGAACTTTTGCATTAGGTCATTCAGCGCATCTCGATGTTCCTTGCCCTGACCAGCACTGATGGCATCAAAAATTGTGGCAAAAGAGGCTGCAATGTCCGCCGGAAGCTCAAACCCAAAGCGAACTTCATTGTTGATGACCATGCGGCGGTCACGCAAATAAACCGCCATCTTTGCCACATCGGCATTATCAGCCTTACCCAGCAACTGCTTGATCAGTACGTGTGCTGTCCCCTTCAGGATCCCCAGCAAGGTGTGCAGGATGCCTGCGCCTTCCCCACCACTGAAGCGCTCCATCATGTCTTCTACGATATTCTTGAGAATGGCATCGGCTGTTGATAGCGATACTTTGGTGTGCAGATCGTGCTGAGGCGCACTAACACCCGAATCGAGATTACGAAACAGCTCATCCATGCCATTTTGAGTGGCATCATCAAGCTTAATGGAGAAATAGGTAGTCATTATGGCTTCCTGACAGACAACTGAAGCGGCGCATTTTGGGGCCACCTACTCATGTTGGCAAGTACCTGTCGACATGGTGCAAGAATGGCAAAGTGCATCTCTTACTGCCGAAATAGGCGAGCAGATAGTGGCATATCGTCGCAATTAGTCCGGAATGGGTTTATATCCAAACCACCCCTACGCGTGTAACGGGCATATACCGTCAGTGACTCCGGCTGGCAGCGCAGCAGAATGTCGTTAAACATTCGCTCCACACACTGCTCGTGAAAGTCAGGGTGGTTGCGGAAGGAAACCACATACGCCAGTAAACCGGCATGATCAATGGCCGGGCCCTTGTACTGCACCAATACACTGCCCCAATCCGGCTGATTCGTTACGGGGCAAAGGCTACGCAGCAAATTAGTATTTACAATCTCGGTGACTACACGTGAGGCATCAGCCTTTAGGTGTGCCGCATCGAGTATAAATTCCTCACAACTCAAGGGTAGATCATCCAGACAGATGCCTGGTAGCCGAGTGATGCCTGGCATCTCCATATCGTCTGCTAGCCACAAACGCAGGTTGATTTCACTCCCTGCTACTGCACTGAGGTCGGCTTTCACTCGAGCCTCAAAATCTGCCGTACTGGCAAAACGCTCGAAGTTAAGCGAATTGAAATACAGCTTCATGGATTTTGATTCAATCAAATTTGGCGAAGTCGCTGGCACCGTAATCTCAGCTTGTGCCACCAGCGGCTTTCCAGAAGCATTCAGCCAAGACACTTCATAGTGCGTCCAGATATCAACGCCCCGAAACGGGAGTGACCCCGCAGTGAGCCCTAAAGCATCACGGCCATCCTTTCGAGGGATCGGGCAAAGAACCTCCGGCGCATAGCGCACCGGGTAGTCGGTATGTTGCCCAAGCAGGGTGTCCTTTGTTGAAGCGTTCATAGAGGCCTCATTCACTCGCGAATACCAGTACCATTTTTCAGCAGCCGGTAGGCAAAAATATACAGTCCAACAGCCACTGAGGTAATGATACCAAGTGATAAAAAGACATTCACATCACTTACGCCCAGAAAACCATAACGAAAAGCATTGACCATATAAACAATCGGATTGAGTAATGACACCTTCTGCCAGAACTCCGGCAGCATATCGATTGAGTAAAAAACCCCGCCAAGATAGGTCAATGGCGTTAATATAAACGTTGGCACGATGGAAATATCATCGAATGATTTTGCATAAACCGCATTAATAAATCCGCCAAGGGAAAATAACGCAGAGGTCATGATCACGGTATAGATAACGACAAGTAAGTGATGTATCGAAATATGAGTAAAAAATAGTGAAAGCAAGGTTACAATCACACCAACCATCATTCCACGAATCATCCCTCCAAGCACATAACCAAGCAAAATAATGTGATTAGGAACAGGCGATACCAGTAACTCCTCAATGCTGCGCTGGAACTTCGCGCTGTAAAAACTCGACACTACATTACTATAGGAGTTAGTAATAACGGCCATCATAATAAGGCCCGGCACAATGTATTGCATATAGTTAAAGCCGCCCATATTGCCGATGCGCGACCCAACGAGATTGCCAAAAATGACAAAATAAAGTGTCATCATGATAGCGGGGGGCAGCAGTGTCTGTATCCAGATACGGGTAAACCGACGAACTTCCTTAAGAAGAATGGTAGTGAGCGCAATCCATATCTCGGAACGAGTCATTTCAGCGCCCTCCTTCTACATTCTTCAGATTCTTTTCCACCAGCGACACAAATAGCTCCTCTAGCCGATTAGCCTTATTACGCATACTAAGTACACTGATACCTAACGCTTCCAGCTGAACAAACACGCCATTCATTGACTGTGATTTGTCTACATCAACTTCCAATGTCATGGGATCAATCAATCTGATTGGATAATCCTTGACTGTAGGCAACTCATGCAGCGGCATACGCAGATCCAGAATAAACTTCTCCACATGTAATGTAGACAGCAACGATTTCATGTCGGTATTTTCGATGATCGTACCGCGATCAATGATGGCAATATCACGACAAAGACTTTCGGCTTCTTCCAGATAGTGCGTCGTCAGAATAATGGTCGTACCTGACCGATTCAAATCCAATAAAAACTCCCACATTGATCGGCGCAACTCAATGTCTACACCAGCAGTCGGCTCATCCAGAATAAGCAAACTCGGCTCATGAACCATGGCCCGAGCAATCATCAAACGACGCTTCATACCACCCGATAACATGCGTGCTTGATGATCACGCTTTTCCCAGAGCCCAAGCTTGTGCAGATACTTCTCTGCCCGTTCATAAGCACGCTTGCGCTCAATGCCGTAAAAACCTGCTTGTGTCGCTACAATATCGATAACTTTATCAAACTGGCCGAAGTTGAACTCTTGCGGCACCACGCCTAACCGCTGCTTAGCCAGTGAAAGATCAGTATCAATATCGTGCCCAAAAATCTTGACCTCGCCTGAGGTCTTTTTCACCAGCGAACTCACCACACCGATCGTGGTCGATTTGCCCGCCCCGTTAGGGCCAAGCAAGGCATAAAAATCACCTGCAGCCACATCCAGGCTAATACCCTTAAGGGCCTGCATTCCATTGCTATATGTCTTGGTGAGGTTGCGAATACTCAGTGCAGCCGTCATGAAATCATCCAGAAAAGTTCAAAAAATCAAAGAAAGGCGAAAATATAAATCAATCTAGTGACGCACCTAAAAGTAATAAGAGCGGATATCACGTCGGCCAGACTCGCCCCGCCAGAGCCAGCGCAGGTCATTTCCGTCAAACCAGAGCCATACACCCTCCATCATCCAGGGCCAGTCTTCTTCATCGATCCGTGAACGACCGAGCAGATGATATATAAAGGCAGCAAGAATGGTGTCATGAGTCACATGAACCGTCAGAGACCCTGCAGGACCAAGGCTCTCATTAACATGCCTGATGATCTTTGCACTCCCGGTCTCGGGTGACAGCAAACCCGGCAAGGACTCCTGAAAGTGCCGATTGGCAAAGCCCAAGGGTCCCAAGTTAAGAAACAACGGGCCGACACTCATGATGTCTTCAACAAAACAGCCAGGCTCGACCAGTGTAAGTGCTGGCGTCACTGCCAAACTCGCCCCTGCACCTCTGGCCATGGCCTGAGATGTATCAATACAGCGCCCAACCGGGCTGGAATAAAAGCGGTGCAAGGGTCTGGGTAAGTGTCCGCCCCAAGTCTCTGCCAGGGCCACACCCTCCGGCGTCAACGGAAGGTCATAGGTTGGAATTCCCGTTCCGAGCTCACGCAAAGAGTGTCGAGTTAGCAAGGCTACCGGCTCACCTGCCGGAAGCTGATCGATACCCGTCATCTGGAATGGATGAAGTCCCGCCATGTACCGCCCCGAAAGACTAATCAAGTCAATAGTTTACCACGCATCAGCATGCTCATACTCTGCGGTCAAGTAGAGTCCATGATGAGATAAATGATATTCATTCGTGAATATTACATTTCTGTACTATACAAACATTGACCAAAATCCAGAAATCATTGATATTTGTCCTATACAGAATGCGCGTATCGAAAGAAACAGACTCTAGATGAGTCATCCCAGAAACACCGTTCACACCGAATTAAACAGGTATCAGATGATGCGTATAGCCGTTGTAGGTACAGGAATAGCCGGTCTGAGTGCCGCATGGCTGCTTAATACCAAGCATGAAGTTGTCCTATACGAAGCTAACAGCTACGCCGGCGGCCACAGTAATACCGTGGATGTCATGCTTGATGGAATTACACATCCTGTAGACACGGGCTTCCTCGTACACAATGAGCGCACCTACCCTAACCTGATTAGCCTCCTGTCCATGCTGGAAATTGATACACCTCCCAGTGACATGAGCTTCAGCGTCAGCCTGCCATCGCATAATCTGGAATGGGCCGGATCTAGCCTTGGCACCCTTTTTGCTCAGCCACTTAACCTGATACGCCCATCATTCTGGCGCATGGTTAAGGACATTCTGCGCTTCAATCGCGAGTCCACCGCCCTGCTGGATCAAGTCCAAGGAAGCGGCATTGCCTTAGCCGAACTTCTGGACAAACATAATTACGGCGCGGAATTCAGAGACTGGTATCTCTACCCTATGGGGGCTGCTATCTGGTCCAGCCCTTTGAAGGGAATGGAAGTGTTTCCGGCTGAAACCTTCCTCAAGTTCTGCCTCAATCATGGCTTGCTGCAAATCTTCGATCGTCCGCAATGGCGAACCATTAACCGTGGCTCACGCGAATACGTGAATGCAATGCTCGCCGTATTGCCTGATGTTCGCCTGAATACAGCCGTCCAGTCAGTACGCAGAAATGATGACAACGTCATCGTAACCACTGACGCAGGTGAAGAGGTATTCGACCGTGTGATTATGGCCTGCCATACCGATCAGTCGCTTCACTTGCTTAAAGATGCGCTTCCTGCAGAAAAGAAGGTTCTGTCCGCGATTCACTACCAACCCAATGTTGCCTGGTTGCATACAGATGTTTCGCTGATGCCAAAGCGCCAGAAAACATGGTCTGCATGGAACTATTACAGCCATGGCACGCCACAGCAGGAGAACCCGGTAGCCGTTACTTACTGGCTAAACAGGCTGCAAAAGCTTCCATTCAAGACCGATATTTTCGTGACATTAAATCCGCCAGCCTCCCCTGCAGCGGACAAAGTGATCGAGCGCATCGAGTATGCCCATCCCCTGCTTGATACAGCTGCTTATATGGCGCAGAAGCAACTTCCAGAAATACAGGGAATTAACAACGTGTATTTTTGTGGCGCTTGGGCAGGTTATGGGTTCCATGAGGATGGGCTGAAAGCAGGCATGGAAGTAGCAAGGCTTCTGGGCGCCACCATCCCGTGGGAGCGTTAATAATGAATAAAGAATGGCTTTTCCATGGCACGGTTTTTCACAAACGGTTCCTGCCAAAGAAACATGCCTTTCGCTACCCATCAATTTTTATCTGCTTTCCTGTTTCAAGAATTTCAGAGCTGAAAAGCCGTTTTTTTAGCATTAATAGATTCAATCTATTTAGCTTGAAAGAGGCAGACCATGGGAATGGCACAGGTATTCAGCAATGGATTTCCACATTCCTGAAAAATGAAAGTGTGATTGAGGCCGATGGTGAGATATGGCTGATGACAATGCCAAGAATTCTTGGATTTGTATTCAACCCAGTCAGCTTCTGGTGGTGCCTCGATAAAAGTGGCGACCTGCGGGCAATGGTCTGCGAGGTTAACAACACCTTTGGTGAGCGTCATTTTTACCTACTAATGACTGCTGACAGGGGCGTTATCACCGAAAAAACAGAGCTCAACTGCAAAAAGGCATTCCATGTCTCGCCATTCTTCGAAGTAAAAGGCGAATACCACTTCAAGTTTCTCAAAGAAGATGCCCGACGCACTGCTTCCATTGATTATAAGGAAGACGATATTTCGGTTCTTAAGACAGTTGTCACAGGAACGGCCCTACCAATAACCGACAAGATGTTGATTAAAACATTTATGTCATTTGGATTGGCCACACTAATGGTTGTAATTCGTATCAATTGGCAGGCACTAAAGCTTTTTATTAAAGGAATTCCCTTTCATAAAAAGCCAACTCGCCAAAATCAGGACATAACACGATGAACTCTACCTATCTCAACTCATCAACTGCCACTACACGTATTCCAGCAATGGCCAAAGCATTTATTTCACTTTTGGAAAATCTTCAAGTTGGCCAGCTTGATTTGATAACGCCAGAAAAGACAACCCTTAGCTTTAAAGGAAAGTCTGAAGGTACCCATGCCACACTGATAGTGAACTCCTGGGATGGCGTCTCATCCATATTGCGCAGTGGTGATATCGGTGTAGCAGAGGCTTATCGTGACCAGAAAATTGATACCCCTGACCTGCTGTCGTTACTTGTGATGGCTCTGGAAAATCAGGACGTTCTCGATAAAGCGCTACATGGCAGCTTCTGGGGTACATTGCTATACCGCCTTAAGCACCTGATGAATCGCAATACCCGATCAGGTAGCAAGAAAAATATTCATGCGCACTATGACATCGGAAACGATTTCTACCGTCTGTGGCTAGACCCTTCAATGACGTATTCGTCAGCCATTTTCGCGAATGATCAGACATCACTTCAAGATGCCCAATATGAAAAATTCGATCGCCTACTCGATATGCTTGAAGTCAAGCGCGGCGATCACATTCTGGAAATTGGTTGCGGCTGGGGTGGCTTTGCAGAGCATGCCGCCACAACACGAGGATGCTATGTCACTGGCATCTCCCTTTCGCGTGAGCAGCTTTCTTGGGCGAAAGAGAGAGTAAAAGGAACCCCAGCCGAAGGAAAAACCGACTTCAGATTCATGGACTACCGTGATCTAGAAGGACGGTTTGATGCGGTTGTTTCAATTGAGATGTTTGAAGCGGTTGGCGAATCATACTGGCCATCATACTTCCAGAAAATAGTTGACTCATTGCGTCCAGGCGCAAAGGCCGCCATACAAACGATCACCATCAATAATGATCGATTCGATGATTACCGGCGTGGTACTGACTTTATCCAGCAATACATCTTTCCAGGTGGCATGCTCCCATCTCCTCAGCGACTTGAGACGGAAGTAAAAAGTGTCGGCATGAAAGTCGAAAATTTATTCAGCTTTGGCATCGACTATGCCAGAACCCTGAAGATGTGGAGAGAAAACTTCGAAGCGGCTCTCGATGATGTGCGAGCGCAGGGGTTTGATGATGAATTTATCCGTTTATGGCGATTTTACTACTGCTACTGTGAGGCAGGTTTCTTGTCGCGCAGAACAGATGTTTATCAAGCCATTATTACCAACTGAGGTAAGCCATTATGCGCATTTTCCTGGTTATTCTGACATCTTTTTTGATGGTCGCCTGCAGCGCCCGCATTGAAGATTATCGCAGCATGCAGCCTGCATTGGACCTACAAGAATATTTCGATGGAAATATTACTGCTTGGGGCCAATTTCAGGATCGTTCCGGCATGGTCATCAAACGATTCCGAGTAGATATGACAGGTACCTGGGTCGGCAATGAAGGAACGCTGGATGAACGTTTCACTTATGATGATGGCAGCACGCAGCAGCGTATATGGAAAATTAAGAAACACGATAACGGCCGTTATACAGGGCGTGCTGATGATGTGATCGGCGAAGCACAAGGCATGGCTGCCGGCCCTGCCCTGCAGTGGTCATATACCCTCGCACTGCCTGTCGATGGAAAAATTTATAATGTCAGGTTCAATGATTGGATGTACCTCCACGACAAGCACACCATGATGAACCGTGCCGTCATGTCAAAGTTTGGTGTGAAGCTTGGTGAAATCACCCTCACCTTTCGTAAGGAAGATTCGAAATGAGTCTAAATCCTGCGATCCGTGACTGGAGCTCTCAGAGAGTCTGGGTTGTTGGTGCAAGCTCGGGCATCGGTCAGGCATTGTCAAAGTCACTGCTTGAGCGAGGCGCAAAAGTAGCCATAAGCGCGCGCAAAGAGCAGCCACTCGCATTTTTGGCAGAAAGCTTTCCTGAATCTGCTCTGGCCGTTCCATTTGATGTCAATCAAGAAAGCGGCTGGCACTCTGCGCATGAAAATATCACCCGCACATGGGGTGGTATAGACATCATGGTTTTCTGTGCCGCGGCGTATACCCCTATGCATGCATGGGAACTGGATGTGCACGTTGCGACTGGCATGATTGACACCAACATCTCCGGTGCAATCAAAGGCTTGGCAGCCGTATTGCCAGACATGCTGAAGTCCGGAAGCGGCCATATTAGCCTTGTTGCAAGCGTTGCTGGCTATATGGGACTGCCAAAGTCACTTATTTATGGCCCAACCAAAGCAGCTTTAATCAATATGGCAGAGTCGCTCTACCTAGATGTCCATGAGCGAGGAATTGGTGTGAGCGTCATCAACCCTGGCTTTGTCGATACGCCGCTCACAAAAGGCAATGACTTCAAAATGCCTTCATTGATTACGCCTGAAACAGCTGCTGGTGAAATTATCCGAGGGTTTGAGAAGGGGCTCTTCGAAATCCATTTCCCGAAGAAGTTTACTGCCTGGCTGCGACTTATTCGACGACTGCCCTACTCCTTGAGATTCCGTCTGCTATCAAAGGTGTCTACATAATGACTCCCGAAATCAAAGCACTGGTTGAATGGTATGAATCTCTCAGCAGAGACAGCCTTGCCACAATATCCAATTACTACACTAGCGATTGTTACTTCAAGGACCCGTTCAATGAAGTTAGATCACGAGATGTCATTACATCAATTTTTATTGAAATGTTTGAAAAGCTCGACTCCCCACACTTCATTATTGATGAGGTGATATGCGATGAAAATAAGGCATTCATGACATGGCGATTTAATTTTAGCTGGCGCGGTAAATCAATGGTCATCAATGGTGGAAGCCACCTCAGGGTTTCCAGCGATGGTCTCGTCAATTATCACCGTGACTATTGGGATGCTGCAGAAGAGCTGTACGAAAAGATTCCCGTATTGGGATGGTTCCTCCGTCGTATCAAAAACATGGCAAAGGCGTGAATCATGAACTCTATATCTGTAACACCTTCATCAGATGCTATTACTGAAGCCGTCATCCAGCTGCCCATTAATGCCGTAGAACGGGAAACTGGCGTCTCTAAAGAGCTCTTGCGCATGTGGGAAAGACGGTATCACTTCCCTACGCCCGATCGAGATCATCAGGGAGACAGAATCTATACCCTTGATCAAGTCGCTAAGTTAAGGCTATTAAGACGCCTTATCGACGCCGGGTTTCGCCCAGGAAAGATCGTTGATTTGCCCATAAGTGATCTGGAAGCGTTGCTAAGAGCGCAGAATAGCGCTCAACGTGAGATTTCACCTGAGATCGAGAGTGAGCTGATTGAAGTACTTAAAAGTAATTCTGCACATGATATTAAGGAATATCTTTCTCATCAGTTAACGCGAATGGGGCTTGAAGCCTTCATCATCAACTTCCTACAAAATGCCAACTTCATCGTGGGCGATGCTTGGATGCGGGGACTTATTGAAATCCCTGATGAACATCTTTACACAGAGCAAGTTCAGTCGCTGATCAGAAGCTCCATTACAAATCTGCGCTCCGCAACAAGCTCACCAAGAATTATGCTGACCACAGCCCCCGAAGAAAGCCACATACTTGGCCTTCTTATGGTTGAAGCTATTTTGCGACTCGACAATACTGACGCTATTTGCTTTGGTGCCAATATGCCGGTCAAAGATATTACTCAAGCGGCAGCCAAGCATAAGGTCAACATTGTTGCCCTTTCTTTTAGTGCCTCTTATCCCACATCAAAGGCGATTGAATTTCTTGAAGAAATCCGCTTTCGGCTGCCATTAAGTGTCGAAATATGGGCTGGCGGAGGCTCCCTCAAGTCCACGAGAAGAAGTATCGAAGCGGTAGAGATGTTTCACGATCTTGAAAGTATCCGAGCAGCAGCAACGGCATGGAGACGACGCAATGGTACTGCCTCATGAGTATTGATCGACACCTTGTATGGCTGCGTGCTGACCTGAGAGTGACTGATAATACGGCGTTGGCTGCTGCTTGTAGCCAACGCAATACCGAAGTTGCCTGCGTGTATGCCATCACGCCGGGCCAATGGCGGCAGCATGATGTTGCTGGCGTCAAAATTGACTTTGAACTGCGTAGTCTGCGGGCACTTTCCAAGGATCTTGATCAACTCAATATTCCGCTGCTCATTATTGAGGCCGACGACTTTTCTGCTCTGCCCAAAATGCTAGGAGAACTGTGCCAGCAACACGGTATTACGTCTGTACACTGCAATAGCCAGTACGAAGTTAATGAGCTGAAAAGGGATAATCACGTGGCCAGCCAGCTGACTGAGCTGGGCGTTACTTTTATCAAGCATCACGATCAGTGTATTGTCCCACCAGGCCAGGTACTAACGGCAGATAATCGATTTTATTCTGTATTCACCCCATTCAAACGAAACTGGCTCACCCGACCCGAAGCACAAAACCCAATGGTCTGCACCAGACCCGAAAAACGTAAATCCCGCTTTGTCGAAACGAATTCATTACCAACTGTTGTTAAGGGATTCGCCCCTCACATCGCCGAGAAAACAGCTCTCGAATGGTGGCCGGCAGGCGAAGAAGCAGCGCTGACTCGGCTTGCAGAATTTGTTGAAAATGGAATTCGGTTTTATGACGAGCACAGAAACTTCCCCGAGCGCACTCATGATGACGGGGTCAGCCGTATATCTCCTTATTTGGCTGTAGGGGCAATCTCGTCACGACAGTGCCTGAATGCCGCCATTAATTATCGACGGCACCATGGAGACAATAAAGGCGTTGACCAATGGATCAGCGAGCTTGCCTGGCGTGATTTTTATAAGCACGTAATGATCGGTTGGCCTCATGTCTGCAAGCATCGCCCTTTTAAACTGGAAACCTCTCATATCCCATGGCGACATGACGAAAATGACTTCAAGCGTTGGTGTGAAGGTAAAACCGGTTTTCCTTTGGTAGATGCTGCCATGCGTCAACTGCAGCAGACCGGCTGGATGCACAATCGACTGCGTATGGTTGTGGCAATGTTCCTCACCAAGGATTTGTTTATCGACTGGCGCTGGGGTGAACGCTTCTTTATGCAGCACCTGATTGATGGCGATCTGTCTGCCAATAATGGCGGATGGCAATGGTCAGCCTCTACGGGAAACGATGCCGCACCGTATTTCCGCATATTCAATCCAATCCTGCAAAGCGAACGATTTGACCCAAATGGTCACTTCATTCGTGAATATGTGCCAGAGCTGCGTGACATAAAGGATAAATCCATCCATCAACCCAAGCCTTCGCTTTTCTCAACGTATCCAGAGCCCATGGTAGATCGACGCATTGTTAAAGACCGGGTTCTGGGGCACTTCAAGAATCTGAAATCATTAACTCAGGTAGATCCACAGTAATTTCCTGGGCATGCCGCAAATACAAAACCGCCCCAAAAGGCGGTTTTGTATTAATAGAGCATCACCTACGTCAGACCGGGTTTAGCTCCCGGAACAACGCAATATACTCTTCTGTGAGCTTGTGCTTTGGTGACAGATACACCAAAGGCAACGACTTCTCATGCGACTCCTTCATGATGACCGAAGAAGACAAAGGAGAGTTCATAATGGGCAGTCCTTCAGCCCGCAACTCTGCTACCAACTTGACCGGCAACGAAGCACGAGGTTGAAACTGGTTCACTACAATGCCTTCAACCTCAAGCTCATCATTATGATCCGCCCTCGCCTCGCCCAAATTCTCCAAGAGGGTATACAACGCTCGACGTGAGAACGCATCGCAATCAAAGGGAATTAGGCAACGCTGTGCAGCAATGAGGGCCGACAGGGTATAAAAATTAAATGCCGGCGGCGTATCAATATAAATCGCGTCGTACGTATTACTCATCTCACGTAACGCAGAGGCCAGCTTGAATATCTTGTGCTTGCTCTCCAGTAAATGCTCAATCTCCCCCAACTCAGGGTTTGACGGAATTACATGGAGGTTGTCGAAAGGCGTGCGATGCACATACTCCGATAACGGCTTTTCTTTGAGTTTGGGTTGCAAGGTTTGGGCAAAAAACTGACCGATATTTGGTGTCAGCTCCGGCTTATCACGGGAAAACTCAGCAACCTCGCCCAGCAAGTATTGGGTGGCATTGCATTGAGGATCAAGATCCACAACCAGCGTCTTTAAGCCTTCATGGGCACTGATAGCAGCCAGATTAACCGTGATGCTGGACTTACCAACCCCACCCTTCTGATTGAAGATGACACGACGCATCCCGTAACTCCCCTGTCTAAGCCAATGCTCGTAGGACTCGCATTGTAACGACAAGCACTGTCGGGGTGAACGCTTATTCACCCTGCATTAGCTCAATGAAAAAACCAGTAGGCCACGAGGATAGCTACTACTATCGCCACCAAGTCTGCAAACAGTCCACATGCCAACGCATGCCGCTCTTTGCGTATACCGACAGAGCCGAAGTAAACCGCCAATACATAGAGTGTGGTTTCTGACGAACCCTGAATGATGGCTGCCACACGAGCCGGAAAGGAATCCACCCCATAGGTCTGAATGGTTTCGATCATCAACGCCCGCGCCCCCGACCCCGAGAGCGACTTCATGATGGCCGTTGGTAATGCCGGCACAAAATCGGTATTGGCACCTAGCCACGCAAATACCGTGGCCACTCCGCTGAGCAGCACATCCATGGCACCGCTGGCACGGAATATCGCCACCGCGACCAACATTGCAACCAAAAAGGGCACCAAACCAACCGCCACCTCAAACCCCTGCTTGGCACCGGTAATGAATGCATCATAGACATCCACCCCTTTGCGCCATCCCGCTAGCAGGAAAACAACAATGATGGACAGCAACAGAAGATTGCCCACAAACGCTGAGCGCACCCCCAGCATTTCTGGTGGTGCTGTCAAAACAGACGCCACCACCAATCCCATTAATGCCGCCAGACCCGCGGCATAGGCCATCACCACCCTGTCCAACAACTTGAGCTTCTGTATCCAAGCCACCATCAACAGGCCTGCCAGTGTGCCTACTGTCGTCGTGATCAGAATAGGCACAAACACACTGGCAGGATTGGTCGCACCAAATTGAGCGCGATACAGGAACACCGTTACCGGAACTAACGTGACCGAGGCAGTGTTAAGAACCAGAAAAAGAATTTGGGCATTGGTGGCGGTATCCGGTACCGGATTCAGGGTCTGCAAATCCTTCATGGCCTTGAGTCCCAGAGGCGTCGCTGCATTGTCCAGCCCGAGCATATTGGCCGCCAAATTCATGGTGACCGAACCAATGGCGGGATGCCCGGCTGGCACCTCCGGCATCAGGCGCCGAAACAATGGCGCCAACATCCACGCCATCTTTTCAATTAGCCCAGCTTTCTCAGCAATATGAAAAAGCCCCAGCCAGAAGCAGAGCAAGCCAGCCAACCCCAAGGCAATCTCAACCGATGTCCTTGCTGCTTTAAAACTGGCCTCAACCGCCGACGCCACTACTTCGGGGTGTCCACCCAAGGTGGCTTGGTAGAGACAGGCGATAAAGGCAATCAGAAAGAAGCCCAGCCAGATGCGGTTCAGCATGAATCATCCCTGTCACAAGCCTGAACACTCGTGAAGTATTGAAAATAATGAGCAGACATCTGCAAAGCGGCAAGTGAAACCGAATCACCACCAAGGCTCAAGGGGCAACAGCAGATATGGCTATATTTCGTACGGCTTAATGTTATTTCTAGAAAAAGAGCTATCCACATTTTCTGTGGATAAGTTTGTGTACAGTCTTGCACAGATACCCGCCAAGTCGCGCCAGCCGTAGCTTCGCACCAGTTTGGCGATTTTTTCGACACGAATACAAAGTCCAATTAAATCAGCAGCTTAATTTTTAAAGACTTCCTCCTAGTCACTTATTTGAATCAACAAAGAAAATCAATCCACAGGTGCATCCCACTTGTCTGACAAAGTGAATAACATTTGCCAAAATGATACTTAAGCAAAAAACCTAAACGAACTTAAAGTAACTTCTTAAGTGATGCTGTGAAAACCCTTTAAGTTCGTATTACCCTAAAAAAAGACGGCCTACTCTGCAAACAACATTACCCCCTCCCCGGCCTGCATTAAGATGGCCACGGCAAAGAAGATAAAATCCGCTGGGGGGGTAAAAAGAGCACTGCGAATGTGTCCGCCACTGGCAGCCATTCCACTCATGTGCAAAAAGATGGCGAGGTCGAGCGCAACAAGATCAACGCAAGATAACTGGTTAATATTTATCCAGCACACGCGATAGTAAATTAGTCAGCAAGGGTGAGCAGCAGCACCTTTTTTATTGATGCTCTTTTATTGCTGCTCTATAGAGGGGCTCGTACCCTGTTCGAGAACCAGGCAATCAAACCCCATTCGCTCAAGGACTTTGAAATACTTGGCTGCATCATTTGCCGCTAGGCCAGACCGAACGGTAAAGGGAGCACTGGCAATGCGAGAGCCTGCTTCATCATGAGAGATTTGCAGTAAGGCGGCAAAAGCCGCGATCGCCTGTTGGCGCGAAAATATCGAATCCTTCAGCCCGGTTATCCTTACCAGACATACCTTCCGTTCATCCATGACCACATTTCCTAGAAAGTGGCCGGGATTCTATGGAAAACCCTCCTTTATTCCCAGCAAAAAAGCTGCCAGTCCTGCTAGACACGTACTAAATCCCCAAAATGCCACCCTAAGTTTAAAAAAAATCAAACAAACTACTTTATATTTTAATTATAACGTATTGTTTTTAATATAATTTAACCTTAATATTAAAGTTAAATAGCCCGTGTATAGACTTGGCTTTTACCTGCTTTATTGGCAAACTCTTACCAGAGCAATCATTACAGCGCCCTTATGACACGACTACTTGTTGTGACCTGCCTAGTACTCTTCATGGGAGCCCCTGCTCCCGTGATGGCTAGCAACGTCTACAAGTTTAGGGATGCTGACGGCAATATCCTCTTCACCAACGTAGTGAACGGGCGCAAAAAACCTTCAGGCGAAGACTTCAAGCAATACACCCGCCTGGAGAAAGTGACTTGGTTTAAAGACACCAACGTCCACTCATACGGCAATTGGGGCAATACTGAGTTTGCCGTTCGGCCCAGCTTTAGCAAAAATCGTAATGCGTTTGACGAGATCATTAAGCGGTCAGCACTGGCCCAGAATGTTGACCATGGCCTAGTCAAAGCCATTATTCACACCGAGTCCGGATTCAATCCACATGCGCGCTCCAAGCCTGGTGCACAGGGCCTCATGCAGTTGATGCCCGCTACAGCAGCCATGTACGACGTTGGAGATGCGTATGATCCAACCGAAAATGTTCGTGCTGGTACTCGGCATATCAAGTATCTGATCAATCGCTATAACAATAATCTAGAGCTTGCACTGGCCGCCTATAATGCTGGCGAAGGCAACGTGAAGAAGTACGGCGGCATACCGCCATTTGCCGAAACTCAGGACTATGTAAAGCGCGTACTCAGCCGCTATCGTAATCTTTATGGTGGCACAGCCCTTGCGGCCAACACATCATCCTCAGTTCGTTAAGCGCACTATCCCTTCTTAATATTAGCCAATAACTATTGGCTGTCTGACAATCCCCCGTCTCATCCTCTCCACCAAAATAACTTCCATTTCGTCATCCATGTGTGCACTCACTCAAAATTCAGGCAATAAAAAAGACGGAGTCATCCGTCTTTTTTATTGCTCGAACAGCAGCTTATTGGCCGTGGTTTTCCGCCAGGAAGAACCACGTATCCAGC